>ENA-OQCD01000535-OQCD01000535.1-human-gut-metagenome-genome-assembly--contig:-NODE-535-length-10721-cov-1.688503_pt1 | contig 10721 bp, 19 predicted proteins | sample MGYA00242755_ERZ504571 | MGnify/ENA primary metagenome ERZ504571 (study PRJEB26092, sample SAMD00036274) | human gut metagenome | host: Homo sapiens | study: EMG produced TPA metagenomics assembly of...
ATCCGACAAGGAAAGTAACAACGAAAAGTGTAAATGCCGCTAGAATTTTGGTAATTGCTAATTGTTTTATGCCCGTATTTTGGTGGTTCGCAGGATGCTGTCACCGCCCGTTTGATATTCTCCGGCGAAAGTAGATGCTGCGATTGCCACATACAAAATAGCAAGGAACAAAATATAAAACTCAATATAATCAAATGCATCTTTAGAAATTCCAGAATGAAGATAAAATGGCGTATCAAGTTCTGAATATTTTTCAAGAGCTTTCTGCTGTGCGGTTTCGTTTTTTCTTTGCTCATTCCGCATGACATCCTGTAAATGTTCTGCGCACTTTTCATAATAGGCTCCGTCAATGTCATTCGGGTCAATATCCATTAAATCAGCACCAATGCCTGTTAATGGATCAGCAAACGCTTCGGACAGACCCATCAGCAAGTGACGGAACGGGACGATTTTTTCAATAAATACAGCCAGAGGAAAGCCCTCTTCCTCGACTGGCCCATATTCTCGAACGCAGCTTTGATAAGTTTCCAAAGCCGATTTGATCCTATCCGGGGTCACTTCACCAGCGGATGTTTTTATATAAATCTTGTTTTGTACTTGATAGCTGACAAGCCATCTAATTCTGTAACCGTGCCATCTTCGTTTGGACGGTTAATACCCTCAAATGAAATAGGCAGGTATGCCATGGCTACGGAAAGCAAAAGTGCGATTGCAAGTAAAATCAGGGTGCGCCGTGACTTCAAAATACGTTTTAGTTCAAGTCTAAAGAGCCGCATATTATCTGTCCTCCTTTTCCAAGTCTGTCTGCGGGAACAACCACAGATACAGATCTTCCAATCGTGGCTCCGTTGTAACAGACCCATCAATTTCCGAATGTTCGGACAGATAACGAATAGAAACCTGATTGTGATCTTCGCCTCGCTGATTGATAATGCGCAGCCGCATTTCACATTCCGGCAGCTTTGAGGTCGGAATTGTGCAATTCCAAACCTTGCCCTCAATCCGCTTGACAAGTTCTGCGGTTAGTTCCGACATCAACAATTTCTCCGGCTTTCATAATTGCGTTGCGCGTAGAAATATATTCTATGTCAGATACGATATGGGTGGAAATCAACACGATTCGATCATGCGAAAACTCGGAAATGAAATTCCGCAGACGCACGCGCTCTCCGGGATCAAGTCCTGCTGTCGGTTCGTCCATGACAAGTATCTCCGGGTCGTTCAACATAGCCTGCGCAATACCAACACGACGCTTCATGCCGCCTGACAGATTGGAGATTTTTTTCTTTTTCACATCGGAGAGCGAAAGAATGTCCAACAAATAATTGATCTTTTTGGTAGTTGCCCTTGTAGGAATATCTTTCAGCGCAGCCATATACTCCAAATAATCTTTGACCGTAAAATCCCGGTGATACCCAAAATCCTGCGGTAGAAAGCCAAACTTGCTTCGGTAGACTTCACCTAACTCTCGAATGTCTTTTCCGTCATAGTAAACCGCTCCGTTGGTTGGTGTCATAATATCAGCAATCATGCGCATGAGCGTTGTTTTCCCTGCGCCATTCGCCCCCAAAAGTCCCCAAACCGCCGGGAGTCAATGTCAGATGGACATCATTTACTGCTGTTTTGTCTTTGAACTGCTTGCTTAAATGCTCTATTTTCAGTTCCATGCTTACACTCCTTTCTTTTGCTTCAGCTGAACAATAAAAAGCCCTTGTTCGATAATCATTGTACCGAACAAAGGCTTTTCAATCTCAAAAATCACACGCTTAAATTCCTAAGGTATTCCTAAGATCACATTCTTATTTTCCTAAGCGGAAAGGGGTAATGTAATCACAAAGTCTATAGTTTCGTTTTGACTGGATGCAGTAATCTTTCCACCATGTAAATGTATAATTTCTTCCGCAATAGAAAGACCAAGTCCCGCACCACCTGTATTAGAAAGCCGGGCTTCATCCAACCGATTGAATTTTTCAAATATACTGTTAAGCTGTTCCTCCGGGATTGTTTCCCCACGATTTTCAAAAGTGATCTGAATATCATGTTTCTAACCGTTTAGCGGATATAGTGATCTCTGTCTGTGGGTAGCTGTATGACGCGGCGTTCCGCAAAAGGTTACTGAAAACTCTCGCCAGTTTTTCAGGGTCAGCGTTCACGGATAAGTTATCCTCCGCAGTAAATGCCGCTGTATTGCCATTTGCAGAGAGTGTCGGATATATTTCATCTATTACCTGCGCAATCAGACAATGTAAATCCACAGTTTCTTTTTTGATAATAACCGTATGTGCATTGTACTTGGTAATTTCAAAAAGTTCATTGATGAGCTTTTCAAGGCGCTCTGCCTTATTCAACGCAACTTTTACATACTTTTTCCTTTTGCTGTTCAGGCATGTCAGGGGCTTCATGGAGCAGGCTCAAATAGCCGATTACCGTTGTGAGAGGGGTACGTATATCATGTGCCAGATACATAATAATTTCATTTTTCTTTTCTTCTGCCTGCTTTGCAGCCCGTTTGCTCAACAGAACAGACATTTTGATTTGATTGAGTTGTGCCTCCAATTCTTTCAGTGGCTCAGACAACGATGCTGTATGATTGTTCTGCTCATAGACTGTTTGGGTTGCGTCAATTACTTCATCCAGATAGTCCCACGGCTTTTTTCCAATAGTAATTGAAGATACATACAAAGCCTATCACCAGATACAGAATAAACAGCGGACCAAGCCGCCAGTAGAGCCATGCAAAAATACCGTTGTCAAATTTTGAAAAGATGTAGTCCAAGATAAGGGTCAAACCATATCCAACAACGGTATAAACCAGCAATGATAGGTATAGGCGCACTTTAAGGCGCTTTTCTGTTGCCATTTTCTTATTCGACATGAATACACCTCCTACCGATTAGCAAACAGAAGAAAGCCAAGCAGGCCAATCACGACAACACTTACTATGCCTGCCAGAATGGAAAACAGTCTGTTTGCTTTTATTCTATTTCCGATTAACCGGGCTGCTATCGAATATACAGCAAGTCCCAAAAGACCGCCTGCCGTATTTGTGAGTACATCGGTAATATCAGACCGTCCGACTGCTAAGATATACTGCATAGTTTCCAATAAAAAACTTGTTCCAGCAATCAGCATGAATTTCACATATAATTTTTGTTCTTGGCAGAAGCATTTGAAGATAAATACCCATAGGCACAAATATCAAGAAATTTTCGAGCACCTCTGTTAAGTGAAATGCTGCTCCAATTTCCTTGTCATAGTGAAAAGGAATTAAGTTTATACTTCTTATCTTGTCCAGATCACTGATTGAAAATTGTAATTTGAAAAGTATGATCCAAACCAAGAGTGCCAGATAAATTAAGAATAAAATGGTTACGAAGCAATTTGATTTTCTTTTCATAGCGTACTCCTTTCGCTTAAATTTTGTAACCAACACCCCAAATCGTTTTAATATACTGCGGAGTATCGGAAGTATCTTTCAGTTTCTCACGCAGATGCCGGATATGCACAGTAATTGTGCTGCTGTTTTTAGAGTAGTATTCATCTTTCCAAACTGCATGAAACAGTTCCTCAATGCTTACAACATTCCCGGCACTTTCCAAAAGAACCTGGAGGATAGAAAATTCTGTCGGTGTCAGAGAAACCGGCTCACCGTCTAACAGACATTCATGGGTCTGCACATTCAGGCACAATTTGTTATAGGAAAGTTCCGATGGAACTTTCTCTGTGATGATACCGGGCGAATATTTCTTGTAACGTCTTAACTGCGCTTTCACTCTGGCAACTACTTCAAGTGGGCGAAAAGGTTTTGTCACATAATCGTCCGCGCCAATGTCAGCCCCGTTATTTTATCCGTTTCCTCAATTTTAGCCGTTAGCATGATGATTGGATAAGTGTATTTCTTTCGGATAAGCTGGCAAAGTGAAAAGCCATTCATATCCGGGAGCATAATATCCAGAATGGCAAGATCAATATCGCCGCTTTCAATACACGACATGGCATCCGTTGCGCAGTAAAATTTATAAACGACGTAATTTTCGTTTTTCAAGTAGACCTCCAACAGATCCGCTATATCTTGCTCGTCATCTATAATTAGTATCTTTTCAGACATATTTTCAACTCTCCTTTTTGCTTGTACTCGATTAAGTATAACAAATACAGCATCTAAATTCACAATGGATTGCATGCGAAATTATTAAGATTTTCCTAACTTTTTTTTATGCTAATATGATAATGCACATTAGCATATTAGCATGAAAGTAATCACAAATAACACCCATGAACAAATTTAATTATAACAATGTCCCTTTGCAAATGCTTGTTTTATTGCTTTCATTATGGAATACTATCGAAAATAGACATTTTTTTGTGCAAAACCACGAACTTGTCCATTTATAAGAAAAAGAATAAATTACTAGGGATATTTTTGATTTCTGCACGTCTAATAGATGTAAAGAAAATGCTGGCTGGCAAAAAAAGAGGTGGTGTTTAAATGACAAAGGAACAACTTGGATCTCTGATCCTAGATTCAGAAAGACAATTATACTCAACTGCAAAAACAATTTTATTTAGTGACTATGACTGTGCAGATGCTATTCAGGAAACAATTTGTGAAGGCTTTTTCCAACGTCGGTACATTAAAAAAACGATAACTATGCCCGGACCTGGTTAATCCGTATCTTAATCAACGAATGTTACAGTCTTGTGCGTAAATCCAGTAAATTTATCCCATTGGAAAATCTAGCTGACAGACAGGAACCGGAATTAGAAAAAACAAAGAATTACAGTGAATTATATACAGCCGTAAATTCCTTAAAAGAGGAACTGCGTTTACCCGTTATTCTATACTATATAGAGATTTCAGTGTAAAAGAAATCGCCCAGATCCTTGAAATATCGGAAGGTGCCGTTCAAAAGAGACTTGCAAGGGCAAGAGGAAAATTAAGGCAGGAATTACAGGAGGTGTCAATATGAGATTAGAAGATATGAAAAACGATATTCCCGAAACACCGGATTTTATCCATAATATGATTCAAAATGAGGTGGCAAAGCAGCTGGCGGATAATAAAGTGGCGAATCTGCGAAGAAGAAAACGATGGACAGCTCCGAAAGTTGCCGCAGTGGCAGCTGCGTGTGTGCTGGCAGTTTCCACGGCAGTATATGCAGGAGTAAATCTGTATCACTGGTTTTTGGAAAAACAGGGTTCTTATGGTGTTTCAGTCAAAAATTGATGCTGGTGATGCAGCAAAGAAGACCGTACTTCCAGATGAGGTCCCAGAGGTAGATCTGTCTACTAAAATATGTTCCGGAGGGCATGAGCTGGATTGACGAGTACCATCTCCAATATCCTGAGCATGACATGACTGGCGGGTTCAGTTTTTCATTTGTCCTGTTGGATAAAAAATGATCTGGGACAGGTAGTACAGGATCAGAATGTTATTGATAGTGAAGAGCGTACATTTGGAAAATACCAGGGGATATATCTCAAATATAATAGCATTACCGAAAACGGGGCTCTTAACCAGAGAATTTATCTTATCTGCCCGGATTTATATCGTGTGCTTATGATCTACATCGGAGATGATGTGTCAAAGGATGAAGCCATAAAAGTTGCAGAAAATCTGGTGATTGAGGGAAACACGACTATGGTAAAGACCGCCGGATTACCTACATGGAGCGGAGAGATGATATCTGAAAAGACAGAAGATGATAATGATGAAATAAGTACTTCTGTAAATGAGAAAAAACTACCCATTTACCAAATTGGTGACACCTTTGATCTGGATGTGATTGGTGAAAACACAAATGGTGAATATCTGGAAAAAACGATTTCTGTAAAGGTAGATTCTGTTCAAATTTCTGATGATCTTCAGCTTCTCGATCCGGACAAAATACCACAAGAATGGGCGAAAGCCATTGATGCTGATGGAAAGCTAGCTACAAACACATTGAATTATGTGAAATCTGGGCGACGAATCGATTCCTGGATGAAATTGTGAAGTCAGAGGAAGTGAATCAGAAACTGGTCTATGTTACAGTTACCTATACCGATCATTCAAATGAGGAAATCGACCATATGCTTTATCTTGGTGCTTTGCTAACCATGACAAAGGAAAATGGAAGAGTACAGATCTACGATCCAACGGAACAGTCCGGCGATGGCTACGACCGCATCACCTGGGATGGCGTGGCAAAGACCAGAGAAATGGTTTACTATAATGTCTCCGAAAATTATGGCAATGGTGGAAACTACATTTCCTCTATAAAACCAGGCGAAAGTGTACAGCTGAACATGGCCTGGGTCGTAAATGAAAGCGACCTCAAAAATCTGTATCTGAATGTGACTGGAGACGGAGCTTCATATGAGTTCTCTGAATATATACTGAAAAAGGGACTAGTAAATATTCGCAAATAATATGCTATCGTTTATGATCCATTTTTATATGTCATATATAAAAAAAGCGTTTTCGATTCCTTTTGGTTTCGAAAAACGCTTTCTTTATTCTGTATAGATGTTCCCATTCTCATCCGTCCAGGTGCCGTCACCATTGTCTGTGTATCCGACCCCATCTGCGTCACAATAATAATAATCTCCGTTTGTTGTTTCTATTACATTAACAGTACCGTTACTGCCCTGGAGTTTCATGCTGTTCCAGTTGGTTTCCGAAATGATAACCTTCGTCATTCCAGGTACGATATGAATTTCCATTGGCATCTGCCCAGTTTCCATCTCCCTGATAACTGTATCGGCTCCCATAATAATCAGAATAGGTCCCATCTCCGTTATCGTAAAGAACTCTGGATTCTTCATCTCCTCCACCCGGTGCTACAATTGATGCTACACCGGAAGTAGTAGTGAATCCACTGGTATATGGTACGCCTGCTGGCAGATTTTCATAAGATGAAACAGACCCGTTGTTGTCAGAGGTAATTCCATCATCGGTCGTTTCACTTACCTGTCCGCTGTTTTCCATGGCAGGTTCATCGTTTGTTTCCGCATCTGCTTTTTCCTCTTCGTCTACAGAATCCTCTGTATCTGTATTCTCTGTCACTCCTCCTTCGTCCTGTGTTTCAGCAGCTTTCTGCATAGTTACCATTTCAGAAAACGGTGCATAATCCGGTACATTATTTTTCTCTGGATCTGCATTTTTTTCAATACCAGACTTCTCCGTCTCTACTGAAACTGTATCTGTCCCGGCAGAGACATTAAATACCAGATTACCGCCTGCAAGCAGCAGCGTCACAAGAATTCCCGGAAGAATTCCTTTGCGGAGTTTCCGAATGTTCACCATATACAGAATCCGATCTTTAAACACCATTTCGCTGTCATTAAGACTTGCTGTCACATATGGAATCTGATTTTCCATGGCCACTGTCCTGAGAAGCAGCTGTCGATATAATTTATGTTCCTTTTTATTAACTCTGCGAACAACCGCTGTATCACACAGATTTTCAATATCCTTATCCGCTTCTTTCAGCATGATAAGAAGAAAGGGATTGAACCAGTATATCGATGCACAGATTCGAAGGAGCATCTTATACCAGAGATCCCGATGGCAATAATGTGTAAGTTCATGGTAAAAGATAAGTTTTCTTTCTTCTGCTGAATACCCGGTTGCTGGTAGATACAATTTTGTATGTAAAAGTCCTGCAAGAAGCGGTGTGGTAAGACCTGCGTTTTGCCTGAGTTCCGGTATTCTGCGTACGTGCTTCTTTTGACACGCTGCACGGTACATCTGAATACTCACCGTATCACTTACCTGCAGACTCATCCGTTCCAGATTCCTTATAGAAAAATAATATGCCAGCAATTCTCCTGTCAGTTTAAGTACCGCTACGCTCAGCCAGACAGCAGCAAAAATCAAAGCCACAATTCCCAGCCATTTATCTGATTCGTACCTGACAGTTCTCTTTTTGTTCCGGGATTTCTGTCAGATTTTTCATGTCATTGCTCGCAGATGATACGTTTTCTGTTATCTTCTGACTTTCCTCTGGTCTGACTGCGTAATCTGTTATCTTCGGGTTTTGCGTATTCTGTTGACTGCTTCTAAGTACTTTGAAATCCACCAGTGCCAGATTCGCCGGAAGGCGCACCGGAACACAAAGGCTTATCGTAATCAACAGCCAGATAAGGTACTTCCATCTCGCTGATACACGTCCTTTAAACAGAGTTGCAAGCACTTTTACCAGTAAAATTACTACTGCTGCAATAATATTCAGTTTCAGAATGTGCAGAATAAGAACTTCCATAATTCGCTATTCCTCCCTGTCCTCCAGGTTCTAAGAAATTCACTAAGATCCTGGACTTCTTCTGAGCTGATCTTCTTTCCATGATAAAGTGAAGTTACAAACTTTTTTAGTGAATTCCCATAAAGTTTCTCAAGAACACTCTGGCTTTCATGTGCCTGATAATCTGACTGCGAAACCAGGGGTGTATACAGATTCATTTTTCCCTGTTTCGTCACTTCCACGAAATTTTTTGTTCTCCAATCTGGTCAGCAATGACAAAATTGTTGTTGATGCAAGCTTTTTCTTCATATTGATCACTTTCTCAATCTCCGGTCTGGTCATCGGCGGAGTATTATTCCAAAGAACAAGCATAATATCCAGCTCTGATTCCGGAAGTCTCTGGTAAGTTTTTTTTCACTTTTTCATACCTCCTGTTACATATTTTCTACAAATGTAGGAATAACTCTATTTTACCACGGTTCACGGAAATGGCAAGGGCTTTTGCACAATTTGCAAATGCCCTTGCCATTCCTGCAGCTACTGACCACTATCAGTCTATTTCTGTATAACTGCTGCCATTTTCATCACTCCATGTCCCGTCTCCGTTGTCCGTAAATCCTGTACCATTTTCATCCTGGAAATAATAATCACCATTTGTAGTTTCCGTACCTCACAGTATTACCGTTTGCATCCTGAAGGTCATGCTGTTCCAACGTATGTCCCAGATGATGAGTATCATCATTCAGAGCTGAGTAGGTATTTCCATTTTCGTCGGTATAAGTCTCATCCCCATTATCGGTATAGTTCATTCCATCATCTCCACGATATTCACAAGAATAATCTTTGTGAAGAATGTAATTAATCTCAATGGTATTTCCATCACTGTCAACTAATGTCATTGGTGAGGTAGTAAGGATATCGGAATCATCATCGCTGTCCGAGGATTTTGTAGAAGCATTTTCTTCTGTATCGGAGGAATCTGAATCTCCTCCTGACTTCTGACTGGCAGTATCTGTAGTTGACTTATCAGAATCATCGGTCTGGTTTTCATTCTCCTGTCTGGTAAGTGAAGGATTTCCAGGATAAGAAATATATTCTACAAATTTTCTGACGTCACTGATATCATCTGCATCTTTTGCATATCCCACTGCCATATACAGGCTGTTTCCCTCTGAATAAATTGTCTGATAGCAGGCATCGTATGTGTCATTGCATTTTGGCAATCCCTGTTTTGATATCCTTCAGTGAATATTTATAGATATTTACATAATCATTTCCGTTCGTATAGCTTGCATAGGTACCTTTCGTATCTGCTTTTTCCCATTCAGATCCAGCCGGCGGCTGTGTATAGAAATCGTTATTTCCTGCTGCCATAACCGTTGCAGCTGAAAAAATCCCAAGTGTTGCTACCGTCATAAATGTCATAAATTTTGTCTTCATCGTGGATTCTCCTAAAATTTTATTTTCTACATCTGTAGAAGTTAATTGTATTCTACAACTGTAGAATACAATTGTCAATTCTTTTTTTAATATTTTTTTATCATCTCAGTTTAATTTCTATTTTTCCTTCCACTGGGCTATATAAATCCAGAGGATCTTCATCACTTTCATAAACACGTCCTTCGCCTTCTCCGTAAGTATCTTCTGTTCCAGTTTCATATTTTTTATATGTTGTTCTGTTTTTTTCTTCTTTATTTACATATAATTCTAATGTCACCGTTTTAGCATCTGGAGAAATTCCTTTATATTTTGTATTATTTCTGCTTTCTTCAAACACAGTCTCTGTGTCTCCATAATTTGTCATTCTATAAAGCCCCTGATTTCCTTTATCGTCGGTTCCTAGTAAATAATAATCTTCATATTCTTTATTATCCAAATTTCCATAAATTGTACTTGCCAAATCGTTTAAGCTCATTTTTGAAATCGTCAGATTTTGATTTGGAGATATCTTTATTTTTTTATTCACATTTACATTTATTGTATTCTTCTCCAGTTCTTCCCAATTTGATGAAAATTCAAAAATTATAGTCATCCGTATCTTCTGTATCTGCAGTATCCATTTCTGTTGGATCAAATAACCATACTTTCATTTTTATATCTGCTGTATTATCTTTAATAGTTGTATCTTCCAACCTATAATGACAAACCTGACCATCTGTTCCGTTCTCCTTTTTCTCCAGAGCATATGTTCCATCTAACTGTGCCGCTTTTCCATTTATCTCCACTTCTGTTAGTAGAATAGTCTCCTTTTCTTTTGAAGCATTTATATTATCAGATATTGCCACCCATAAATTCTCCTTATCAGCAGCAATTTCATCTAACGTAATAGAAACTCCATTTTTAGTAATCGTTTTTCCAACACTATCTATATATGATTCTACATTTTCATTAATCCCCAATGCAGTTTGAATCCACGAAGTAATCTGTTCCCAGGCCGCCTTTATCTCATGCGGATGTCCCAAGCCTCCTATCAATAATGCTATTACAACTCCTGCT
>ENA-OQCD01000536-OQCD01000536.1-human-gut-metagenome-genome-assembly--contig:-NODE-536-length-10704-cov-1.444171_pt1 | contig 10704 bp, 16 predicted proteins | sample MGYA00242755_ERZ504571 | MGnify/ENA primary metagenome ERZ504571 (study PRJEB26092, sample SAMD00036274) | human gut metagenome | host: Homo sapiens | study: EMG produced TPA metagenomics assembly of...
GTACCCCTTTCCGGTTTAGCGGGTGAGACGGACCGGCTGGCTACAATATGCATGAAAAGAAGGAATCGATTATTTTGGATTTCCTTCTTTTTCTAATTTACAGATCATTTTCCAAACAGTTTCCAGGGAAAACAGCAGCTCCTTCTGTTCTCCCTGGGTGAGAATGGAGAGATGATCTTCAATTCCCCGGCAGACCGCCGCCCGCAGCTTGTCCATCTGGGCCTCTCCATAAGCGCTTAAGCAGATGAAAATAAGCCTCCTGTCCTGCTTGCACGGCCGCGTTCCACCAGGCCGGTGTCCGCCAGGCTGTTGATCAGACGGGTGCTTTGCTGTTTGGATACGCCGCAGTGAGCGGAAAGGGCGGACATAGTCATACAGCCCTCCCGCTTCAGCGCCATCAGGGCGTAAAACTGAAGAGGGCTTATTTTTGCCCGCAGCGCTCCCTCAATCGGGCGGATAATTTGGTTATAAAGCATGGGAATCAATAAAAAAAGCTGTTCGGAAATCATTTTTGAGGAATCCAAGACGCGCCTCCCGGTTACTTGACAAATATTTTTCAGCGTGTTACACTTACTTAGTAAACAAATGATAACTGTTAACTTACAGTTAATATTTTACAGCAAAACCCTGATTTGTCAATGGACGGCTGACATTTTCAGAAAAATTTTTTATTTCCAGCTTTTTTCTTAGAAAAAGTCTGGTATCATATAAAGATGTAGTAAAGGAAAAGGGGAGATACTCTCTTGAAAATCGGTCTGGACATCGGTTCCACCACCATTAAGTGTGTTGTGCTCAATGATAACGATGAAATCTTACATAAATCCTATGAACGCCACTATTCCCAAATTACGGAAAAAATTCGGGATATTCTTCAATATGTACGGGACAATGTGGTAAAGGGAAAAATCGCCCGGCTGGCAATTTCCGGTTCCGCTGGAATGGGAGTAGCGGAGAACTGCCGCCTGCCCTTTGTGCAGGAGGTGTTCGCCACCCGCGTGGCCGCCAACCGCCTTTTGCCAGGCAGCGACGTCATTATCGAGCTGGGCGGAGAGGATGCCAAAATCCTGTTTTTGACCGGCGGTATGGAGGTGCGGATGAACGGCACCTGCGCCGGAGGTACCGGCGCTTTCATCGATCAGATGGCCACCTTGCTGAACGTAGCTCCCGACGAGATGAACGAGCTTGCCAAAGCCTATGAGAAAACCTATACCATCGCTTCCCGGTGCGGTGTGTTCGCCAAATCGGATATCCAGCCCTTGCTGAACCAGGGCGCCAGGAAGAATGATATCGCTGCCAGTATTTTTTACGCTGTGGTCAACCAGACTATTGCCGGTTTGGCACAGGGGCGGGAGATCAAGGGGAATATCGTATATCTGGGCGGCCCCCTGACCTTCCTTTCCCGAGCTGCGGAAAAGCTTTGACGAAACCTGAAAACCAAGGGCACCTGCCCGGAAAATTCCCTGTACTATGTGGCGCTGGGAGCGGCTTTCTGCGCTGAGGAGGACATTGACCTGGATCAGGCGATCAGCCAGGCGGAGCATTACAGGGCCTCAGGAAACTTTGCGTATAATCCGCCGCTGTTTCAGTCCCGGGAGGACTATGACGCCTTTTTGGAACGCCACAGCCAATTGCTCCGTGGAGGCGGGTGATTTTGACGCTTGATCCAGGGAAGGTTTAGTCTCGGTCATGGGATGCGGGCTCTAGCACGGTGAAACGTGGTGATGGGGAGAACGGCGAACTGCTTTATTCCCAGTATCAGCCGAACTCCGGCAACCCGGTGCCCGATCATCAAGGAGTTTTTAGAGAAGCTTTACCGGGAGCATCCCGATGTGGAGATCGCTGCAGGAGCGGTGACCGGCTACGGCGAAGAGATTATTAAAAACGCTTTCTGCGTTGATTTCGGCATTGTGGAAACAGTGGCCCATCTCACCGCCGCGAAGCGTTTTATGCCTGACGTTCAGTTTGTCATCGACATCGGCGGACAGGATATCAAGTGCTTTAAGATCCATAACGGCACTATTGATAATATTTTCTTAAACGAGGCTTGTTCCTCTGGGTGCGGCTCTTTTTTTGCAAACCTTCGCCAATGCCCTGGCTATTCCATTGAGGAGTTTTCCAAGCTGGGCCTGTTCGCCAAACAGCCGGTGAACCTAGGCTCAGATGCACTGTGTTTATGAATTCTTCCGTGAAGCAGGCGCAAAAGGATGGCGCTACCATTGAGGACATTTCCGCAGGCCTTTCCCTGAGCGTGGTGAAAAAACGCTCTTTATAAGGTGATCCGGGCTTCCTCTCCCGGCGAGCTGGGGCAAAGGATTGTAGTGCAAGGCGGCACCTTTTTAAACGACGCTGTCCTCCGGGCCTTTGAGCAGGAGATGGGGGTTCAGGTGGTGCGCCCGGATATCGCCGGGGCTTATGGGGGCTTATGGCGCGGCGCTGTACGCTCAAAGCAGAAAAAGAGAAAAAAGCACCATACTTACGGAAGAAACAGCTTGCGAAATTTACCCAATAAAATCAGTGTTGGTTACCTGCGGCTTGTGCAGCAACCACTGCCGTCTGACCGTAAATACCTTTGAGGGCGGCAGAAAATATATTGGCGGCAACCGGTGTGAAAAGCCCATTACCAGGAAAAACGCCGGCGAGAGCCTGAATATTTATGAATATAAGCTGAAGCTCCTGGAGGAATACCGTTCCTGCGAGGGACCGAGGGGTACGATTGGAATCCCCATGGGCTTGAATATGTATGAGCTGCTGCCTTTCTGGTACCGTTTCTTTAAGGATCTGGGCTTCGGCGTGAAAACGTCGCCTCTGTCCAATTCCAAGCTGTATCTGCGGGGCCAGCATACCATTCCCAGCGATACGGTTTGTTTCCCGGCGAAGCTGATGCACGGCCATGTGCAGACCTTGATTGACGAGGGAGTCAAGACGATCTTCTATCCTTGTATGTCTTATAATTTGGATGAGAAGCTGGGAGATAACCATTACAACTGTCCGGTGGTGGCTTATTATCCCGAGGTTATCGCCGCCAATGTGGGGGACGCGGCAAAAATCACACTGATCCACGATTACCTGGGCCTGCACCGGAAGCGGGATTTTCCAGTGAAAGCCCACGCTATGCTCAATCAATATTTCGACGGCATCAGCTTGAAAGAGGTCAAAAAAAGCGGCGAAAGCGCCTATGAGGAGTATTACGGGTATTTTGAAAAAGGTCCGGGCCAGAGGCGAGGAGATTCTGGAAACCGCTGAAAAGCAGGGAAAAGAGGTCATCGTTTTGGCCGGCCGGCCCTACCATGTGGACCCGGAGATCAACCACGGTATTGATAAGCTGATCGCCAGCTATGGCGTAGCTATTATATCTGAGGATGTCATCAGCTCCAGAGTGAAGAAATTTCATACCGGAGTTTTGAATCAGTGGACATATCATTCCCGGCTTTACGCCGCAGCCCATTATCTGAAGGATCAGCCCCATATGAATCTAGTGCAGCTGGTATCCTTCGGATGCGGCGTGGACGCGATCACCACCGACGAGGTTCGGGATATCCTGGAATCTGAGGGGAAAATCTACACCCAGATTAAAAATTGACGAGATCACCAATCTGGGCGCGGTGAAAATCCGGCTGAGAAGTCTGTTCGCCGCCCTGGATCAGGAATAATCATTCAAGCCGGCGCGGATTTCTATACCAATCGTCAACGCCCGGCCGGCGGCGTTAAAAGGAGACCATTATGGCAAAAATTACAGTATGACAAAAAACGGGCGCCTGCTGTTCACTAAGGAAATGAAAAAGGAATATACGATTTTGTTTCCCATGATGGCGCCGATCCATTTTAACATCATCAAGGATGTGTTTACTCACTACGGCTACAAGGCGGTGCTGTTGGAGACCACCGGCCCACAGATCGCCCAGACTGGTCTGAAATACGTACATAACGATACCTGCTATCCGGCAATTCTGGTCATCGGGCAGATGATCGACGCGCTGAATTCCGGCAAGTACGATTTGGACCACACTGCCCTGATGATCACCCAGACCGGCGGAGGCTGCCGGGCGTCCAATTACATCCATCTTCTGCGGAAGGCATTGAAAAAAAGGCCGGCTATGAAAAGGTGCCTGTAATCAGCCTGAATATTTCGGGCCTGGAGAAAAACAGCGGCTTTCATATTACTCTGCCTATGATCCGCCGGGTGGTGGCGGCTGTGGTTTACGGCGACGAGCTGATGCTGCTGCGAAACCAGTGCAAGCCTTATGAAATCATCGCCGGGGAAAGCGACCGGCTGGTGTCCAGATGGAGCCAGCAGCTGGCGAAGGAACTAAATTCCGGCAGCGGCTACAGCGCAAAGGACCTGGAAAGAAATATGAATAAAATCGTGGATGATTTTGCAAAGCTGAACCTGAACCATACCAAGAAGAAGGTTAAGGTCGGCGTGGTGGGGGAAATCTACGTCAAATACGCCCCGCTGGGCAATAACTGCCTAGAGGAGTCTTTGGAATCCCAGGACTGCGAGGTCTGCCTGCCGGGCATTTTAGGCTTCGCCATGTTTAAGGTGGATAACCGCCTGGAGGATATCAAGCTTTACGGAGGAAACCCGCTGAAGTACGCGGCGGTTAGCGCCCTAATGAAATACTGCACCAAGATCGAGTCAATTCTGATCGCGGCGGTCAAACGCCAGCCTAAATTTTTGCCTCCCAGTTCCTACGCCCATACCAAAGAGCTGGTAAAAGGTGTAATCGGTTACGGCGATAAAATGGGTGAGGGCTGGCTTTTAACGGCGGAGATGCTGGAGCTTGCGGAATCCGGCTATGAAAACATCGTCTGCACCCAGCCTTTCGGTTGCCTTCCTAACCACATTTGCGGCAAAGGTATGATCCGTAAGATAAAGGAGCGAAATCCCAAGGCAAATATTGTGGCCATCGATTACGACCCTGGCGCCACCCGGGTAAACCAGGAGAACCGAATTAAGCTGATGCTGTCGGTAGCCCGTGAAAATCTTCAGCAGGAGAAAACGGTGCCGGATCAGAAGCCGGCCGATGCCGGGAAAGCCGTATCAGTGAAATAACTGGAATCTGGAGGATATCAAGCTTTCTTCGCCGCGCTCAGTCAATTCAAAGGAAATAGAAAAAGAACAAGCCTGTTTTGAAGCGCCCCGTTTGTTATTCAGTAAATCTTACTGAATATAAACGGCGCTTAGTTGTGCAAAAAGGAAAAGCAAATCAGATTACACGCCGGAATTTAAGAAGACGGCAGTGGAAACTATGCGGCTGACGTTCCCTGCTAAATCGCCTGCTGGTAAGATATCGGCCGGGGATAGAAACCCTGTGTTTGACCGCTTTGTATTTGAAATTGTGCCCCCTGGCAAAAGTTTGAGAAAAATTCTTTCTTCTTTCAAATTTCTACAATGGTTTCTGTAAGATTCAGTTGTATTTCCCCGGTAAGTTTATTATAATGGATTCTGTAGGAATGAAAGCGAGTGAGGAAAAGTATGAAAATCGGATTTGACAATGATCTATACTTAAAGATGCAGTCCAGTCACATTTTAGAGAGAATCAACCAGTTTGACAATAAGCTTTACCTGGAGCTGGGCGGTAAGCTGTTTGACGATTACCACGCCAGCCGGGTGTTGCCGGGCTTTCAGCCGGACAGTAAGGTGCGAATGCTTCTCCAGTTAAAGGATCAAGCGGAAATCGTTATCGTCATCAACGCAGCGACATTGAAAAAAGTAAGGTTCGTGGCGATCTGGGGATCACTTATGACGCGGATGTATTCCGTCTGATTGATGCGTTTCGCGGGATCGGATTGTATGTAGGCAGCGTAGTGATCGCGCAATACTCGGGGCAAGCCGCAGCGGAGGCCTTTAAGAACCGCCTTCAGCTTCTCGGCGTACCGGTTTATCTCCACTATCCCATCGCCGGATATCCCGCCAATATTCCTCTGATCGTCAGCGACGAGGGATACGGTAAAAACGAGTATATTGAAACCACCCGTCCGCTGGTGATTGTGACGGCGCCCGGGCCGGGCAGCGGAAAGATGGCTACCTGTTTATCTCAGCTGTATCATGAGCATAAGCGGGGAATCAAGGCCGGCTATGCAAAATTTGAGACGTTTCCTATTTGGAATTTACCTCTGAAGCATCCGGTCAATCTGGCCTACGAGGCCGCTACAGCGGATTTAAATGATGTCAATATGATCGATCCCTTTCATTTGGAGGCCTATGGAACCACGGCGGTAAACTATAACCGGGATGTAGAAATATTTCCTGTGCTTAACGCTACCTTTGAGTGTATTTTTGGGGAAAGCCCTTATAAATCTCCCACAGATATGGGCGTAAATATGGCGGGAAAATGCATTGTGGATGACGAGGCCTGTAAGGAAGCCTCCTGTCAGGAGATCATCCGCCGGTATTATTATACCCAGCGCGACGCTAAGCAAGGACGCTGGATGAGGAAGCCGTCATGAAGGTGGAACTCTTGATGAGCAAGGCGGGAGTCAGCGTGAAAGACAGAGCTTGCGTGTCGCCGGCTCTGGAACGGGCTGAACGGGATAAGCTGCCCGCAGCGGCGATCCAGCTGCCGGATGGACAGGTGATCACTGGTGGGACCTCCTCTTTGCTGGGGGCTTCCGCCGCAATGCTGCTGAATGCGCTGAAGAGACTGGGCGGGATCGGCCACGATATACTGCTGATCTCCCCAATCGTCATTGAGCCGATCCAAAATTTGAAAATCAAACATTTGGGGAACAATAATCCCAGACTCCATACTGATGAAATTTTTGATCGCTCTTTCCATCAGCGCCGCAACGAACCCTACCGCGGCTCTGGCTTTAAAGCAGCTTTCCAAGCTGAAGGGCTGTGAGGCTCATTCCTCAGTGATTTTGTCCCAGGTGGATGAGACGACTTTCCGAAAATTGGGAGTCAATTTGACGACCGAGCCTGTGTATCAGTCGAAAAAAGCTGTACCACAAATAAAAAAGCATAAGGATTTCATTTTCAAAAAAGCCCGTTCCTTTAGGAACGGGCTTTTTATTTCTCTTAGTACCTGTATCAAGTCGCGCATAAACAGCGTATTGATGAATTTGTGCTGGTTATGCCGCCATGCTTATAAAAACATGAAAAGGGAATTATTCTACCGCAGACAGTCTCGTCTAAGGTAATTCTGGGGGAATCCTGAACCGGAGCTATGACGAGAGCTTTCATGGTGTCGCCCTCGGCTACCGCGACAAAATGGCCCTTGCCAGGTCGATGCTCAGCTCTGTGCCGGCGGGAATCCGGACAATCTGGGCGGATTCCATGACCGCTTTGCCAGCCTTGATATCCACAAACAGCATTAGAGCGGGACCCTCTAAGAAATAAAAGAGTTCGGCATCCTCATGATACTCGATCTCGTTGAAGGTTGGTGTATGGTGCCAGCCCTCCAACAGGCCGCAAGCAATCCTCGTAGACTTGAAATCTACTGCCATGGGAAATGCGGTCCACTCAAAAAAGGTTTCCTTATAAGATCCCAGCGACTTGGTGCAAAGGGTCTTTACGCCGTTGATGGTTACATCCTTTAGATCCTGAATTTTTACATTCATGAGAAAAACCTCCTGCTTTTTCTTTTATTATAGCATTCCAAAAACAGGAAAGTAAAGAGAGCGAAAACAATTTTATGGAAGAAATTTATTCCGCCGCAGAAAGTCGGAGAAGGCGTCGGGCGTAGAAAACTGATAGCCGTGAATCCCGCATGCCTGAGCGCCTGGATGTTATCCTTCAGATCATCTATAAGCAGGCAGGCCTCCGGCTGAAGGCCTTGTTCCTCCAGCACTCTTTGGTATATTTTAGGATCAGGCTTGATCAGGCGCATACTGGCGGAGATATGGACAGAGTCCATCATCTTCATCACCGGAAAACGGTTTTGATATTGATAAAAGCGCAGTGAGCGTTGGAAGCAGGTGCAGGCCGTAGCCTGGGCTTTCAACTGGGATACCAGCTCCAGCATACCGGGAATTGGGAGAAGAGTTTCATCCCACCGCTCCATTACAGCTTGAATCTTCTCCTGATGCTGAGGCGCCTGGCGCACCATAGTTTTTACTGCATCCTCCTGGGAAACGGCGCCTTTGTCCAGTTCAATCCACAGGGGAGAAAACACAGTGGCGGCCATAATTTCAGGAATAGCTTCCCAATCGCCGACAATTTCCTCCATAATACGGAAGGGGTTGTAATCGATTAAGACGTTTCCCATATCAAAAATAAAAGTATTAATACCGTTCACAATAGCGCCTCCTTTTGAAACCGGCTGATCAGGTCAGGAATTCCTTGCTCAAAATTTACGCCGTACCGCTCATCCGTGCCGTCGCGGACGGTACGGGCAATGGTGTCGCTGACAAAATCCGCGGCGATTTGAGCGCAGCGGCCGATTTCCAGCCTTTTCATTTTTGGCGGCCACAAAAGACACTGGCGAACAGGTCGCCGGTACCGTGATAATGTCGGGCGACTTTTTTGAGAAAAACGCAAAAGCCGGCTCGTCTCCCGGGCCGGCCAGACAGGCGGCGCCGGTTTGGCTCCGGGGAAAAACCAATTCCGGTGAGCACCACGCCGCACTGGAAACGGGCGGCAAGGTCCTGCGCCAGCCGTGCTACGGCCTCCCGGGTTCGGTACCGCTCCGAGCGGTAAGGCTCATTCAATAAAAGACATGCCTCCGTAAGATTGGGCAGTATAAAATCTGCTTTATGGCAGAGCAGCTGGGTACCGCGGGCCATGTCGGAGGAATAGGTTTGATAAAGCTTTCCGTTGTCCGCCATACAGGGATCTACAAAAATCAAGGTGTCCCGGCCTGAAAGCAGGTCGAAAATTTCCGACACCTTGGAAATCTGCTCCAGGGATCCTAGAAAACCGCTGTAAATGCCGTCGAAACGGAGCTTCAGTTCACTCCATTGGCGGGCGGCGGGCAGCAGATCAGAGGTAAGATCCCGATGAGTAAAGCTGGGCAGACCGCCGGTATGGGAGGATAGAAAAGCCGTGGGAAGAGGACAGGCTTCCAGCCCGCAGGCGGAAAGAATAGGCAGGATAATAGTCAAAGAGCACTTTCCAAATCCGGAAAGGTCGTGGATCGCGGCGATTCGTTTGTTCATAGCGTTACTTTCCATTTACTGCGCCGATAAACCGAGAAACGCTTTGCGGCCAGTTTCATCGGTTTATACACGCGAATTCTCTAAAATAGCGGAGAATACCCGCCTACTTGATCCTGCACAAAGGCGTGGGCAGCCTGCCCGCCGGAATAGGCCTTCCTTAGTTCCCGATACCAGTCGTAATGAGGCGCCATGGCGGCCTCAGAGAAAATGCGGTCTGCTTTTTCAGGTGCGGTTAAAGCCTCCTCAACTAGGGCAAGCTCGGATTTTAGGCGGGCCGAAGAACCGCCGGACCCATAACCTCAATCAGTTCCGATATTTTCTTTTTTTAAATGGTGGTATTCGGCGTGAGGATGGAAAATGCCCAGAGGATGCTCCGGACTGGTACGGTTGTTCCGGAGAACAAGATCCAGTTCGAACTGATTGGCCCCGCCTGCGGGGCAATGGGGGTAATGGTATTGTGGGGCGTCTCGCCGGTAAAGGCTCTGATTTCCACTGAGGAATCCGAATAGGAACGCCAGTGAAAGAGAATTTTATCCGCCAGATCGATGAGTACGCTTTGATCCACAGAGGAAAGCCGGATGACAGATAAGGGCCATTTGACGATAGAGGCATCCACCTGGGGATAACCGTCAAAGGAGATGGATTTCTCTGCCGGCGCTTTGGCCATAGGAAGCTCGTAACACCCTCCCTGGAAATGGTCGTGGGAAAGAATCGAGCCCCCCACGATGGGCAGGTCGGCGTTAGACCCGATAAAGTAGTGGGGAAGCTTTTCCACAAACGCCAGAAGGCGGGCGAATGTTTTGCGCTCTATTTTCATAGGGACATGTTTTCCGTTTAATAAAATGCAATGCTCGTTATAATAGACATAGGGGGAATACTGAAAATACCAGGTTTCACCGCAAAGATCCATTGGGATCACACGGTGGTTGCCTCTGGGAGGCTGGGATACGCTTCCGGCGTAGCCCTCGGTTTCCCGGCACAAAAGGCACTTGGGATAGGAGGTGCTTTTCATATTTCTGGCGGCGGCGATTGCTTTAGGATCCTTTTCAGGCTTGGACAGGTTGATGGTGATATCCATTGGACCGTAGGGCGTCTGTGACGTCCATTTTTCATCTTTTTTCACCCGGTCCGTGCGGATGTAATTGGAATTCTGGCTGAGCCGGTAGAAATAATCGGTGGCGACCTTTTTTGTTTGATGTGAAAAAGGGAGCGAAACTGATAGATCACCTCAGAAGGGCGAGGCATCAGACAAGCCATGATTTTCCGTATCCAGCAGATCCCGAAAACGGAAGAATTACTCTCCAGAAGTCCGTTTTCCGCCGCCCAATCTATGATACGGTTTAAAATCGGCTGAGGGCTTGCCAGGTTTTCCTCCGGAACAGCCGCCTGGGTGTAGTCGTTTAATTTCAGCAGGGCCAGTATCCGGTTGACGGCGAAACACGGCGTCCTCCTGATGAAGAAGCCCCTTTTTTACGCCGTATTGCACCAGCCTTGCGATTTCCAGATTAATATCGGTCATTTTTATTACTCCTAAAATTTTTCAGCGATTTCCGAAGCTGTTTTATAGATGCTTTTGGAGGAACCACGCCCCGCACCATAGATAAG
>ENA-OQCD01000537-OQCD01000537.1-human-gut-metagenome-genome-assembly--contig:-NODE-537-length-10703-cov-1.539334_pt1 | contig 10703 bp, 14 predicted proteins | sample MGYA00242755_ERZ504571 | MGnify/ENA primary metagenome ERZ504571 (study PRJEB26092, sample SAMD00036274) | human gut metagenome | host: Homo sapiens | study: EMG produced TPA metagenomics assembly of...
AACGGTGGTCCCAATAATGTGGTTGATGGGGTATCTATCGATGTATTGCCCGAGATTTACGAAGCAGGGTTCCCCGTGATGGCCGCCGGACACGACAAGGCGTTGTGTGAAGTGAAGCTGCCGCAGTTTACGGATGATGTGGAAGCCATCAAGGATGCTGTGAAATCTTTCGTATTCGATACTTGTAAGGCTGAGGCTAATTGGAACATGACGAATTTCGTCAACGACCAGATAGATTGATACGCCGTCAGGTAGGCGACCGTAAGGTGCTGCTGGCACTGTCCGGTGGTGTGGATAGCTCCGTGGTGGCTGCTTTGCTGCTGAAAGCTATCGGCGACAAGCTGGTTTGCGTACACGTGAACCACGGACTGATGCGTAAGGGCGAATCGGAAGCCGTGGTGGAAATCTTTGGCAAGGAGCTGAAAGCTAACTTGATATACGTGGATGCTACAGACCGTTTCCTCTCCAAGCTGGAAAACGTGGCTGACCCGGAAGAAAAAGCGCAAGATTATCGGCGGAGAGTTTATCCGTGTCTTTGAGGAAGAAGCCCGCAAGCTGGACGGTATCGACTTCCTGGGACAAGGTACCATCTATCCCGATATTGTAGAGAGTGGCACAAAAAACAGCCAAGATGGTGAAGTCTCATCACAACGTAGGCGGTCTGCCCGAGGATTTGCAGTTTGAATTGGTGGAGCCGTTGCGCCAGCTGTTCAAGGACGAAGTACGTGCATGCGGTGTAGAGCTTGGATTGCCGTACGAGATGGTTTACCGTCAGCCGTTCCCCGGTCCCGGATTGGGAGTACGTTGTCTGGGAGCCATTACCCGTGACCGCTTGGAGGCTGTACGCGAGTCGGATGCCATTCTGCGTGAGGAATTCCAATTGGCAGGCCTGGATAAGAAGGTATGGCAGTATTTCACTGTGGTGCCCGATTTCAAATCTGTAGGTGTACGCGACAATGCGCGCTCTTTCGACTGGCCCGTCATTATCCGTGCCGTCAATACGGTGGATGCTATGACGCTACTATTGAGCCGATTGATTGGCCTATCCTGATGAAGATAACAGACCTATTCTGAAAGAAGTGAAGAATGTAAATCGCGTTTGTTATGATATGTCTCCGAAACCTAATGCGACTATAGAATGGAATAGAAAACTTTTTAAATGATATTTCGATAGCCTCAATTTTTTTTTGTAAGTTGAGGCTATTTTTATGTTCAACGTTGGCTTCTGGTAGAAATGTAATTGAAGATTTCACAATGATTTCGCGAAGAGATAAAAAGAAAAAAGGCACCCAGAAGTGGAAGCCTCCCAAATGCCTTATTCTTATCAAGTAGCGGGACCCGGGATTGAACCGGGGACTCATGATTATGAATCTGCGTCTTCCAAAGGCTGACGCCTTTGAAAGCTACCAGCAGAGCTATCCCTTTTTATTGATAATCAGTGATATATATACGTTTGTAAAATATTGCGATTTGATAAAAAGAGATTTATTGTGGGGAAATGATAAAATAGCGTCACCTATAGCGTCACCTAAAATACTGTTCATAACTTCTGATTATGAGCGTAAATATTAGTGTGGTATGTTTTAAATCGAAAACTTTATCAAATGGTGAACACCCTTTATTTGTAAAGGTGAGTGAGGGTAAAAAGAGAGCAACTAAGAGTTTAGGATTATCTATTAGAGCCCAGTTTTGGAATTTTGAGAAGAACGAACCTAAAAAGATTTGTCCCAATAGAGAGGTTTTGATGAAGATGATAGAATCTAAAAAGCAACAGTATTTGGAGCAAGTTATTGATTTTAAAAGTGAGGATAAAAACTTTACTCCACAGTCATTAGTTGATAAAATGGAGAATACCGTAGTTCCTCAAACGGTTGGAGAGTATCTTTTAAAACAAATTGAGATAATGAAAGTTGAAAAGAGAATTGGAAATGCTAAAGTATATCGCAGTACATATAATTCTCTTTTCGCTTTTTGTGGTAACTTGAATATATCTTTTGCGAGTATTGATTCGGCTTGGTTAAGAAGGTATGAGACTTTTTTGAGAAGTCGAGAGAATTCTAGCAATACTATAGGTATTCGATTTCGAGAATTACGGGCTTTGTATAACAAGGCGATAGAAGACAATCTTGTGCATGAGAAGAATTATCCTTTTAAACGTTTTTAAGGTCGCACGATTTAGCAAAAAAAAAACGTCCAAACGAGCAATAAAGAAAGAAGATATAAAAAGGATAATGAATGTGGACTTACGGTTAATTACTAAATATCACAGTCCATTACTTTATTTGAGTAAAGATTTGTTTTTGTTTAGTTATTTGGGATGTGGAATTAATTTAATTGATATTGCATATTTGAGATACGAAAATATAACAGAGAATCGTTTACGTTTCAACCGTCATAAGACAGGACAGCCTATTAACTTTGCACTACAAGGACAACTGCGAGAAATTATTTTGAAATATACTAAAGAAGGTTGTAGCCCTAAGGACTTTATTTTTCCTATTCTTGATAGAAGAATTCATAAAACACAGCAACAGCAAGATGATAGAATAATAAAGGTAACTAAGGGTATTAATTAGGAATCTTAAAAGATTGGTCAATTTCTGAATTCTTTCTATTCCTATAACAACCTACGTTGGCAAGACATTCTTTTGCTACAGTGTTAAAACGCTCTGGAGTCAATATATCGATTATTAGTGAAGCATTGGGACATACAAATTTGTCAACGACACAGTATTATCTTGATAGCTTTGAAAATGAGCAGATAGATGAAGCAATGAAGAATCTTCTTTAAAATAAAATGTCGCTTTGCTTTTATGGTGAAGCGACATTTTTTATTTTTGTGACAAAGTTTGAAAATATGGAATATCAGATAATACCAATCAATACGATAAAACGAATCGAATCATGCTGAATAGTGAAGTGGGATTCAGCCGTTCAATGTTTCATAATGAACTGGACTATATATCTGATGTATATCTTTTGGGTAATAAGTTCCCAATGGAAATACAGGATTTGTACTTGTCCATAAAGAAGGAAGAGCAGGAGATTCCCTATCCTAATTGCGGGACAGATGAGGACAAATATGAATTTAGCATGACTGTGGGAAAGAATTTAGTCCTTGAAAGTGGTAATTTTAAAGCCGAGTATATTGAAACATTGTGGAATACATACAATAAAGATGAAGACGAAGCTTATGAACAGCAAGACCAAGATGTATTTTACGCTATTCTTCTTATTGTAAGTATCTACTATAAATACACACAGACCAATGGCTATTTTGATTTTGAGGATTATATTGCTGACCCAACGCAACTAAAGTATAGTTATTCTGTCAGACCGGATATGCTACGTCTTTACAAGATGTTTCATGAGAAGAAAAAGACCAAGAGTAATATTGTCACGATTGAATATAACAAACAGAAAATAGAACTTACGAATGATGATAGTTGGTTTCTCAATATGATAACTCCATATCTTGATAAATATTTTAGGAGTTTCAACTTTGGAAGAAGCGGAAACGGAATTGGATAAAGATTATCCCAGTATAGGTAAAAAGAGGCAGGAAACGCGAAAAATGCGATACTTGATACGATAACTCTTAGTATATATAACCTACTACGCCACTCATCATTTGCAGCCAAAGGTAAAGGATTAACAGATAACGAGGGGAATTTTATTCTTGAGTTACTGAAATATCTCAAACTGATTGATGAGGACAGTCCTAAAAAATGACATATTGAATTTGCGGGCTACAATCAGGAACTTACAAAAATATGAAGTTCGTCCAAATTGGTGGAAAATCCCCATGTGCAAAACGTCTCCCAATAATCCGGTTGAACATTTAAAATCATATTGGTAAAACATATAAAGATAAAAAATGATAGCCTTTATTTAATTGATGATTATTGTGTAAATATACATAATTTGTTGATATATTGTGATTTATGATATTTGTGATTACATAAAGAATTAAGCATAAAAAAAAAGGGATTTCTTTATGTTTTTTCTTCATTTCATACGCTTCTATTTCTCCGTAGTTTTGCAGCGTAATCAAAAACAAAGGTGCGCACCTCGTTTGAGATTCATTAATGTTTAATTTAAAAAAAAATGAAGATTATGAATTTGGAATTTGTAGAAAAGAAAGTAGTTAAGTCTTATGATAATGAAGGTGCAATGCAAACTGTAAAGGCAATGATGAAAAGAGGTGAGCAATTGAATGTTAAGTTTTACACTAACAAGGATAACTATCCATGCGCTTGGATTGAATCCAAAAAGATTCAAGGTTTCTGTTTGATATTGAATCAAGAAGGATTAAGTTGGTTACGTACTTATTTGGAAACAGGAGAAGCGGAAGATTTTGGTTTTAATCCTAATAGTGTTACGGCTTATGGTGAGGGAGAAGATAAGGATTTTCAACTATCAATTTTTAAGCAACTGATTTTAGCGGGAAAAGCATTACAATTTGTTCCTACGTTTCGTGAGTATGGAGCGAAAATTACTGCCAGTGCTTTTTTCAGAAAAGGAAAGATTTTCTTCCGGTTGGAAAGGACAGAAGAGTTATATGATTATTTATTGGAAAAAGAAATTGATAGCATAAATTGAATTATTTAACGGGGGGAAGGCGCAATTCCTTCCCTATATTTATAAATCTATTAAAATTTAAGATGTATGAAAAAGTTAAATGTAAAACCAGTAGAAGAATTGTCCCAGTTCATTAATGAAGCTAAAACTCCTGGAAATTTGTTGCAAGATGCACCCGATTTTGATGCAATCAAGCAGGAAGAGTACGAAAATGAAGGAATGGATGTGATAGACGTTAATGAGGAAGATGACAATAGAAATTAATCTTAATGAACTCGGTAGGGTGCAATACCTTACCGAAGTTCTTCCCGAAATTCCCACGAATACAATTCTTTATAAGAAGTTGACCGGACTTGGTGCTACCTATGGAGAAATCACCGCAAAACGTAACTCGATTATCATTGAGCCGAATGTTCCTGTTATTATCGGTAAATGTAATGACCCTAAACATAAAGATGATAATCTGTTCGGAGTATATGAAGGTGTATATACTGACGATATCATAAAATATTTGGAGAAGAGTAAGAATAAGTATTATAAGATACTTACTACTCCCGAAAGTTTTCAGAAAGTAAAGGACGCATTTGAAGAACTGGAAATGAGTGCGCATTGTTCTTGTTTTCTTCTGTTTGATGAATGTCATAAGCTAGTGAAGGATGCGGATTACCGGAATAACATAACACTACCGATAGATGATTTCTTTAAATTTGACCAAAAAGCATTGGTCTCTGCCACACCAATAGAATTGAATGACCCTCGATTTAAGGAACAGAATTTTAAAAATGATAGAAATACAGCCGACCTCGATTATAAAAAAGGAACTTTGGCTGCATTCATACGAATAATACACTGCAAGCATTTAAAAAACTGTATTATCCAAACTAGACAATGAGGAAACTGCGCCACTTCCCATTTGTGTGTTTATCAATTCAACCGATATTATATATTCATTGATGAAGCAACTAGACCTGTTGGAAGATTCCGCAGTCTTTTGTGTCCAAAACGAATGTTGTATAAATAACAATAAAGAATAGATTCTGTAAATGTTTATGAAGAGTGGAACAAGGATAAAATGAAGCGGTACAACTTTTTCACAAGCCGCTTTTTCAATGCTGTGGATATGGAGTTGGAAGAGCAACCTCATGTTATAATGCTGACCGATGTCTATTTTGCGGAACATACTATGATAGACCCATATACAGACGCAATTCAGATAGTAGGACGATTCAGAAATGGAGTTTCGTCAATTATCTATATAAGTAATACCAAAAAAGGATGCCCAAAGAAGCAAAGAGGAAATAAAAAGGTTATCTTATTTGCAGCAAGGAGATATACCGAACGATGAAAGAACTTTTATGATTGTGCAACAGACAGGGCTTCCCGTGATGCTTATCGTGTTGCATTGGAAAGTCTTCCTTTCAATAGGATGCTTGATAGGAACGGGAGAGAGAATTGGTTTGCAATAGACAACTACATGGATGAGGAATTGATGAAAAATTATTTCCATGATGAAAATTCTCTATATAAAGCATACGATAACTGTGATTCTTTTATTGTTTATCATGCGGGCTACTATTGTCCGTTGGGTGATAGCGAGCGGTTAAAGAGGGAAAATAAATCTCAATCCATTAAAGACAAGCGTAAAGAGATAGTCCGCCAGTTGGAGATGTTGGGAGATTGTGTTACTGAAATGGAACTGGAATACAAGCGGGATTTGATTGCGGCTGATTCATTTATTGTTGAAGCTTATGATACGGTAGGTAAGGAAGTGATTGAAAAACTCAAATATTCCAAGAAGAAAATCACGGAAGCCATGATACAGAAGCAATACAGCGAGAAGGCAACCGGAACGGAGGTAATTCGCTTAATAAAGAACTCATTTACTGTTGGTCAAAAATACACTCGTAAATATACCAAAGAAGAAATAAAGAGAATTTATGCTCTATTGAATATATATCCCCCTAAAGCCATAACAAGTAAGACTATATGCGATTTTTTTATGGTGTCCGAATGTAAAATCAAAGGTGAAAGATGTTATTTGCTGATTGAAGAAATATTATATGTGAAGGACATTTTTTACCGGAAAAATACTTTTATAGACCTTGTTTGAAAAATGTCCTATTTGAGGATGCTATTTTTTGTCGATTTTTCTCGTTACATTTTTTTGCAGATTATAGCTATATAAAAATATGGAAAGTCAGGAAAATAGTAGTACAGGTATTTATAAAGTATTAATTTTGTAGTCGATGATAGCGTTACAATTTTTTTCTGAATAATAGACATGAAAAAACTAGAAATCCAAGAACATGACGGCTTTCTTGATTTAGAAGACCTTCCTCATAATTGTATCTTTAATAAGGTAGTCACAGGTTGTGGCGGAACAACAATTGCTCTTAAAAAATGGTGAGAATTATGTGATTGTAGTTCCTACCACTGAATTAATAGAAAACAAGTGTTATCCACCTAAAGATGAGAACGGAAATAGTATTGTGTGGAAGGCTGAAAATAGAAAGGCAGGATTGAGTCCGGTTAGAAATCTTTTCGGATTGTATGGTACATTCACTCCTACATTAAAGAAAGGATTAAAAGACTATCTTCTAAAGAAGGAACGAAAAAAATAAATGTGTACTTATGATAAGATACCTTCTCTAGTTTCTCTTATTATCCCCAAAGAGTATAGGTTATTAGTTGACGAATATCATAATCTCTTGAAAATATATTCTTATAGAAAAGAAGCCGTAGAAGGAGTATTGGAACATTTTAATGAGTTTAAATCATATTGTTTTATGTCTGCTACTCCAATTGCTATGGATTTCAAACCGGATCTTTAAAAAGACGTGGAAAGAATATATTGCTGATTGGAAACATATAGAGCCTTTAACAATTCTACCTTATAAAACCAATAGAGCTTATATGCTTACTGCAAATCTTATTAAAGCGTATCAGAGAGAGGGATATATAAAAAGATGAATTGAAATCATACGAAGCTTACTTCTTTTATAAACAGTGTCACAGAAATAAAGAAAATATTAGAATATACTCATCTTACAAATGATGATTGCAGGATTATTTGTGCTGATGAAGACAAGAACCGTAGAACATTAGGGGGAATATCAGATATCTAGTTCTACGGATGCGCCAAAAGAAAATTTTAATTTTCATAACTTTCCAAAACGTTTTGAAGGGAGTGGATTTTTTTTATTTCTGAAAACAGGTATCTGTTATGTCGTGAGTAATATTCATAATGAACATACTCTATTAAGCGTTGATATGGATATCCCCCAAATTGCAGGGAGAATAAGAAATACCAATAATCCGTTTAGAAATTTGGTTGTTCATATTTTTAATACAAGACCAAAAAGACTACTATGAAAATTAATGGGAAGGCAAAAAAGGAGATAGAAAAAGAGTTGGAATATGCTAAAGAAAGAGCTACTGCATATAACCGACTTTCGATAGGAGCAAAAGAAGCAACAAAAAGTCAGATTTAGGTAAATCCTCATTTCTCAAATATGATGAAAAAAATGATGAGTTTATTGTTAATGATATGGCAGCTAAAGTTGTGCTCTATAATTATAGGTTAATGAATAGCATATATCGTTCACAGAAAGATTTAGTTGCTGAATATGAGAGGGCAGGTATATTACATTCCAAAGTGGAATGGGTGCAACTAGACGACAACTTTATAAAGCCTGTTTGTAAGAAGCCTACATTCTTGGAAACATTTATCTTGTATGCTGATATGAAATATTGTTTGGATATTGAAGCAAAACAGAGCATTGAAAAAGAATATCCTTTCATAAGAGACGCTTTGTGTAAATTGGGAGTGGAACAGGTGAAAAAGTTAAGAAGTATGAAGGCTGTAAAAGTTGCTCTTGAAGCTTTAAAAAAAGAGAATATTTGTGCTGATAGTGATATTGGTCAACGCCTAAAAACATTATTAACGATTGGTGCATTTATGCCTTCTAAGGAACTGAAGGCGATTGCACAACAATTTGGAATGAAGAAGCCTATGGACTTAAAAAGAATGGGTTGAACTGGAAGCTGGAACTCAACGAATCGAGGGAAAGCCAACTAGGGGATATTTGATTAAGAGATTTATTGATTAATTTTAAACCATAAAAATAGCCGCAAGCGAGTACACTTACAAATGTGCTCAACTGCGGCTTTTATTATTCAATCAATATTCCAATAAGCGTCTGGATTACCGTCAAAAATAGTGTCTATTTCATCATCATTGTATCCCATTTCATCTTGTGCATAGAAGCCATTATATTTCTCATTAGTTTTATTTTCAAAATAGTCACTATCGTAGTAGAAATCATTATTGTCTTCTAACATGGTAGTCATATTACTAGCTTCCTCTAATCTTTGTATTCTTTTGTTTTCAAAATCATTAGATATATAAAAATGGGGATAGACTTGTTTTAATTTCTTCTATTGCAGAATCATAAAATTTAGAAATTCCATATTTGGAAATGCTGTTCATGCACCAATAAATATATTGATAATCCCAGTCAAATAACATCGCTTAATGCCATGCCCTTGTATTGACCAAATTTAAAAGTGTCTGATAGAGAATAGAATTGCGAAACTATCATAATATATTTATTCAGAAGGGTCTAAAATTAGGTATGAAAACGTTGCCTGTGATATGGTTTACATATTCGACATAGAACTTGGAATTCAAAGCAAAAACACCCAAGTTCATTATCATGGGGTTGTCTATACATAACAAATGAACCTTTAGGTGCTATATGAAAAGCTTGATGTTTATTACCAAGATGAAATTTGGTGTTTACTTGCTCGTTTTCTCCCGATTCTGTTTTAAAAACAACGATATTGTTATTTATGATACTGCTGATATACTTAATTGCTTCGTCATGTGTTTTGAAACCATTGCATCTACCAGTATCTAAATAAGAAAGACATTTTAATATTACATCGTAATTTAAATTAGGAGAATAGACATATTTTACGTCGCATTCAATGTCTTCCTGGTTATATGAAATTTTTTTATAGTATGGTAGTGCTTTGCTATCTGATACGATTCTATTACTATATACAGCGAAAGTATCTATTCTTGGGTGGATATCTATAATTTCATTATAGATGATTCTTCCTGTTTTAACAGGAATGAAACCGTAGATTCTAGAGTTTTAATTAAATGCTTGATGCTATTTGTCCACTCTTTAATTCTTTTCCTTGTTCAATATAATTTTTAACGTTATTATTCTTATTATCCATACTTCAATATTAAATGGTTTCATAAAGCTCAAATTCATGTTCTATTTCACTATACAAGTCACTATAATCATAGCGATTATCTAGATTATCAATAATACATTTTGGTAATAAAATAAAAACTTGTCGAATATATTTTCTATCTGACAATGATGCTTTATCATTAGTCGAAAATCTAGCTGTTTCGCTTTCCTTTTGATTCTTTCGAAATTTAGAACAAAGATTTTCTGTTCCTATAACAACACTTTGAGTATCACTTATGGCTCTATTGGAAGATACTTGCATTATCCCTAACGTCATTTCTTTTCTTTGTTATTTTTAATTAGACAACGCTCGAACAAATCTAATAATTGGTGGTCTTATTGAAATTTTCAAAAATTAGAATGGCAATAATTGTAGTGTTTATTTGTATGTTTTGATTGGAAATTTTGTCTATTATATTCCAATATTCTTTCTTGTAATGTGAATATTTTTTTTAGGATATATCTTTTTCTTTCTTTGTTTCAGCTCTGGTAGATAAGCCCTTGAAGTCTCATACGGCTCCTTTGGTAATATTTCTTCTGTTCTGTTTCCTACTTGGTATAAAATATAATTATCAATAGCCAAATTTCATTTTTTATTTCAGAAAAATCAGGTAATAGATTATCTACAGAGTTAATGAATTTGACTTACATATAATTGAAGATATTGTTAAAATGGACGAGTAATAGAATATTATCCTCCACCAGTTTACAATACTTGAACGCTCGTATAAAAAATATAGTTATAATCCTAATTAGGATATAATAATAGACAACATTTATGATGTTAAAATAGGAACTGATTGCAAATGAAAAATATTGTAATATTTGCAACCATAATAATAAGATAGACAATTG
>ENA-OQCD01000538-OQCD01000538.1-human-gut-metagenome-genome-assembly--contig:-NODE-538-length-10694-cov-2.698211_pt1 | contig 10694 bp, 16 predicted proteins | sample MGYA00242755_ERZ504571 | MGnify/ENA primary metagenome ERZ504571 (study PRJEB26092, sample SAMD00036274) | human gut metagenome | host: Homo sapiens | study: EMG produced TPA metagenomics assembly of...
GACCAATGCTGCCCAGGCCGAAAACCCTCTGGAACCGCCCCTGTAGGCAGCCTGATCACCAAATTCGCCATTCCCGCCATCATCAGCATGCTAGTCAGCGCTCTGTACAATATCGTTGACCAGATCTTTATCGGACAGGGCGTAGGAATGCTTGGAAAACGCCGCCACAAACATCGCATTTCCCGTAACCATTATCTCTACTGCTGCTGCATTGCTCCTGGGAATCGGCAGCGCCTCCAATTACAACCTGGAAATGGGCGCAGGAAACGAAAAAAAAAGCCAGCTCCATTGCAGGAACCGGACTCTCCACGCTGATAATCTCCGGTACGATACTCTCTGTCATTGTCCTTCTGTTCCTGAAGCCACTTCTTCATTTTTTCGGCGGAACACCGGACGTCATGCCCTATGCCATTGATTACATAGGGATCACCGCCATTGGACTTCCCTTTTATGTTTTAAGCACAGGCGGCAACCACCTGATCCGAGCAGACAGGAGTCCTACCTATTCCATGGCCTGCATCCTGGCCGGTGCCGCCATCAACACCATCCTGGACCCGCTTTTCATCTTTGGATTCGGCTGGGGCATCAAAGGTGCAGCCTGGGCAACCGTGATCGGCCAGATCGTATCCGGACTTCTGATCATCTTTTATTTTTCCAGACTCCGGAAAATGTACCTGGACCACTCCATGCTGATTCCTAAGGCACGCAATCTGTCTGCCATTTTTTTCTCTGGGAATGGCATCCTGTATCAATCAGGTTGCCATTGCTGCAGTGCAGATCGTCATGAACAATACACTTCGCCATTACGGAGCACTCTCCGCCTACGGGAGTGATATTCCAATCGCCTGTGCAGGGATCATTTCCAAAGTCAATCAGGTATTTATGGCCATCTGCATCGGAATCTCCCAGGGTTCCCAGCCCATCTGGGGCTTTAACTACGGTGCCGAAAAATACAGCCGTGTACGTCAGACATACCGTTATTCCGTGGCCTTATGTACTGTGATCGCAACCGTATTTTTTATCTGTTTCCAGTTCTTCCCTCACCAGATCGTAAGCATCTTCGGAAACGGAAGCGACCTGTACTTTCAGTTTGCGGAAAAAATATCTCCGGATCTTCATGCTGATGACCTTTGCCAACGGGATCCAGCCTATGTCTGCCGGATTTTTTTACCTCCATGGGAAAGGCCAGATCGGTGTGATCATGTCACTCACAAGGCAGGTCTTCTTCCTGCTGCCACTGATCGTCATCTTTCCGTTCTTCTTCGGAATCGATGGTGTCATGTATGCGGGACCGATTGCAGATACCTCCGCCTTCGTATTGGCTGTTGTCTTTGCCAGACGTGAACTCGGGATCATGAAAGCCGCAGAACAGACCGCCTGATGTTCTGCAACACCATAAATCCGGACATATAAAACAGACATCACAACCTGCATACATCTGTAATATATAAAAAAATGCCATGTAACCTTACTGCCCATCAGCAGTTAAATTACATGGCATTTTTCACATCCTCAGATATTCATCCGAAGACATTATTTCCTGATCTTCTCTGTCATCTTCCGATAACTGCTTACGATCAGTCACCCTTCAGTACAACACGGATCTTCTTATAAATTACAAATACGATCAGAGATGTCAGTGCATATTTAAAAATATTAAACGGAGCAATGATCAGCAGTGCAAAGGTAAGCAGTCCGTTTACGGAGCTGTGTACTGCACTTCCCATCTGGATAAAGGTCTCGATTGGCATTCCAAACGCCTTACCGTAAGCCGGAAGCAATACAAAGGCATTGACAAAGCATGCAAGGATCGCTGTCAGGACTGTTCCTGCTGCCATACCTGCAACTGCATGTACTCTGCTCTTTTTGTGACGGAAACGGTAGATCAGGCCGGCCGGTACCACATAGGCACATCCAAACAGGAAGTTGGCAACATCACCAACACCGGCAGTCATGGTTCCCTTGGTCACAAGATGTACGAGAATCTTCACAAGCTCGATCAGAATACCTGCCACAGGTCCCATGGCAAAAGTTCCTACCATAACCGGTACCTCGGAAAAATCAAGCTGATAAAAAAGACGGTGCAAGAAACGGAATCGGAAACTCCAGATTCATCAGTACTCCTGCCACAGCACCCAGCATGGCTACCTGTGCGATCGTCCTTGTTCTGCTCCTTTCCACGGCATTTCCTCTCTGCAATACCTGTTCACTCATAATTCTCTCTCCTTCTTTAGAAATATTCAAAGAAAATTTCTACAAGAAATCTTTATACGAAAAAATATTTCCTCACATAAAAAAGCCCCGGGAACTTCTTCCCGGGGCACTGAGCACGTTCATGAAATACTGCGCGTTCTTCTCTCATCCAGACTTTACTGTCGGTTCCGGAATTTCACCAGATCAGCCGCCGAAGCGGGTCGCGGACTATACCGCCGGTAGGGAATTGCACCCTGCCCCGAAGAAATTTTTCTTTTATGAGTTCATTATAACTCACTCTTTTTTCAATTACAAGCCTTAATTTTTCGCTTTTCCTTACAGGATATCGATATGCTCTCCGGCAAGTGCTTTGTTCATGCTTCGTACTGCACAGAATTTACCACACATGGAGCAGGTATCTTCATGTTCCGGCTTACGTTCGTTCCAGATACGTTTCGCTGTTTCCGGATCCATGGCACACTCCCACTGTGCCTCCCAGTCGAGCTTTCTTCTGGCATCTGCCATCTTGTCATCGATCTCACGGGCCCCACGGACACCCTTGGCAATATCTGCCGCATGAGCAGCGATCTTGGATGCCATGATTCCCTGTTTTACATCCTCAAGGTTCGGAAGTGCAAGATGCTCTGCCGGTGTCACATAGCAGAGGAATGCAGCTCCGGACATGGCAGCTACCGCGCCGCCAATTGCAGATGTGATGTGATCATATCCCGGTGCAACATCTGTTACGATCGGTCCTAATACATAGAACGGTGCACCCTGACAGATAGACTGCTGCACTTTCATATTAGCCTCAACCTGATCGAGCGGCACATGTCCCGGTCCCTCAACCATAACCTGGACATCTTTTTCCCAGGCACGTTTGGTCAGCTCACCAAGACGTACAAGTTCCTCGATCTGGCATACATCTGTAGCATCCGCAAGACATCCCGGACGGCAGGCATCTCCAAGAGAAATCGTCACATCGTACTCACGGCAGATATCCAGGATCTCGTCATAGTATTCGTAGAACGGATTCTCCTCACCGGTCATGCACATCCATGCAAATACAAGGGAACCTCCTCTGGAAACGATATTCATTTTTCTCTTATGGTTACGGATCTGATCGATCGTCTTTCTTGTGATTCCGCAGTGAAGAGTTACGAAATCAACACCATCCTGTGCGTGAAGTCTTACCACATCGATAAAATCTTTGGCTGTCAGTGTGTCAAGATCTCTCTGATAATGGATAACAGAGTCATAAACCGGAACGGTTCCGATCATTGCCGGACACTCGCTTGTCAGCTTGCGGCGAAATGGAATGGTATTTCCGTGGGAAGAAAGATCCATGATCGCATGTGCTCCCATGTTGACAGCTTCCATAACTTTCTGCATCTCTACATCGTAATCCTTGCAGTCTCTGGATACACCAAGGTTTACATTGATCTTGGTGCGGAGCATGGAACCTACGCCCTCCGGATCGATACATTTGTGATTTTTATTTGCACAGATCGCCACCTTACCGGAGGCTACCAGAGGAAGCAGTTCCTCTGTTGTCATGCGTTCCTTCTTAGCTACGATTTCAAGCTCAGGTGTGATGATGCCTTTACGGGCTGCCTCCATCTGTGTACTGTAATTTCTCATGTAAAAAAATCTCCTTTCGTTTCGTATCTGGATCTGGAAAATCTGTCACTGCCGCCGGATTCCTGACTGCTATACAAGCTCGGTTCCTGGCAGATATTCGCAGGATCTTTCCGTAAACTCTTTATGTTTTATGCAGCAAAAAACCGGTTGCTGCAACGCATACGCATCACAACAACCGGCCCTTAATCTTTCGTACTTAATGAAAATCTTCTGTACTTCTGATATCTTCTGTACTCTCTGATCTTCTGTGCCTTTAAGACTCCTTCGTGCATATGTCCCTACGTTGGCATTATCCAAATCAGGTTATGGGTCAAGACATTCACAGTCTACTCTCAGCTCGCTTCAGCGGGCCCCCCTGTTTTCATATGTATGGGACGTCTCCGCCCATGTGGTTATTATAGTATACATGCCCTGATTTGTAAACTACAATTCCAACATTTTTATGACTTTTTTCTTTCGACAAAACCTGTCAATATTATCCCTGAAAATCCCCGGAATATTTTACATAAGCGTCAGGATAAACGCTCTGCGCTCCTCTCTTTATACACATTCAGCCCATTGCGGAAAACATTTATCCACAATGAGCTGAGTTTATTTTTCTATTTTGTTTTTATTTCTTTACTACTGCGCTCTTTACATAAGAAGTTGCTCCCCAGGCGTGTTCTCCATCCGTATATACCGTATATGGAGTCACTCTTACGTAATATCTTTTTCCTTTTGAGAGTTTCGTCAGAGTTTTAATTCTTACCGGTGAATAGATGGTCTTTACACCTTTACGGAAACGATAATCTGTGGAATACTGGATACGGTATCCGATGGCATATGGAACACTCTTGCAGGATACGGTCAGCTGACCGGATTTATTGCTTTTCAGAGATGTGATGCTGCCACGTGCAAGGGTAATTGATTTATCTGCGTTTGAGGGTGAAATAATATTTCTTTATTGTATCCGTAGATTTCCAGATAATATGTTCCGGCAGATAATGTACGGGAAGCAGTTCCTTTATATACATCTGTAGTGATGTTTTTCGTATATTTTACATTATCGCTATCCAGAAACTTTTTTTACCATTGCTATTATAAATGTAAAAATCAACCGTGCCTGAATATGTTGTCGCTCTTAAAGAAATGTGGGTTCTTTTCTTTTCAGAGTAAAACTGTAAATATTTACTATACCAATGCTGGCCCCCGGTATGTCTCTCCCATGGTATAATCCATCGCCTCATCTGCCATAGATGCATATACCGGCACTACACTGCTCCAGAATGTTCCCACGCAGACCATCAGGGTTAAAAGCAGCGGCATCCAACGTTTCATAAATTTTTTCATTTTCATTTCTCCTTCCCGTTTTTATGATGTTTCACGCCTGTATGATACTTTATATTATAGGCTTTTCCGCTTTACCCTGTCAATTCTGTTTCACGATTTGCGGCTATATTTTACAACTCCCCTGATACTTTTTTCTTTTCTTATTTCATCTGTATGCATTCCTCTGCCGTTTCGCTGCTCCCCTTAAGCTCTGCAAGGTTTTCTGCACCTGCACGGCGGATCCCCGCAAAATGGAACCCGCAATATTGTGCCATACACTGAAGATCGCGCCCGGAAGTGTTGCAAGCGGATTGGCTGCAAAATTAGCTGCTACCAGTGAGACAGCAAGGCCACTGTTCTGCATGCCTACCTCTATAGCTATAGCAGTTGTTCTGGAATACTCCACATGGAAGATTTTTGCAGCCAGAAATCCCAGCATCATACCACAGAAATTGTGGATCGCCACTACTCCAAGCACCAGAACTCCGCAGCTTACGATCTTTTCTGCATTTACTGCCACGATCCCTCCAATGATCATGACAATAGCCACAACCGATACCAGCGGCATAACATCCGATACCTTATCCACATGTTCTCCCGCAAGACTTCGGAGAAAGACTCCCAGAAGGACCGGGACCAGAATTACTTTTACCACAGAAAGTACCATCGCCCAGAAAGAGACTTCTACCCAGGCGCCTGCCAGAACATACACAAGAAACGGCGTCATCAGTGGCGCTGCCAGTGTGGAAACAATGGTCATTCCCACAGAAAGTGCCACATCTCCTCCTGCGATATAAGTAATTACGTTGCTGGCCGTTCCTCCCGGGCAGCAACCTACCAGGATCACTCCCAGGGCCAGATCTGCCGGAAGGTTCATCACTTTGCACAGCAGCCAGGCGATCACCGGCATAATGGTATACTGAGCCACCGCACCGATCACCACTTCCTTGGGTCTGGAAAAAAATAGCCCGGAAGTCTTCCATCCGTATTGTAAGTCCCATTCCAAACATGATCACGCCCAGAAATACCGACGTATAATTCGTCATCCAGGCAAATCCATCCCGCCAGAAAAATGCCAGGCAGGAGAAAACGATGATAATGATCCCTATATATCTGGATGCAAAGCTGCTGATGGTTCCGATTTTTTTAAAGATTTTTTCCATATATTATACCTCGTAGCTGAAGTTATCGATCAGTCTTGTTTTTCCGATGTAAACAGCCATTGCTACGAGAACATCCCGGTCTGCTTTTTCAACCGGCTGCATGGTAAGTGCGTCTACCATGGAAACGTAATCAATTTTTGCAAGAGGCTCTGCTTCGATTACTGCTCTCATTTTTCCCAGAAGTTCTTCTGCGGCGATTCCTGTGTGATGGTTTCCTGTCCCAGTTTTACTGCTTTTGACAGGCAGAGTGCTGCTTTTCTTTCCTCCTGGCTTAAATATGTATTTCTGGAGGATTTTGCAAGTCCGTCCTCCTCACGGATGATCGGGCAACCTACGATCTCAATGTCGAAGTTTAAGTCACGCACCATCTTGCGGATGATCGCCAGCTGCTGCGCGTCTTTTTGTCCGAAATATGCTCTGTCCGGTGCCACAATGTGGAACAGTTTGGTCACAACCGTGCATACACCTTTGAAATGGATCGGGCGTGTTTTTCCACAGAGTGTTTCAGACAGGGTGTCTATGCTTACAAATGCGTGGGGATCGTGATACATCTCGGAAGGTTCCGGGCAGAAGATCAGGTCTGCTCCCAGGCTTTCGCAGAGTTTGCTGTCACGCTCAAAGTCTCTCGGATAGGCTTCCAGATCTTCCGTCGGTCCAAACTGTGTTGGATTGACAAAATCCGATACTACTACGATATCGTTCTGCTCTCTGCACTTTCTGATCAGGCTTGCATGTCCTTCATGGAGAAATCCCATGGTTGGCACAAGACCTACTGTTTTTCCTTCTTTTTTTCCACGCTTTTAATCTGTTTTTCTTGTTTTCTTCTACTGTTTTTTGTTACCTGCATTGTTCTCTCCTCTTTTCTCGGTTCTGAACCGGTTTTTCCTTATAGATTTTCGAGATAGCCTCTTTTTCTGAATTCACCTTCGTCTTACTTCTGTATGTGTCTTGATTTCTTCTGTTACAAAATTCTGTCAGGCCATATCTTTCAGCAGTCCGTGTTTTTCATAATTGGTCACTCTGCTGATCTTATTCTCTTCATCTACAAATACAACTGCAGGCTTGTGGGTACGTGCTTCCTCCGGATCGTACCCTGCATAAGCATGATGATGATCTTGTCACCGGTGCTTACGCATCTTGCTGCTGCTCCGTTCAGGCAGATCATACCGCTTCCGCGTTCTCCGCAGATGGTGTATGTCTCGAAACGGCTGCCGTTGTTCACATCTACGATCTGAACTTTTTCATATTCCAGTATTCCGGCAGCTTCCAGCAATTCTTCATCCACAGTGATACTTCCCACATAATCCAGTTCCGCCTGGACAACGGTTGCTCTGTGGATCTTTCCTTTTAACATCTCTATTGTCATCTTATATAAGTCCTTTCCTGCAGGGAATGATTTTCTGTGACACAAAAAAGGCGCTCCAGGGTACACTTCGACCCTGAAACGCTTCTGATTGATTCCCTGTATATTGAGTCCTGTTTTTTGTACACGAAAAGCATGATCTTCAACAGTTTCTCAAAATTCCATAACTGTTGTAACACCTTCGTTATCATCGATACAGGCTCATATCTTTTTATAATTTTTATATATATCCGTCCGTTCCCGTTTCCGGATTCCGGCAGACTATTTTTATATAAGATTCCAGTGATTTCAGCCAGAGTATAGTTTTGAGTCCAAATACTATCTCTGTGGGGTATTATGGCATTGTGGCACTGGTTTGTCAATAAAAACTGCTGCTATGATCTGCCACAAAGCCATTCTTCCACCGCACTGTGTACCGGAATGGAAGGTGCCGCACCTTTGGCCGAAACTGCCATCGCGGAAGCTGCCGATGCTTCTCTCAACGCTGTTTCCACTGATTTTTCCGCACAGAGTGCTGCCAGGAAATATCCGCAGAAAGTGTCTCCTGCCGCAGTTGTATCTACAGCATTTACTTTAAATATCGGATGGGAATAAAATTCTTCTTTATATCCGTAGAAAACCCCTTCTTTTCCAAGTGTCATAACAATGGCTGCCTTTGGATACTTCTTTTGAAGTGCTTTCAGAATATCCCGGAAATCCCCTTCTGTGGAAGTCCCTGCCAGAGCTGCTGCCTCCAGTTCATTTACCATAAAGATATCCACCAGTTCCAGAGGAAGTTCCTCCGGCTTCCCGGGAATCGGCGATGCATTAAAAACAACTCTGCAGCCTTTTTCATGACTGAGTCGGATAATTTCCCCAACCATATTGATCTATTCTGCAAAAGCACAAAAATCTCCGGCTTCTGCCTTTTCCAGCACATTTTTGATATATTCTTCTGTATACATACGGTTTGTTCCCGCACTGACAATAATACGGTTCTGTCCCTTACTGTTTACTTCAATAAAAGCACAGCCGCTTTCTGTATCCATGACCCGCAGACAGGAAACATCCGCACCAGCATCTGCAAGGATTTCTTTCAGAAAAAGTCCGTCACTGCCAACAGCTCCCGCATGCAGTACCTGCGCGCCCGCACGGGCAGCTGCTACTGACTGGTTCAGTCCTTTTCCGCCGGCATTGACACTATATCCCGTTGCCATAATGGTTTCTCCTGGCTGAACAAACTCTTCCACACTGCAGACTTTATCAATATTTAAAGAACCAAAATTAATAATCTTCATAATATTTGCCATCCCCCTGTTTTTTCTTATATTCTATTTTCACACAAAAAAGTCCGCAATACAAGCCACAAAAAGCCCCTTCATACAGCAGTTTTCCTACCATATTAAAAGAGCTTTTTCTTCAAAAATAATTTCGTTCTTATTTATGCAGATGCACATCCAGCTGATTATAAGGAATCTCAATTCCGTAATAATCAAAATCTTCCTTAATCCGCTGGTTGAGTCTCCATCTGGTATCCCAGTAGCGGTCGGTGTCTACCCAGACACGAAAGCCCATGATCACGGAGCTTTCTGCCAGTTCGTCTACGAATACTACCATCTCTTCGTCCTCTCTGGTGTCCGGATCATCGGTGAGGATGTCTTCCAGGATTTCCTTGGCTTTCTGGATATCTGCATTGTAGGAAATTCCTACCTTGATCTCCAGTCTTCGCTGGTCTCTGGCTGTTACATTGGTAATGGTCGTATTGGAAAGCGTACCGTTGGGGATTACGATGTGCTTATTATCGATGGATAAAAGCGTTGTGTAACAGATCTCGATCTTGGATACGGTTCCCTCACTTCCATCCTGTCCGTTGACGATGATGTAATCACCTACCTGGAAAGGTTTGAACAGAAGGAGCATCATACCTCCTGCCAGGTTGGAAAGTCCGCCCTGCAGTGCAAGACCCAAAGTAACACCGGCAGTTCCAAGAAGTGCTGCCAGGGATGATTCCTTTACGCCAAAGCTTATGGATATGTTAAAGAGCAGAAGTATGTAAAGCACGATCTTGACCAGAGATGACATGAACTGTGCCACTCCTGTATCCAGTCTGGATTTTGTCAGTGATTTTCTGACAAACTTTACGATCCATTTGATCACCGTGCTTCCTACCCAAAAAAGCAACGATAGCCAGGACAACCTTGATTCCAAATTTTGTGATGTCCGGAAGATAATTCTCAAACATCTGCTTATACTGGCTTACCTGACTTCCTACCTCCTGCACTGTCTGTACAGTACTGTCCAAATAAAATCCCTCCTGTCTGATCGATCACTCAATATGTACGGATCAAAATATGGTTTTCAGGGTGCATCACGTTCTCATCATCTCTTCATTGTTTATCCTGATATAAATCTTCTCTATAATCCGCATCTGGTAATATAATAATACAGCAGCGGTTTTTCCCTGTAAAACCGATTTCTCCGGTTCCATAAAGTATAGGGTATAAACCACTGCTGCATCTGTATCGCAATTCTGTTATATTTTGTCTCGTAATGCAATGCGAAGCATTCCTGTCCGCTGCGCCTTACTGAATGTTTCTCTTTATTTATTAATTCCCTTCATGGAAAGACTGATACGCTTCTTCTTCAGATCCACGCCAAGAACACGGACATCCACAATATCTCCCACGCTGACTGCTTCCAGCGGATGTTTGATAAAATTTCTCACTCATCTCGGAAATATGGACCAGACCGTCCTGATGAACTCCGATATCTACAAAAGCACCGAAGTCAATAACATTGCGGACAGTTCCCTTCAGTACCATACCCTCTTTCAGGTCTTTCATATCCAGGACATCGGTACGGAGGATCGGTTTCGGCATCTCATCTCGTGGATCTCTGGCCGGTTTTTCCAGCTCTTTTACGATATCACGAAGAGTCGGCTCACCGATCTCCAACTCTTTTGCCAGTTTTCCGTAATCGCGGATCTGTCTGGAAATGCCAGTAAGTTTACGCTCTGCCACATCTTCCGGTGTGTAGCCAAGTTTTTT
>ENA-OQCD01000539-OQCD01000539.1-human-gut-metagenome-genome-assembly--contig:-NODE-539-length-10688-cov-2.015339_pt1 | contig 10688 bp, 16 predicted proteins | sample MGYA00242755_ERZ504571 | MGnify/ENA primary metagenome ERZ504571 (study PRJEB26092, sample SAMD00036274) | human gut metagenome | host: Homo sapiens | study: EMG produced TPA metagenomics assembly of...
TCCGGACAATCTTGCATTGCAAACTAATGAAACAGATCCCAATTACATCTTTATATACGGCAAATTACGTGATAAGGATTCTCATTTGGAAGAAACAAATTCATATGACCGTATTTTCCATTATACCGGTATCTACATTGATATTTTTCCTTTAGAAAATATCCCTTATTGTCTAGCTTGGATAGGAGGACACATGCAAGGGCAGATATACAATCAGTTGAATAATAAAAAATATAAAAAGAAAAGCACATTATACAAACGGATTCGTAGAATTTATCATTTTAATACCCGCATCGGTTTTCCCATCCTAAGGTTCATTGCCAAGTTATTCCCCGGAAAAGAATTACGCCATTCTTTTGGCACCGCCTATTTCAAACCGCGCTATACAGACGATATTTTTCCACTGACAGAAATGGAATTTGAAGGAAAAATGTTCCCCGTACCACGCCAAACAGATGCTGTGCTAAGGAAGATATACGGTAATTATATGCAATTACCGGATTTAGAGAATATACATCCACATTACAACAAACTCGAATTTTACAAATAAAGGAGATTGAACCATGAAACCATCCCTTGTAGATGTACCCGTACTTATATTGTTCTTCAACCGCCCGCAACAATTGTCGCAAGTGTTTGAACAAGTCAGGAAAGCCCGTCCCTCCAAGCTCTTCCTCTATCAGGACGGGCCGCGTGGCGAACGCGACCTGCCCGGCATAAAGGCATGCCGCGAAGTGGTGGACCAGATAGACTGGGAATGTGAAGTGCATCGTAAGTATCAGGAAAAGAATTATGGTTGCGACCCTTCGGAATACATCTCACAGAAATGGGCCTTTTCCATGGTTGACAAATGCATCGTATTGGAAGATGACGACGTGCCTTCCGTATCTTTCTTCACCTTCTGCAAAGAAATGCTGGACAGGTACGAACAGGATACCCGCATCACCATGATTGCCGGTTTCAATAACGAAGAGATCACTCCGGATGTACCATACGACTATTTCTTCGCCTCCACCTTCTCCATCTGGGGATGGGCCAGCTGGAAAAGAGTCATCGACCAATGGGACGAGCATTATACCTTTCTGGAGGATACATTCAATATGCAGCAACTGGAACAGCTCATGAAAGAACGGAAATTCCGTAAAGACTTTATCTATATGTGCCATCGCCATAAAGAAAACAACAAAGCCTATTATGAACCATCTTCCACGCTTCCATGCTTTTCAACTCGGGACTGGCTATCGTGCCCACCCGCAACATGATTAACAACTTGGGAGCCACGGCAGATTCCACCCATTTTGCCGGTTCTGTGCATACACTGCCTAAAGGATACCGCCGCATCTTCACCATGAAACGGTATGAAGTAGAATTTCCTCTCAAGCATCCTCGTTATGTCATTGAGAATGTAGCTTATAAAAAAGCTGTCTACCGCATTATGGGGTGGGGACATCCCTGGATTAAGATAGGACGTTCTTTTGAAGAACTATTTCTGAACCTGCGATACGGCAATTTTTCCATCATCACTAAAGCAATAAAAAACAGAATTAACAAATGGCTGAAAAGAGACCAACACCGGTAAAACCACTCACTATTTATTTTTATCACACCCGATTAACCCGTGAAAGTTACGAGGAATGGAAAGATTATAAGTTTCCGGGACATATCCTCTACGGACTTCCTTTGCTGGAAAAATATGGAATCCGGTCGGTGATGCATAAATACAAAGCTTTCCCCAGCCGTCTGAAACTAATGCTCTATGCCACTAAAGAGATTCTGTGCTGCAAAGAGCCATACGAAGTGCTCTACGGTACATCTTTCCGTGGGTTGGAACTTATCATCCTACTCAGAGCATTAGGCCTCTACCGCAAGCCCATTGTCATTTGGCATCACACTGCTTTAAAAACCTCATCCAGAAAAATAAGAGAACGCATCTCACGTTTCTTTTATAAGGGCATTGATCATATGTTCCTGTTCAGTAAAAAAATTGATTAAAGACTCATTAGCAACCGGAAAAGCTCCCGAAGAAAAGCTTCAGCTTATCCATTGGGGGCCGGACCTCGCTTTCTATGACCATCTTCTACAAACAATGCCGGATCGGAAACCGGAAGGTTTTATCTCCACCGGGAAAGAAAACCGGGATGTAGACACAATGCTGCAAGCTTTCTGCGCCACCGATCAACAACTGGACTTGTACATAGCCCCCACCAATGGAAGTGTAAACTACCAACAGATTATTGAAAGCTTCTGTCTGCCCGATTCTGTACGAGTACATTATACGGACGGTGTCATCCCATACTTGTTGGCACAGAAAGTGGCACGAAAAAGCTGTGTTGTCATCTGCTGCATGGATTTTCCTTATACCGTAGGTCTTACCACACTGGTAGAGGCCTTTGCATTAGGCATCCCTGTCATTTGCTCACGTAATCCTAATTTTGAAATGGATATAGACAAAGAAGAAATAGGAATTACCGTAGCCTATGATGACGTGGAAGGGTGGATCAATGCCATTCATCGCATAGCCGACCATCCCGAAGAAGCCCAAAAAATGGGCGCCAACGCCCGAAAGCTGGCAGAAAAAACGTTTTCAATTTGGAAATCTTTTCCCGTGAAATAGCAGAAAGCTTACTGGAAATATCCAAGATGTCCCCTAAAAAGCGTACATTTGCATAAACTTTTATGCACATGAGAGTACTTATCATCAATACGTCTGAGCGAATAGGTGGAGCCGCCATTGCAGCCAACCGCCTCATGGAGGCTTTAAAAAACAACGGAATAAAGGCAAAAATGCTTGTACGTGACAAGCAGACCGACCAGATAAGTGTCGTTGAACTAAAGAAATCATGGTGGAAAGTATGGCAATTCATCTGGGAGCGTGTCGTTATCTGGCAAGCCAACCACTTCAAGAAACATAACTTGTTTGCCGTTGACATAGCCAATACCGGCACCAATATCACAGCATTGCCCGAATTTACCCAAGCCGATGTCATTCATCTGCATTGGATTAACCAAGGTATGTTGTCACTGACAGATATCCGGCGTATCATCCAATCCGGCAAGCCCATCGTTTGGACAATGCATGATATGTGGCCTTTTACCGGTATCTGCCACTATGCAGGAGATTGCGATAAATATGCCACACAATGCCACAACTGTCCACAACTTTACAAAGGAAGCAGGAAAGACATAGCCTACCGTACTTTCCAGAAAAAGAAAAAACTGTTTGAAGGAGCACAAATCACCTTTGTAGCTTGTAGCCGCTGGTTAGAATCATTGGCTAAGAAAAGTGATCTGATTAAAGGTCAGACCATTACCAATATTCCCAATGCAATCAACACCAACCTGTTCAAACCTCGTGATAAAAAACAGGCCAGAGAAAAAATGCCATCTTCCGCAAGACAAGAAGTTATTGCTTTTCGGCTCCGTAAAAATTACAGACAAGAGAAAAGGAATAGACTATTTGGTATCAGCTTGCAAACAAATAGCTTCCTCATATCCTGATTTTAGTAAAGAGTTAGGTGTAGTGGTTTTTGGCAACCAAGCCGAACAATACGCTTCCCTGTTTCCTTTCCCTATCTATCCGATGAATTATGTCAGCAACGAGAAAGAACTGGTAGATATTTACAACGCAGTCGACTTATACGTCACACCTTCTTTACAAGACAACCTACCCAATACCATCGTAGAGGCAATGGCCTGTGGTATTCCGTGCATAGGGTTCAATGTAGGAGGTATTCCACAAATGATTGACCACCTGCACAACGGCTATGTTGCCGAATATCAGTCTTCCAAGGATCTGGCAAACGGAATTCACTGGGCATTGACCGAAGGAGAATATGAAAGTCTGAGCGAAGAAGCCTGCCGTAAGGCAGTATCCAGCTATTCGGAAAGTACCATCGCCAAGAAATATGTTGAAATCTATAACAAGATTACAGGGAATCATGCATAACCATCATCCTCATCCCAAGTTTTCTATTATTACTGTCACCTACAACGCCGCAAAAGTATTGGAGGATACTATACAAAGTATTGTTACACAAACTTATAAGAATCTGGAGTATATAATTGTAGATGGGGGATCAACAGATGAAACACTGGATATCATTCACAAATACCAGGAACATATCACCACTGTTATCAGTGAACCCGACCAAGGTTTATACGATGCCATGAACAAAGGAATAAAATTGGCAACCGGAGATTATCTTTGTTTCTTGAATGCCGGTGACGGCCTGCACGAGGATGATACTTTGCTGCAAATGGTACATTCCATCAATGGAACAGCCTGCCGGGAGTACTATATGGAGAAACAGAAATTGTGGACAGTCAAGGGCATTTTTTATATATGCGCCGCCTGTCCGCACCCGCAACGCTTACCTGGAAAAGCTTCAAGCAAGGAATGCTAGTCTGCCATCAAGCCTTTTTCGCCCGCCGTGATCTGGTGGAACCATATGACCTGAGATATCGGTTCTCGGCAGATTTTGACTGGTGTATCCGTATCATGAAGAAAGCGGATGTACTCCATAACACCCATCTTACTCTTATTGATTACCTGAATGAAGGAATGACCACCCGTAACCATAAAACCTCCTTGAAAGAACGCTTCCGTATTATGAGCCGTCACTATGGATGGGCAAGCACAGTGACACACCACTTATGGTTCGTTCTGCGCCTGCTTTACAAATAATCCGGAGTCTGGCTTACGACGGGCCTTAATCAATTTTCCTACGGGCTCTTCTGACCTGCAAGAATAAGAACAAGACCAGCACACAGGTCAATACACCCAACGCCACAAAAGCCACCGTTTCCGTAACATGCAGCGATTTCGGATCGAACTTAAATTCCACTACATGCTTTCCGGCCGGCACATTCATCGCCCGAAGAATATAATCCGCTCTTCCGTGCGGTGCTTCCACACCATCAATATATGCCTGCCAACCAGGATAGTAAATTTCCGAGAAAACCACTGTTCCTCCTGTCTTCGAATTAACCTCATATTTCAAGTCATTAGGTTCGTACGCAGTCAGTTTGATTGTACCCAGTGTATCTGTTTCAGCCGCCGATTTTACCTCCGCACTGAATTTTTTTATCTACGACAGCCGTTTTTGCCGGATCTATCCGATGCAAAGCATCTATCTCTTCATTGGCATTATCCACATACTGCACCTCGTTTACAAACCAAGCATTGCCCAGCGTATAAGGATTCTGTATCGGGACAGTCTTTCCATCTTGCAGCGGAAAAATAAAGTAACGGGTATTCAGCATATTCAACACAGGAAAACCGGACGGAGCCACCTTCTGCATATCGCCTCCCGCCTCCGAAACAGCCTTGAACACGCCATTCATCTCGGTGCTGATATGCTCCTCTATCATTTCCTGATAGCGGCGCAACTTGGCGGCATGATATCCACCGATGCTCTTATGCCAATAAGAAGTCGTATTTTCATTAAACGTATTGCCGGCTAGGTTCAGTACCCGGAAATCCAACGTTTTATCGGCCAATATTGCCTTATCCGTTTCGGTCGGTTTAAAGGAATTATCCTGCTGCACCTTCTCCACAAATTGTTCATCATACAAATAACGTTTGTTCACACTCCACATATCTGCCAGACAGAGGACAGCCAATGCCAGAATCGTCACCTTCGCCTTTAGTTTGCCCATGCCATATAACCAAAGAACTGCCGTACCTATCATAATAACAAAGAAACTGCGCCATGCATCCGAAGTAAAGATACTCTGACGGATTTCTTCCAGATTAGCAAGTAACGGAGCCAGCTGATCTGCCGGAATACCCTGCAATGCCTGCATTTCCATACTTGAAACATACGACGGGAAAAAGAAACCGGGAGCTAATGCAAACAATAAAGCGATGCCACCTGTCAATCCCAGGCTGATATAAAACGACCGGGCCTGTTCCTTAACCAACTGAGGGCGTGCCATTACCTCCTTTAAAGCAAGGACTGCCAACAAAGGTATGGTAAACTCAGCAATGACCAAAATAGAAGAAACCGCACGGAATTTATCGTACATCGGGATATAATCCAAAAAGAAATCAGTGAATCCCATAAAATTCTTTCCCCATGACAGCAGGACAGACAAAACTGTAGCACTCAAAAGCGCCCATTTCATAGGACCTTTCACTATAAACAGCCCAAGAACAAACAGAAACATCACAAAAACGCCCCCCACGTATACAGGACCGGATGTACCGGGTTGCTCACCCCAATACTGACCTATCTGGCTATAGATACTATTATACATAGGATTCGCCTTTTCCATCGCCTTTTCGTTAGCTGCCAAAGGTACGGAAGCACCACCTTTCACATTAGGGACAAGCAAAGAGAAAGTCTCACCGATACCGTAGCTCCACTGAGTGATATAATCTCGTTCCAGACCACTTTTTGTCTGATTATGACTATCCGGTTTCACCAGCTCACTCTTTCCACGCATCGTTTCCTTACTATACTCATACGTATGATATAAGTTAGATAGATTTATACAAACTCCCAAAATACCGGCCATCAACAACACACCAGTTGCTTTCAGAAATTGCGGCATTTCCTTCTTCTGCCAAGCATCCACTCCGAACGCAACCGCCATAAAGAGCATGACAAAAAAGAAAATAATAACTCATCTGCACATGGTTCGACACTATTTGCAAAGCAACAAAAACCGCTGTCAGCAAACCACCTGACAAGTATTTCCCTCTATAAGCCAATACCATACCGGCTATAGTGGGTGGAATATAAGCCAAGGTTACAAATTTCCAGATGTGTCCGGCAGCTATAATGATGAAAAAATAAGAAGAAAAACGCCCACAACACAGCCCCCAATGAAGCCAGCCAGACCGAGAAATCGAATGCACGCAATAATATATAAAAGCCCAACAGCATGACAAATACATACCACACATAATTCGGGAGATACAAATGATACAACTTCTCCACTCCCTTCAGGGTATCCGTAGAATCATAACTGGGTGCCATCTGATAAGTAGGCATACCACCAAAAATCGAATTAGTCCAGCGCGTACGCTCTCCCGTACGTTCCAGATATTCTTTCGCTTCTTCACCAGCACCAATGCCCGCCACAGAGTCATGTTGTGAAAGGATACGCCCCTTCTGTCACTGCCGGGAAAAAATAGACGAATGAGATGACAGCAAAGAGGATAATCACTACTATATCAGGTAGTATTCTTTTAAATAAGTTCATAAGTATATCTGTTTATTAACGCTGCAAAGATACGATATACTCTGATAAAATGCGTACATTTGCAGCCATAAATAAAGTTGAATTATGAAAATAGGAATTATAACAGCCATGAGTTCCGAGCAGAAACAAGTAGCGCAACTGCTCGAAAACAAGAAAGAATACACCGAAGGTCCTTTCCAATATACTGAAGGCAGCATTAGAAATAATACCATTATCCTGATGAAATGCGGAATAGGTAAAGTGAACGCTGCTGCCGGTACTGTAGAACTGATCCGTACCTTCCAACCCGACTGTGTCATCAGCACCGGTGTAGCAGGAGGCATAGACAGCTGCCTGAAAATAATGGATGTTGTGGTGAGCCGACAAATTGTATATCATGATGTATGGTGTGGAGAAGGCAATGTGTATGGACAGATACAAGGACTTCCCGCCCGATTCGAAGGTAATGCTACATTGTTTGATTGCGCCATGTCACTGGATACTCCGACCGCCATTCATGGAGGCCTGATATGCAGTGGAGACAAATTTATCACCGACCGTTCCGAACTGAACGACATTAAAGAAAAGTTCCACGAAGGCTGGCAGTAGATATGGAATCGGGAGCCATCGCCCAAATCTGTTATATATATAAGGTACCGTTCATCAGTTTCCGTATCATCAGCGATACGCCGGGATCCGACAACCATTGGGAACAATACACAAATTTTTTGGGAGACTATAGCCGACCGTTCCTTCGAGGTCACTCATACCTTCCTTTCCTCATTACCAGCTAATTTATAAAAACGAATAATATGAAAACAATACCCAGTTTTACCATTGACCATATCCGCTTGCTTCGCGGTATCTATGTATCCAGAAAAGACGAAGTGGGCGGTGAAACGGTCACCACCTTTGACATCCGCATGAAAGAACCCAACCGGGAACCTGCTTTGGGACAAGGAGCCTTGCATACCATAGAGCATCTAGCCGCTACCTACCTGCGTAACCACCCTATATGGTCTGACAAAATTTGTCTACTGGGGACCGATGGGATGCCTCACCGGTAACTACCTGTTAATGAAAGGCGATTTAAAATCGGAAGATATTGTAGAACTGATGCAGGAAACGTTCCGCTTTGTAGCCGATTTTGAAGGCGAAGTTCCGGGAGCCGCCCCTAAAGATTGCGGTAACTACTTGCTTCACGACCTGCCTATGGCCAAATGGGAGTCGGCCAAATATCTGCATGAAGTATTGGAACACATGACAAAAGATAATCTGTATTATCCTACTAAAGAGTAATTCTCTACAACAGAACAGTAGAAACGTAATAACAGAAAATAGAAAAGCCGCTCTCTGAAAAGAAAGCGGCTTTTCTTTAAGTCCTTTTCAATAAAGATTGAATTACTTACGTAATCCTAATGCTTTAACAATAGCACGATATCTTTCGATATCACGATTCTTCAGGTAGTTCAACAACGCACGGCGTTTACCTACCAAAGTTGTCAAAGCTCTTTCAGTGCTATAATCTTTTCTGTTGAGCTTCAGGTGCTCAGTCAGGTGAGAAATACGGTATGAAAACAAAGCTATCTGCGCTTCAGCTGAGCCAGTATCAGTGTTAGACTTTCCGTACTTTTCAAAGATTTCTTGTTTTTTAGCTGCATCTAAATACATAATTCTTAGATTTTTTGATATATAAAATTTTCATTTAGCGGGTGCAAAGATAGACATTATCTTTTATATCACAATGAATTAGAGCGATTTATTTTAAAAATAATCTTCTATCTCTTTTACTGTCGCATCTTTCAGCATATCTTCGAACATCATAGCAAAGGCTGCCCAACTGACATTGAATGAAATTGTAAACCCGATTTCTTTTCATCCGATGAATAAAAAGTGCCCAGTCCGAAACCGTTTTCTTCATGAATTTTCGGACTGGACACTTTTTTAAAACTATCGCTATTTTTTATTTCAACCAGCCACTCATGGAACCCATCATAAGGGGGTATAGTGCAATACATATTCGGATTGGCTATGACTGATAACTTTATCCCAAGGAATCCGGTTTACATCAATTTCCGCCCTTGCCAGCCACAAAGCATTTTCCATCACATAACGGTCTAAAGAAAGCTCAAGCATCATCCGGCTCAAATAAAAAAGCAGACTGTTCATAGGCATACCATTTACCGTCACTTTCCCGATAGATATATATCAAGCCATCATTGCTTAATTCTCTTTCCAACATCATTATTATCTCGCGCATAATTTTATAGATTACTCGTTTTTAATCAGTATCATCTCATTGTCCGAGCACAGAACCACAATCCAAGGGCCGTTCAGTAACTTATTCAAATCGACTTCCACCTTATCCAGCATAACACCTCTCAATACCGTCTCATTAAGTTTCTTCAACAAATGAGCAGAACGGTAGCAAGCGTACCAACGTCCGTCTTCTTCGGATATATAAATTTCCGATTTACCGCATGATTTCTTGTCCATGATTTCTAACAGGTTGCTCATAACATCCTCCTTTATACTTAATAATAGCCTAAGCTATTATATCGCCATACCAGCCTGAAACGATGCGACTCATTTCTTGACCTGTTTTCTGACACTCCCTGCCCCGGAATATATACTTTTGACTGATTTCCCTCCGTCGTAGCTGTCCAATAAGGCACACCTGACCAATTATTATACTTAATACCGGAACTGGTAATCACCCCATTTATTTGCTGCCACTCTGCTTCTGCGGGCAAAGAGAAATGATAAAAAAACCGTATAGCTATTACCCGATGTGACAGGAGTAGAACTACCACTGGAATTAACCGCCACACCTATCGCATTATCCATTACACTTCTTTCATCATTGTCACTGGAATAATGTTCTTTATTTATACATTGGCACCTGCAGCACTCGTTTTTCCTGTAGTTACATTTACAAGTTTTACACCTGCTGGAAGCTTAAAGGTGATTGTCTGTAACTTATCAGCATTAAAGGTGATTGTCTTTGTTCTCTGAACATTTCCTTCTACATATGCTTTCACATTGTCATCAGAAAAGCTCATATCCACATCTGGAATATCTGGCATGTTTACACAATAGTTATAAAGCTCTTTTGCAAGGCTTCGACCAGTTGCGTTTGTACCGGAATCCCAATCGGAAGATCCATTGGCATAAGCTGCAGCAAGGTGAGTGATGATGAATCTCTTTCCAGTAGAGAAGTCTGGATGCTTTTCATCAAAGAACCATTTTCGTCACTTGCCTTTGTTCCGTAATTAACAAACCTTAGCAAGTGTCTTGCTGTCTTTCAGCTTTGTGATGGAGTATTTACCATCGTCCGGACCAGACTTGCTTGGCTGTACACAATATGCTGTAGCTTTGATCCCATTCCCAGCTTACATAGTAAGGAGCCGTGATATAAGAACCTAAGCCGTAGTCTGCGTAATGATACCAGCTACCTCTTGTGATTGATACGTTCTGACTTCCTGTTGCTGCAAAAAGCA
>ENA-OQCD01000540-OQCD01000540.1-human-gut-metagenome-genome-assembly--contig:-NODE-540-length-10674-cov-2.418697_pt1 | contig 10674 bp, 9 predicted proteins | sample MGYA00242755_ERZ504571 | MGnify/ENA primary metagenome ERZ504571 (study PRJEB26092, sample SAMD00036274) | human gut metagenome | host: Homo sapiens | study: EMG produced TPA metagenomics assembly of...
TGAACATCATTGCGAACCGACTCGTGGCCGATGCCGGCAGTGTGTCGTTCGACGGCAACCGTATGACGGATGGCGGCGGCATGTGGGAACGTCTCATGCTGATGGACGAGACTTGGCCATATCCTGTCGAATGGCGTCTGCGATCGGTGTTCCGTCTGATCTCGCGGCGATACGGCGGATTCGATGATGTGTTGGCGGGGCGTATGATGCAGGCTTTCGGGCTGCGGCCTGATGCTCGTTTCATGAGACTGTCCACCGGTCAGCGTGGCGCGGCGAAGCTGGTTGCCGCGCTTTGCGCGCCGACCGATATCGTGTTGCTTGATGAAGCGACTGATGGTCTTGACGCTGCGGCCCGTGACCTGTGTTACCGCTTCGTGATTGAGTCGTATGGCGACAGACCTCGCACCATGATCATATCCACCCATCTCATAACGGAGGTGGAGGGACTGGTCGAACATGCCGTGGTCCTCGACCATGGGCGGGTGCTGGAATCCTTCGACATGAACGAGTTGGCACAACGTGGGCGGATGCTGTCGGGGCCGGTCGGATCGGTGCGGCGGTACTTGGCCGACAATGGTTTGCGTACGCTGTCGGAAACCGTTCTCGGTGGTCTGCTGACTGTCGGCGTGCGTGGCGTGCCATCTGCACCGATGCCGGAGGACGTTGTCATGAGGTCTTTCGATCTCAATGAGTATGTCATCCAGATTACCGGCATGGACAAGGGGTATGCGTCATGATGGATGAAGTGAAAGGCTTGTCGGCCGGGATGCGGTTCGCGCTGACAAGGCAGCTTGCCGCGCGTTGCGTCGTGTTGATGGCGTACGTGTTGGCCGGTTATTGCGTGCCGTGGCTGTGGGGTCTGATTTTGGCCTTGGTATCCGGAGGTCATTATGTGGTGGAATACCATGTGCTTGGCCCGACGTTGGTGATGTGCGCGGTTCTGACGGCGGTTCTGGCTGTCAGTGGCTTTCGTTCCCTGATATCCATGGGCGTGGGCCGGGCCGTGTATTTCTGGACCGAGATGTTCGCCAATCTTTGCTTCTCCCTTGCCTGCTCGGTGGTCATGACGTTGGGGTTCGTGCTGACGCCGAACCATGATGCCGATATCCTCATCACGTTCCGTGTCGGCAGTGACCTGCAGTGGCTGGCTTGTGTGCCACCATCCGATTCATTCGGACGATTGCGATTCCTGAACCGTGATCTGGGCGGTTCATACGCGGCCATGAGAACAGGTGTGCGAGGCGATACGGCCAATCCGATGCTGCTGTTCCTGGCGCTGTTCCTGTTGACCGCCTCGGTGGCGATTCTGGGTCAATGCGTCGGGGAACTGCTGGCGCAGGTCAATCGGTACGGGGCAATCGCCCTGGCGGTGTCGGCATGCATAGCATGGGTCGCGCGTCCATGGCTGTTGAACAGAACCGCCACCGATGTCAATCCGATGATATGGAAACTGCTCGAGGCACTGCGGGGACGCTGGTGTCTGATGTGGCGTGAGGGGCAAGCGGCGTCCGCGGCGATGTACGGAACGTCCAACGAGCGTCTCGTATACGATCAGCCTACACGTTCTGGCCGATGATGGTGCTTTTCGTAGGTGTGATGATCTTCGGCAACTTGTTGTGCTGGCTGTTGATCCGGCGTCGTGAGGTGCGTGTTCCGCAGTTGCTGCCGGTATGGTGGTGACGATGCTCGGCATGGGCAACACGCCGATGTCCGCGGCTGTGGTAGTGTGTGAGTCATGTTCAATTTCTCTTGTTGTTGCTGTCGCTGACCAACCGCCCGAGGGGCGCGTGGTTCATCGAAGCATAACTTGAGACAGGGCATTCTTTTTCGGCATACGCAACTTGCGTTGCATGCCAGAGTATCGCAGAAATCATCCCATAACCAGTGCCTTACGCGGTTGGTATTACGCGGCATATGCGGATGAACCGCAGCGAAAACACCATCACAGGTCCCGTTTCAAATCATTGCAAGTGATAAACGCGAGCTTCTCGAAATCAAAACAACGAAATCATTCATCGGAAGCCAACGGAAATCACTCTTCGCAAGGAAACGACATGACCATCCACAACTCCCTTTCCGAGCTCATCGGCAACACTCCGCTCGTCAAACTCAACCATGTGACCGACGGCATCAAAGCCACCATCGCAGTCAAAGTCGAATATTTCAATCCTGGCGGCTCCTCCAAAGACCGCATTGCGGAACGCATCATCGACGCGGCCGAACGCAGCGGCGAACTCAAGCCGGGCGGTGTGATTGTGGAACCGACCTCCGGCAACACCGGCGTAGGACTTGCCCTCGTGGCCCAGCAGCGCGGATACCGCACCATCTTCACCCTGCCAGACAAGGTTTCCGAAGCCAAGCGTGCGGTACTCCGCGCATACGGTGCAGAAGTGGTGGTAACCCCTACCGATGCTGGTCCGGATGATCCGCGCTCCTACTACCAGGTGGCGGAACGCCTCGCCAAAGCGATTCCCGGCGGATACCGCCCGAACCAATACGACAACCCGAACGGACCGGAAAGCCACTACCGCACCACCGGTCCGGAAATCTGGGAAGCCAGCGACCATCAGGTCACGCATTTCGTGGCTGGCATCGGCACTGGCGGCACCATTTCCGGCACCGGACGCTACCTGAAGGAAGCTTCCGACGGCGCAGTACAAGTGATCGGCGCCGACCCGGAAGGATCCATCTATTCCAATCCGAACGACGTGCATCAGTACAGCATCGAAGGCGTGGGCGAGGATTTCTATCCGAAAGCGTTCGACCGTGAACTTCCCGACGAAATCGTGCAGGTCAACGATGCCGAAGCATTCGAAATGACCCGCCGTTTGGCTGCGGAAGAAGGTCTGCTGGTCGGAGGCTCGTCCGGCATGGCCGTTACGGCAGCGCTTAAATACGCACGCGAGCACGATTGGACGAAGACCAGCTGGTCGTGGTGTTGCTGCCGGATTCCGGTCGCAGCTATATGGAAAAGATCTTCAACGACGATTGGATGCGTGCCAACGGATTCGCCGACGTTGTGGAACGCACGTCCAAGCCAAGTCTTGCGGAGCGGTATCTGTAGACCACCGATCAGCTGTTTCACGATCATGTCCATCATTCGTTCAACCCAAACCATTCGATATTTTCAAGGAGTTCCCATCATGACCATCTCGACCAACACCGAAGCCCTGAACGCCACCGCACTCGCCACCCGCGCCATTCACGCAGGTCAGGAGCCCGACCCGACCACCGGAGCCGTGGTCACTCCTATTTATATGACATCCACGTTCAAGCAGGACGGTGTCGGCGGCCTGCGCAACGGCTACGATTACAGCCGTTCCATCAACCCGACCCGCAACTCTTTCGACGAGCAGCTCGCCGCGGTCGAAGGCGCGAACTACGCGCTGAGTTTCGCTTCCGGCTTGGCCGCCATCGACGTGCTGTTGCGTGCCACCCTCAAGCCGGGAGACAATATTCTGCTGGGCAATGACGTATATGGTGGCACCTACCGTTTGCTTTCCAAGGTGTTCGTGCGTGGGGCGTCGGTCTTGACGTGGTGGACATCACCGACACGGCGGCCGTTTCCGTGGCGCTCAGCCAGAAGCAGTACCGGTACATTTGGGTGGAAACCCCGTCGAATCCGCTGCTCAAACATCACTGATATCGCGGCCACGTCAGCGGTCGCTCATGCGCATGGCACCAAAGTGGTCGTGGACAACACCTTCGCATCCCCCGGTATTGCAGCATCCGTTGTCGGATGGCGCCGACGTGGTCGTATATTCCACCACCAAATACATCGGCGGCCATTCCGACGTGGTCGGCGGAGCGGTGGTGCTCAACGACAGGGAAATCCGCGATGAAGTGGCGTTCCTGCAGAACGTGGCCGGAGCCGTGCCATCTCCGTTCGACTCCTGGCTTGACATTCGTGGCCTCAAAACGTTGGATCTGCGCGTCAAGCAGCACAGCCGTAACGCCATGAAGGTGGCGCAATGGCTGGAAACTCGCCCTGAAGTGGAACGCGTATGGTACCCAGGACTGGAATCCCATCCAGGCCACGAGATTGCCGCACGACAGATGCACGGCGGATTCGGAGGCATGATCTCCGTGCAGATCGCAGCCGGATTCGAAGCAGCCAAGAAGTTCGCCGGTGCCACGGAAGTGTTTACCCTGGCCGAGTCGTTGGGCGGCGTGGAATCCCTGATTGAGCATCCGGGTGCCATGACCCACGCTTCCGTCGCCGGTACCACGCTGGAAGTGCCCGCCAATCTTGTGCGACTTTCCGTCGGTCTTGAAGATGCTGACGATTTGATCGCGGATTTGGAACAGGCTTTTTCGCCAGATCTAGTAAAAACAGCTTGTGATAAAGCATCATGAGAATGTGACAATTTTTATGTAATCTGTCACATTGTTGCGGCATGTACAAATCCTCGCCATCGGATTCGCCAAAAGCGTATATTATGCTATTTCGAATCTGCTTATAGCGAGGGTTTGCCATATAATACTTTCGACAACGTTCGTGTTCATCTACCAGCGCATTCTCTGTGGAATCGAACGCCCATGATTATCGAGACGAGGCGGTATGCTGCAAATTCAAGGCATCTCCAAACAGTATAAAACCGGCGACTTCGTGCAGCGGGCGCTGGATAACGTCAGCCTTAACCTGCGTGACAGCGAATTCGTGGCCATTCTCGGACCTTCCGGCTCCGGCAAAACCACACTGCTCAACATCATCGGCGGACTTGACCACTATGATTCCGGCGATCTGGTGATCAACGGCATCTCCACCAAGAAATATACCGACCGCGACTGGGACTCTTACCGCAACCACACCATTGGCTTTGTGTTCCAGAGCTACAATCTCATTCCCCATCAGACCATTCTGTCGAATGTGGAACTTGCCCTAACCATTTCGGGCGTATCGCATTCGGAGCGTCGAGAGCGTGCGCGCAAGGCGCTTGAACAAGTGGGTTTGGGCGAGCATGTCAACAAAAAGCCGAACCAGCTTTCCGGCGGTCAGATGCAGCGCGTGGCCATTGCGCGCGCATTGGTGAACGATCCGGACATCGTGCTCGCCGACGAGCCGACCGGTGCGCTTGATTCCGACACTTCCGTGCAGATCATGGATCTGCTCAAAGAGGTCGCCAAAGACCGCCTCGTGGTGATGGTGACGCATAACCCCGAACTGGCCTACCAGTATGCCACGCGCATTGTGGAGCTCAAGGACGGTGTGATTCGTTCCGACTCCGACCCGTTCGAACCAGCCCAGAACGAAATGGCTACCGCTTCCGTGCACAAGACCATGGGCCGCGTATCCATGTCGTTCGGCACGTCGTTGGCATTGAGCTTCAACAATTTACGCACCAAGAAGGGCCGTACGTTCCTTACGGCATTCGCAGGATCCATCGGCATCATCGGCATCGCATTGATCATGTCCGTTTCGGCAGGCGTGAACACTTATATCGACAATATTCAGCGCGAGACGATGACTGCTTACCCGATCAGCATCGACGAACAGACCTTCGACCTGACCAGCATGATGACTTCCGGCCAGCAGAGTGCGGACAATCAAGGCAAGAAGCATAAGAGCGACGCGATTTATCCGGATGATGCCGCCATCAAGGGCACCGCTTCGATGACCAGCAGCATTACCGAAAACAATCTGAGCGCGTTCAAGAAATACCTTGATAATAAGGACAGTGACATCAATCGGTATATCGGTTCCGCGGGAATCCAGTATTCGTATGATACGAGGTTCTCCGTATTCTCACACGATCCAGACGGCACGCTTGTCAACGCCGATGGTGTGACGGTGGGCAAAACCGGCACCAAATCGATGGCCGACCAGATGGCGGACGGTTCGCTGATGTCTGCCGACTCATCCACCTTTACGTCGACGCGCGTGAGCATGCTCACGGGTAAAACCGACCAGAATGCTGCACCGAGCTCGTTCCATGAGATCATGCCAAGCGCTGATGGCAAAGACGTCGGCAAGGTCATTTCCGACAATTATGAGGTAGTCGAAGGATCCTGGCCAAAGAACAAGAACGAGGTTGTACTCGTACTTGACGAGAACAATTCATTGTCGTTAACCGCTGTGTATGAGCTAGGCCTCAAATCCGCCAGTGATACCACGATATGATGAACCAGCTCAATTCCGGCGACGATGTGAAAACCGATACCAAGAAGATTGACTATTCCGACGTTATCGACCGCACGCTGAAGCTGCTGCCGGCCTGCGACCAGTATGTCAAAGGCGATAACGGCCATTGGACGTACGTGGGCGACGATGTGGACCAGATTAATGCGCTGATCGACTCCGACAAGGCCATCGATCTGAAGATCGTGGGCGTGGTTAAGCCGGTAGAGGATGCTGACGCAACCCCGCTTTCCTCCGGTGTGGGCTATACGCGTGCTCTGACCAATGAGCTGATCGACCGTGCCGAATCCAGTGAAATCGTCACCGAACAGCGGTCCGATAAAGATCACAATGTGCTCAACGGCATGACGTTCTCGCCGTCCGACGATGCCACCAAAGCTCAGGATGCCCGCGATTACGTCGCATCCCTCGGCGTAAGCAGCAAGGCGCAGATGGCGCAGAACATGATGGCGGCCGCAGGCGCATCCGGAGGTGACTCCCAGCAGGCCGTGGCCATGGCTCAGATGGGCGAACAGCAGCTCGCCGACCAATTCGACGCCTATATCGCCACCGCCGACGAGGCCACGCTGGTCGCCATCTACAACCAGTACGTGTCCACCGGCTCCTACAACGACAATCTCGCTGATTTCGGCGTGGTCAGCCGTGACGCACCAAGCTCCATCAACATTTACGTCGACAGCTTCGAAGACAAGAATTCCATCAACGACGCCATCGACGAATACAATAAGACCGCCAAGGAAAAAGACAAGATCACCTACACCGACTACGTTGGTCTGATGATGAACTCGGTAACCACCATCATCAACGTCATCACCTATGTGCTGATCGCTTTCGTGGCTGTGTCATTGGTGGTCTCGTCGATCATGATCGGCATTATCACCTATATTTCCGTGCTGGAACGTACCAAGGAAATCGGTATTCTGCGCGCCATGGGCGCATCCAAAACGCAATGTGTCGAACGTATTCAACGCGGAAACCGGCATTATCGGCCTGCTGGCCGGTCTGATCGGCGTTGGTGCCACCGTGCTGCTCAACTTCCCGATCAACAGCGTGCTGCACCACTTCATGGGTACCACCGAGGTCAGTGCCGTGCTGCCGGTCGGTAATGCCATCGCTCTGGTGATTCTCAGCGTAGTGCTCACCCTGATCGGCGGCTCATCCCAAGTCGTGGCGCCTCCAAGCAGGATCCCGCCACCGCCCTCCGCACCGAGTAGAGGCGGTGGATACTAGACTGCTGCGTATGACAGAGTTTACGTCGGCGCGTGACGCCCTACGCACCTACTTCGGATATGACGCCTTCCGTCCCGGTCAAGAAGGCATAGTCAATGCGATTATCCAAGGCCGTGATGCGCTCGGCGTCATGCCCACCGGTGCTGGCAAGTCGATCTGCTACCAGATTCCCGCCACGCTTCTTCCGGGCATGACCATCGTCATTTCCCCGTTGATCTCGTTGATGCGCGATCAGTCGACGCGCTCAACGACGTGGGCATTCCAGCCGCGTTCATCAATACCACGCAAAAGTCCCGACGAACAGGATCTGGTGTTCGCGCAAGCGTTGTCGGGACGGATCAGACTGCTGTATGTGGCTCCGGAACGTTGGAAACCGAACGTTTCCGCACGTTCGCCAGTCGTGTGCCGATTTCTCTGGTCGCCGTTGACGAAGCGCATTGCGTGTCGCAATGGGGTCAGGATTTCCGTTCGTCATATCTTGGTATCGGCGATTTTCTGAAGGCATTGCCGACCCGTCCGACGGTTGCCGCATCACTGCGTACCGCGACGGAACGGGTGCGTCGCGATATTATCGGAATTCTCGGATTGCGCGATCCGTCCGTCACCGTCACCGGCTTCGACAGGGCCAACCTGTATTTCGATGTGATCAGGATGGAAAGGAAATATAAGGCTTCGTGGGTGGCTTCATATATTGCGGATCATCCTGACGAATCCGGCATCGTGTATTGCGCGACCCGCAAGGAAGTGGAGTCGCTTGCCGAATCGTTGAATATCGCCGTGTGCGAGCTGCGTGCTACGAAAGGTGAGGATGCGACGCGACTTGGCATGGTCGCAGTCGCCTATCATGGCGGTATGCCGGCCGAAACGAGGGAGCGGGCGCAACGTGATTTCGTAACCGACCGTGTGCCTGTGGTGGTTGCCACGAATGCGTTCGGCATGGGAATCGACAAGTCGAACGTGCGTTATGTGATTCACCATAATATGCCGGAATCGATCGAAGCGTACTATCAGGAGGCCGGTCGTGCGGGGCGCGACGGCGAGCCGAGCCGGTGCACGTTGCTGTGGAACGAGTCTGATATTGCTACGAGGCGAAGGCTGCTTGATTCGGATTATGAGAACGAGCGTTTGACTGCCGAAGAGCAGGAGGTCGTGCGTGCGTCGAAACGGCGTCTGCTCAACGCCATGATCGGTTATTGCCGTACCACGGATTGTCTGCACGAGTATATGACCAGGTATTTCGGTGAGGCCGGGGGAGCGGCCGTCCGTGATGACGGCACATGCGTGGGAGGATGCACAAACTGCGGGAATACGTTTGAAACCGTTGACGTCACGGATATCGCTCGGGCCATCAGCGCTGCGTGCATGACGTGAACCAGAAGGTCGGTTCGGGGAAGATCGTCAAAGTGCTGCGAGGGTCGAAAGCGCAGGATTTGAACTATCTTCATCCTGCCGATCTGCCGACGTACGGCATGTTGAGCGCGACTTCGGAGGCGCAGATTCGTGACGTGCTCAGCCAGATGGCGACGGATGGTTTTCTTTCCATTTCGGAAGGTTCCATGCCGATCGTTCGCTTCGGTGAACGTGCGGCGGAAACGGTCGCGCCGAATTTTCATTATGAAATCAAAAAGATCGAACGGAAGCACGCTGCGAAACGTGCAGAATCGCCGTCCGCAGGCTCTCAGACTATGGGATCGTATGTGCCGGGCGACGGAGACGAGGAATTGTTCGCCAAACTGCGTGCGTTGCGGCTTGACATCGCCCGCGAACTCGGTAAACCCCCGTATATCGTCTTTTTCCGATAAAACGCTGCGCGACATGGTGCGTATCAGCCGGTCACCGGCGAGCAATTCTCGCAAGTCAATGGCGTTGGTGCGCTCAAATTGGAAGCGTATGGCGAACGGTTCATGGAAGTGATCCGCGATTTCGTTGCATGAATCAGGTGACGTGTCAGCTTGAGGAATAAGCGTATCGATTATTGCAAAACCATACGTTTTATATGATACGTAACACGTTATCGGCAACATGTATGGCGGTGAGGTTGACGTATGCCGGCAAAACGGCGACAGTAGAGACGAACAGTTGTTGAAGAAAGGATTGATGATGGCAGAAGACAAGCCGGTTGTGGAAAGCTTCCAGCTCGACCACACCAAGGTGAAGGCTCCGTATGTGCGTTATATCGACACGCAGACCGGTCCGAATGGCGATGTGATTTCCAATTATGATTTGCGTTTGGTACAGCCGAATGAGAATGCGATTCCGACCGGTGGCCTGCACACCATCGAACATACGATTGCGGTGCTGTTGCGTGAACGTATCGACGGTTATATCGATTGTTCCCCGTTCGGCTGCCGTACCGGTTTCCACCTGCTGACATGGGGCGAGCATTCCACGGAAGAAGTGGCTCGCGCGTTGAAGGAGGCGTTGGAATTCATCGCATACGAGGCCACATGGGATGACGTTCCTGCCACCACCATCGAAAGCTGCGGCAATTACCGCGACCATAGCCTGTTCACGGCGAAGGATGGTGCAAGGATATTCTCGCCAAGGGCATCAGCTCTGACGCGTTTGAGCGCCGTCTGGTCTGATTTGCGTGCGATTGCACGTCTTTTTTCGGGCATATTGCGAATACTGTGCCGTGGGCATGGTATTTTTGACGCTCGGAAGAAGACAAGGTGATGCAAAGGTGAACGAGATGGGTGAGGAGAGCGTCATTACCTCTGAACGGCGGTTCCGTCGCGCCACTATGGCTGATTTGCCGACCATGCTGAAGATTTATGAGCATGCCCGCAAGTTGATGGCCTCCAATGGCAATCCCACGCAGTGGGGTGATAAGTTCCCTCGTGAGGAAGTGGTTCGTGACGATGTCGAATCGCAACGCACCGTGTTGCTGGTCGATACGGTTGATGGCGAGGAACGTGTGCTCGCCCAGTTCGCATTGTGTCCGGGCATCGACCCGACGTATGTGAATATCGATGGTGCCTGGCTGGATGACGATCCGTATGTGACCATCACCGGATCGCCTCGTCGGGTCTCGCCAAGGGTGCGGCGAAGGACTGCATCAACTGGTGCATCGAACATTACGGCAATGTGCGCGCGGATACGCATCCCAACAACAAGGCCATGCAGCACGTGCTCGAATCGAACGGATTCGCCCGCTGCGGCTTGATTCAGTTGCTTGACAGGCCGTCCGACACCACTCGTATCGCTTATCAACGGCATGAATGGTGAGATTTGCGGATTTATATGGATTGATATCAATCAATATAAATTTCATCACAAATAATCGCAAATAATCTTCGATATTG
>ENA-OQCD01000541-OQCD01000541.1-human-gut-metagenome-genome-assembly--contig:-NODE-541-length-10664-cov-1.456676_pt1 | contig 10664 bp, 21 predicted proteins | sample MGYA00242755_ERZ504571 | MGnify/ENA primary metagenome ERZ504571 (study PRJEB26092, sample SAMD00036274) | human gut metagenome | host: Homo sapiens | study: EMG produced TPA metagenomics assembly of...
CGCTTCACAGCTGGAGAAAGAAGACGGGGCGGCAGATGATAGTTCAAAGTCTTCTGACAGTGTAGATGCTAAGTCCGATGCGGATTCAGCAGACAGCAGCGATAAGGCAGATGACAAAAAGCAAATGCAGCAACTGATTCTGATACAACAGAATCTGCGGATAGTACAGACAGCACGGATGAAACAGCAGCTGATACCGCAGACACAAAAAAGAAATTCATGTGATTGTGTGCTGGGGAGATGATCTGATCAATGGAGAGGAATCAAATACCTATTCCTATATGGCAGTACTTCAGAAACTTCTCACAGAGAATGGATACAGCAACCTTACCGTGATCAATAAAACGCTTCAGGGTGGTGGAACTCTTTCCATGATGAAAATGGCGGGAGTAAGTGACGATACGATCCAGGGATATATCACCAAACATCAGCAGGCTGCTAATGGTGCACAGCTGAATGTAACAGAAACTGGAATCCGTGACCTGACAGAAGAAGAGACAACCAGAAATTGATTTGGACTGTACTCCCGGTTATTTTTTATGGGGATATTATGGTGGCTGGAATCATGACCCGGCCGAACTTGCAGAGCAGCAGGAGAATATTTTGAATACATTCCAGGATAAGGAAGAATTCCTTGTAGTGGGAACCAGACCAATGGATGGCACTGTGACATCAGATGCTTTGGATCAGGTGCTCAGTCAGAAATGGGGAGAACATTATATCAGCCTGGCATCTGTGACACCACAGCCTGCATCCACAAAGGAAGCACAGCAGGCAATGGCTGAGGCAATCCTCCAAAAACTGGAAGAATTAAATTATATCAGCAAAAATTAAGATACAGGCGAAGAATTTGTTTTATGGATATCCATGGAATAAGACTGAAGGATAGGAAATGAAGAATTCAGGAAGAAACACTGCACATCAGAGAAAAATATATCTGACTGTGCTGATCATAATAATTATTCTGGCAGCTGTTTTTGTCGGCGTATATTATCTTTGGAAACAGACAAAAACAGAATCCGAAATGAAAGTTTCCGGTCAGGCAGAACGAAGTCAGACACAGAATGACGCAGATACCATAGAGTATCAGGGAAGCACTTACAAATATAATGACCATTTGAGTAACTACCTGTTTATGGGAATTGATACCAGAGAAAATGTTGATACATATGAATCTCAGAAAGATGCCGGTCAGGCGGATTCCATTTTTCTGGTTTCCATGGACAGAGCAACAGAGCAACTGAAAGTTCTGTTTATTCCAAGAGATTCCATGACAAAAATTGAAGTATTCAATCCAAGTGGAAAAAGTCTTGGTATGACTACCGATCATATTAATATCCAGTATGCGTATGGCGATGGAAAACAGAAAAGCTGTGAGCTTATGAAAACAGCAGTTTCCAATATGCTGGATGGTGTCCCGATCCAGGGATACTGTTCTATGAATATGGACGGAATTGCGGCTCTGACAGATTTTGTAGGTGGTGTGGAGATTACAGTACCAGATAGCAGTCTTGAGGATGTGAATCCGGATTTAAAGAAGGTTCAACCGTAACATTGACAGGTGAAAATGCAGAGCAGTTTGTACACTATCGTGATACAAAAAAGAGTCAGAGTGCACTTGTAAGACAGGAACGTCAGAAAACTTATATTCAGGCTCTGTTTGAAAAAATGCCAGGATGAGGCGAGTCAAAATGCCGGATTCGTTTGCTGATCTTTACAGCAGTATTAAAGATTATACAGTAACCAGTATGGGAAATGATGTTTTTGCAAAAACTTCTCGTTGCTTCACAGAATGGTATTTCCGATACTCAGACAGTTCCGGGACAGGGAACTGAAGGAGAGAATTTTGATGAATATCATATTGATGAAGATGCATTGACAGAAATGATTATTTCCATGTTTTATGAGAAAAATGATTGATATTTTTTTCAGTTTGATTTATTATTATATCTAAGAGATTGATAGTACAGAAAGTGCTATTATCTAAATATTTCACTCAAAAGGAGAGGTGCATTATGAAAATTGCAAAGAAAATTCATGGCACTTGCGTTAGCAGCAGTTCTCAGTGTAAGGATGTGCTTTTTGTGTCAGCAGCAAGACGGAAGTCGTAACATAATGGAGTTACGGTAAGCCAGGAGCAGTCTCAGATCTATGAGATCAGTTCAGAAAGATCGAAGAATACAGAAGGAGTTAAGGAAGATCTTCAGCAGAAGTATCCGACAATTGCAGAAGCATTCCAAGAAAGTTGGAGAAGGCAAAATGGATATGCCTGAATTCATCGATGTTCTGAAGGCTCTTGCAACAGATGAGAAAGATGAAACTCTGAAAGCAAAACTTGAGGAAGTAATCGAGAAACTGACGGAAAAGATTTCGTTACAGGCTTTACACAGTTTAAAGTTCTTGATGCTACCAGAGCTGAAAAGAATGCAGATGGCAAATATGAGGTTGAAATTTCTATCCCAAGCATCACAGATGACATGGAGAACATTCAGTTGTTATGCTATACGCAGAGAAAGATGAGTGGTCAGTTGTAGATCCGATCAGTGTTGATAAAGAGAATAAAACACTCAAAGTTGCATTAGATGATCTTTGCTACTTCTCAGTTATTGCCGATGCGAAAGCAGACACAACAAAATAATTCTCAAAAATAATAAAAACAGCTTTGCGATATGGAACAAATTATCGTGGAGCTGTTTTTTCTATATGGCATAAATTTTGTGAATAATTACTCAAAAAATACTCAGATTGAAGGCTGACTTTTTGAAAATCAAAGGACAGTCTTCAAAATTTTTTATTTTTGAAATAAATCAGTTGTTGTAATATGGGAAGCGATGTGGCATAATAAATGGGAAAATGTTAAAAATAAGAAAAATCCAGATTAAGGAAATGTAAAATTACATTTTCGGGATAACACGGCTCCTGGCAGATGCTGACAGGAAGCGAGTATGACAAAGGAGAAAATTATGGCAATTTTTTCAATGATCTTATCTTTGTTGTGTGGAGTATCATTATTTTTTGTTTGGAATGTCCTTAATGGGCGATGGTCTGAAGCTGGCAGCTGGAAATAAGCTCGAAGCGTTTCTCTATAAGATGACCAATACTCCACTGAAGGGTGTCGCACTTGGCACTGGTGTTACCAGTGTGATCCAGTCTCTTCCGCGACGACAGTTATGGTAATCGGATTTGTTAAACTCCGGTATGATGAAGCTGAAACAGGCGATCGGTATCATCATGGGAGCGAATATCGGAACCAGTATCACCGGCTGGATCTTATGTCTTTCTTATATCGAAGGATCCAATGGTATCGCAAGTATTCTTTCCACAGCAACAATTTCAGCTGTTGTGGCAGTTGTTGGCATTATTTTCCGCATGTTCTGTAAGCGAACCTTACATAAGAATGTAGGAATATCATGCTTGGTTTGCAATCCTGATGACAGGTATGCAGATGATGAGTGGTGCGGTATCCCCACTGCGTGAGAGCCCGGTATTTATCAAGATGCTGACTATGTTTTCCAATCCGATCGCAGGTATCCTGGTTGGTATTGCATTTACCGCGGTACTGCAGAGCGCATCTGCAACAGTCGGTGTACTTCAGGCGCTGTCTGTAACCGGAATCCTGACATTTGCAAGTGCGTTTCCAATCGTTCTTGGTATTGGTGTCGGTGCTGCATGTCCGGTCCTTATTTCTGCGATTGGTGCAAATAAGAACGGTAAGAGAACTGCTCTTGTGTATCTGATCAATGATCTGTTTGGTCTTATCATGTGGTCTGTGATCTTCTACACAGTGAATGCATTTGTACATTTTACATTTATGGATATGACGATGACACCGGTAGCGATCGCCCTTCTGAACACAGTCTTCCGTCTGGCAACAGTTATCGTGCTGTTCCCGTTCATTCCAAAGATCGAGAAGCTGGTATGCTGGCTTGTGAAGGATAACAAAGAGGACTTGGAAGATGAGGCGGACTTTGATCTTCTGGAGGAGCGTCTTCTGAATTACCCGGCCCTTGCCATCGCACAGTGCCACCGTGTAATGAACGGAATGTCCAAGAAACTCCGCAAAAAATGTCAACAGAGCTATGAATCTTCTGAATGACTATCAGCAGGATAAATACGATAAGGTTCAGCGAAAAGAGGATCTGATCGACAAGTATGAAAGTCGTCTTGGAGAATATCTGATCCAGCTGACCAAGAGAGAGATGAATTCTGCACAGACAAGACAGACTTCTCTGTATCTGCATACGATCAATGACTTTGAGCGTATTGGTGATCATGCTTCTTATATTGCACATATGTCCAGCGAGATGCATGATAATCACACGAATTTTTCTCAGGAAGCCTGGGATGAGCTGAATGTTGTTATGGAAGCGGTCCGTGAGGATATCAACATAACCTGCAATGCTTTTATGAAAGATGATAAGGAAATGGCACAGAGAGTAGCACCTCTGGGAGCTGTGATCACAGGACTTTGTGATATGCTGAAAATGCGCCACGCAGAGCGCCTGAGTCAGGGCAAATGCGGACTGGAAGAAGGAACGGTGTTCAGTGATATCCTGAACAGTTTTGGCCGTATCGCAACGCACTGTGCAAGTGCTATGGTTGCGCTTATGAAGAGTGGAGAAACCGGTTCGGATCTTCATATCCATGATTCCAAGATTTATCCGACCAACAGTGTGGAATATTATCAGTACTTCAAGGAGTACGGACAGAAATACGATATCGAAAATCAGGAAGGTCATGTGCTCAGCATGGAGCCGGAAGAAGTAGAATAAAGATTTGCAAAAAAAAAAACGCCAGTTTCAAATTAACTCGAAACTGCGTTTTTTGTTCCTACCACGGATATTTTCCCTTTTTTAGCATAAGGAAGAAGTTTACCATCGAATTTAATGATAACACGGTGATTTCCTTCCGCGTCTTCGGTCACATCTACATCCAGACCGAAATCAATGGCACTCATGATGGCGTTTCCGCCCTGTTCATGAATGATATCTTTGATAGCGGGACCGTAAGTATCAATGACTTCATGAAGCCGGTAAAGAATCGGATCAGTATTTCCTTTATACGGATGGCTGTTGAGAAATGCAGTAGCGGATGGACTGATTTTAAGCGCTTCTGCAAGTTTCAGGGTATATTCTTCCGGAACATACTGCTGTCCTTCAAATACAGAAGCGAGCCATACTTTATTGACTCCTATGAGTTCGGCTAATTGTTCGTAAGTCAGCCCGGAAGCTTTTTTTTGCTGCTTTTAAAGCTTCCAGTTCGTCAGCATGTTCCAGCCGGGTAAGATAATCAGCGTTATTCATTGGTGTCATAATAGATTCCTCCTTAAATAAATAATTGTATATAACAAAAAAACGAGATGCCTTAAAAGGTACCTCGCTGTACAAAACAATTATAGTTCAGAGAACAGAATGTGTCAATGCTTTATTTATTACTATTTACCATAAAAAATATATAATTGCTGATAATTGGAATCAGGGGTTATCAAAATACAGATTTCATGGTATGATAAATCTATAAGACAGCGTGAGACGTATAATGGGGATGCGTATCTTACAGCAGGAAAAAGGAGGTTTTTACTATGGGTGAGAGTATGATCACATCGTTTGACGGAACGAAACTGTATCTGAAAAAGGAAACGGCAGCAGATAATAAGGCTGTGATCGTGATCGTTCACGGTCTCTGTGAGCATCAGGCAGGTACGATTATTTTGCGGAGAAGCTTCATGAAGTAGGAATCGGTACCTACCGTTTTGATCACAGAGGACATGGACGATCCGAAGGTGAGGAGACTTTTTATTCGGATTTTAATGAACTTCTGGATGATACCAATGTAGTGGTGGATATGGCCATTGAAGAAAATCCGGATATTCCGGTGTTCCTTCTCGGACACAGCATGGGAGGATTTACCGTTTCTCTGTATGGAGCCAAATATCCGGACAAAAAAGCTCCGGGGAATCATTACCAGCGGTGCACTGACTGCAGATAACGGAAATCTGATCCGTGGAGTGCCGGGGAGGAATGGATGTACATACACGTCTTACCAATCAGCTGGGCTCCGGTGTATGCTCTGTACAGGAAGTGGTAGACTGGTACGGAAAAGATCCATATAATAAACAGTCTTTTACAGCAGGCTTATGCTATGCGATCTGTGACGGACTTGACTGGTTCAAGGAGAAAAAGCAGAGTTTCATTATCCGGTTCTTATGACACACGGTGAGAAAGACGGTCTGGTAAGTGTACAGGATACCTATGATTTCTTTAAAGAAGCAGGATCAAAAGATAAACAGATGAAGATCTACGGCGGACTTTTCCATGAGATTTTGAATGAATACTGTAAAGACGAAGTGATCGGGGATATGATCCGGTGGATGGAAGTACGGATCTGAAAAAGAAACAAACTGTTTTATATGTAATAGCAAAGCCAGGTGGAGTTAAATAACACCTGGCTTTCTTTTGTAAAGATATTCTGCTACAATAAACAGATAGAAACAGGAAGACAGAACAGGAGAAAACAATCATGTCAAATATCATAGAAATCACAGATTTTAACGCACCGGAGTTGGATGTATATGCCAGGATCTCCGAGATACAGCTTTTGAACCGGGCAGAGCCTGAGAAGGGAATCTTTATCGCGGAGAGCCCGAAAGTTATTGAGCGGGCGTGGATTCCGGATGTAAGCCGATTTCTTTTCTGGTGGAACATAAAAATATTGAGGGAGAAGCAAAGGAAGCTGATCCGGCGATGTGGAGACATTCCGGTTTATACAGCAGAATTTGATGTTCTGACACAGCTGACCGGTTTTAAGCTGACAAGAGGAATGCTCTGTGCCATGCACCGGCCGGCACTTCCGGGGATTGATGAGATCTGCAAAAATGCCCGCAGGATCGCGGTTCTGGAAAAATGTGGTAAATCCTACTAATATCGGCGCGATTTTTCGTTCTGCGGCGGCTCTTGGAATGGATGCGGTGCTGTTAACGCCAGGATGCAGCAATCCCCTGTACCGCCGTGCGATCCGTGTCAGCATGGGAACTGTATTTCAGATTCCATGGACGTTTTTTTTTTTGATGAAAGGACAGAGTGGAAGACCGAAGGCATCCGGCTGCTGAAGGCAATGGGATTTAAGACCGCAGCCATGGCACTGAAGGAGGATTCTTTTGATATTGACGATCCCCATCTGATGGCGGAAGAAAAACTGGCGGTTGTTCTTGGGACGGAAGGAGATGGACTTGCCTCAGAGACCATTGCGGACTGTGACTATACGGTATGCATTCCCATGGCCCATGGAGTAGATTCATTGAATGTGGCTGCAGCCAGTGCGGTGGCATTCTGGTCGAAATTGGGGAAACATTAAAAAAAAATGTGCCGGACAGGAAGAACGTATTCTTTTATAAGATGTGAGATTTTGTCTGGAATATCTATGGAAATTAAAAAAATGCCGGTGCTATAATTTTTCCTGAAAAACAGCGGAAAATCCAAAACAGATAAGAATCAGAGGATTTCCGAAAAAAGAGGGAGGAATCACAAATGAAAAAGTTTCTGGAGGAATTCAAAGCCTTTGCATTGCGGGGAAATGTCATGGACATGGCTATTGGTGTGATCATGGCATTTATTCTTTTCTGTCTTCTGAAGGCGGTAAACAAGATCACTTCCATCGGAGCAAAAAAAGAGGAAGAGCCTGCACCAACTACGAAGGTATGTCCGTTCTGCAGAAGTGAGATCGACATCGAGGCTACAAGATGCCCACACTGTACTTCAATTCTGAACGAAGAAAAAAAGGAAGAATTATAAAAGAGAATATCCGCTTTACATAGAAAAACGGGAAATCAGGAAGCATATTATGGTATGCATGAGATTTCCCGTTTTTTTTATGCGTTTGTGTTCTGATTTTCTTCTTCCATATCCATCAGATGAAAAGAAAGCAGCAGATAAAGGATTTCATCTCTGTCTGTAAGATCCGAATCCAGAAATGCTTTGATCTTATCCAGACGGTAAAGAAGAGTAGTTCTGTGGATAAATAAAGCGCTGGCAGTATGGGCAATGTTCTGGTTGTGTTCCAGAAAACAACGCAGTGTGTCATAGAGATGAGATTGTTTTGCCTCATCTTTGTATTTTAGTGACAGAAGCTTTTCGTGGCAGATCATGTAAGCAGGAAGTTTTCTGGTAGCCTGTTCCAGGATGTAGGGCAGAGCGATGGAGTTAAAATAGTGGATACTTTCTGCGGGGTTTTTGCGTTTGCCAACCTGTAAAGTGACAGAAGCCTGTGTGTATTGACGGTGGAAATTGAAATGCCCGAGCATCTTCCTGCTGTATCCGGCGCTTAGCATGCTACTTTTGATAAAGCCTTCAATCTTATCGGAAATTTCTTGGACGGTCATAGTACAGAGATCCAGATTGAATAAAAGCACAGCATTCCCTTTATATTCGGTAGCGCAGCTGCCGGGATCGTATTTTCCAGATAATTGCAGATGGCATTGAGGGTCAGATTTTTCTGATCGATCAGCCCGGTCTGGATCAGGATGCATTGATACATATGGGAAGAAAGCCACCCCACATTTGTCAGCTGCTGGCTGACTTTTACATAATCAGCTCCAGGGTCTGTCAGGATGGATATAAAAAATCTGATGCAGAGGAAAAGCTTTACCCCCGGTTGTGCATGATACCTGTGGAAAGTGCATGAGATACCATTTGGGAAAGGTACTCCAGGACGAAACCAAAAGGTGTCATCCAGAGGAACTTCACCTCCGGAAAACATCAGTCTGTATACGGCCTTGTCATTGTTGGAAATGTTTACACAGAGAGAAGGAACCGTAAGGCCATTTCCCGGATAATAAAAATAACCAGTTTTATAAAATGCTTCCTCGTAATGAGGGTCCTGCTTCAGACTGTCCACAATATCCCAGGTATTTTCGCTGGAACCCAGAACGGAATTGGAGAGATCACCCAGGTCCCAGCCTCTGGAAGCAATGATGGTAAAATCCATGCCGATCAGCATCATTGGATTTGGAATGATGGAAGTGGTAAGATCCAGAAGCTCCTGAATAGAAGCGTTTCGAAGACGGGAATCCATCAGAGACTGATTCCACTGGTCATAAAGGATAAAAATATCCTGAAGTTTATTAAAACAGTGTTAACAGGAAGGTCTTCAGGGATGATACACATATTTGGCTGGGATAATTCGTTAATTCTGATAAGCTTTTCCGATCATCAGGAACAGGATATTTTTGGGATGATGAAAAGTTGGCTGAAAATCCGGATCTGTGATGAGGTAAACACGTCCATCCTGAAGAGGCATGCTTTTTTCAAAACAGGAAGGGCAGGAAAGCGTGGGAAATGTATCCAGCTGGATGTATGTATGGAAAATGATTTCTGTAAGTGATAACAGATGATTTTTGCACTGAGTTTCAAAGAAAATCCTCCTTCCTATATTTTATAGGAAAAAATAGAAATAATCACCATATTATGTGGAATTGTGATTCTTCTGATTTTCAGTATAATAGAATCATAAAGAAAAAACAAAGTGCAGAAATAAGCCTTTTATATTGGGGTGTAGCAAAACAAGTGCGGAAAAAAGGCTTTCCTGCATAATAACGTAGCGGAGGTGTTTTTATGTTAACAAAAAGACAGAATATGATGGAAGTAATCCGTGGAGGAAATCCGGATCGTTTTGTAAAACAGTATGAGGGACTGACCTTTGTTCTGAATACTCCCTATCAGCAGCAGTATCCGATGATGCCGGAAGGACCTGGTGCACCAACAGTAAAATGTGGCTGGGGATATTATAATTCCTGGCCGGCAGGAACGCCAGGAGCGTTTCCACTTCATGATCCCGAACATCTGGTATGCCCGGATATCACAGAATGGAAAAAAATATGTAAAAGCACCGGATATCAATTACACAGCAGAAGACTGGAAAGCATGCCAGGAGACCATTGCCGGAATTGATAGGAATGAAACAATGGTTGCCACACTGATCGCACCGGGAGTTTTTGAGATGTGCCATTATCTCTGTGAAATTCAGAATACTATGATGAATTTTTACGAAGAACCGGAAGCCATGCATGAACTGATCGAATATATTACAGAGTGGGAACTGAAATGGGCAGAGCAGATCTGTACCTATATGAAACCGGATGTTGTATTCCATCATGATGACTGGGGAACACAGAAATCTACATTTATCAGTGTGGACATGTTCCGTGAATTCTTTATGGATTCCTACAAACGTATTTATGGCTATTACCATGATCACGGGGTAGAACTGATCATTCATCACAATGACAGTTACAGTGCAACACTGGTTCCAACAATGATCGAGATGGGAATTGATGTATGGCAGGGATGTATGTCAGTCAATGATCTTCCAAAAACTGATCAAAAGAATATGGAAAAGATATCACATTTTATGGGCGGTATCGATAATGGTAAAGTAGATCGTTTTGACTGGAATCAGGAAATGATTAAGAAGCAACCGATCAGCTTTGCAGAGACTGTGGTAAACTTCATTTTATTCCATGTACCACCCATGGCCTGAATTTTTTCCTGCATCCCAGGTGTTTTATGAGGCAGTAGATCAGGAAATCATAAAAATGACGAAAGAAAATGTTTTTGATCGAATTCAGATTGGCCTATATAACTATATAATAGGAAGAAAATAAAATAAAA
>ENA-OQCD01000542-OQCD01000542.1-human-gut-metagenome-genome-assembly--contig:-NODE-542-length-10659-cov-3.543487_pt1 | contig 10659 bp, 12 predicted proteins | sample MGYA00242755_ERZ504571 | MGnify/ENA primary metagenome ERZ504571 (study PRJEB26092, sample SAMD00036274) | human gut metagenome | host: Homo sapiens | study: EMG produced TPA metagenomics assembly of...
CTTGGCAGAGCCGGAAACTTTTCCGCTTTGTCAGCGGCTCCCTCTTTGAGGGAGCTGGCAAACCCGCAAGGGTTTGACTGAGGGAGTTCGTTTTCTATTTTGTTCTTTTTACACATCTGTCATTTGAATTATTCTCCCCTTTGAAACGCCCGGAGGTTTTGTTGTTTCTCCGTCCCAGTTATGGTATACTTACTGGGTATCTATTATCTTGATGGTATTTATCATACATACAAAAGGATGTGAACCCATGGACGCACTGGAACAGGCGCGCGCCGAGATCGACACGGTGGATGCCCAGCTGGCTGCGCTGTTTGAGCGGCGGATGGCCGCCGTGCTGCAGGTGGCCGAATACAAAAGAGCCCATGGCCTGCCCGTTTACGATGCCGCCCGCGAGACGGCAGTGCTGGAAAAGGCTGCGGCCCGCATTCAGGACCCGGCCCTGCGGCCCTACTATAAAGACCACGTGCAGAACCTGATGGACGTGGCAAAGCAGTACGAAGCCGTGGTGCTGGGCCAAAACCGCGCCGCCTATCAGGGCGTGGAAGGCGCTTTTGCTCACATTGCCCTCCGGGCGCTGTTCCCCCACGCCGAGGCTGTGAGCTACCCCACCTGGGACGAGGTGTTTGACGCGGTGGAACGCGGCGATGCTGCCCGGGGCGTCGTTCCCTTTGAGAACAGCCATGCGGGCGATGTTTCCGCCGTGCTGGATCTGTGCTATAACCATCCGGCGCTGTGGGTGGTGGATGTGTACGATCTGCCCATCTCCCAGAATCTTCTGGTGCTGTCGGGCACAAAGCTCGACCAGATCAAAAGCGTCTACAGCCACCAGCAGGCCATCGCCCAGAGCGAGACCTTTTTAAGGCAGTTCGGCCTGCCCGCCACCGCCATGGCCAACACCGCCATGCCGCAAAGTTCGTGGCCGAAAGCGGCGACTCCTCCAAAGCGGCCATTGCAAGCGTGGAGACGGCGGCGCTGTACGGGCTGGAGGTGCTGGTGCCCAGCATCAACACCGACGGCGACAACACCACCCGCTTTATCGTGCTCAGCCGCGAAAAAGCCTACCGGCGGCAACCGGTTCTCGCTGCTGTTCACGGTGGACAACAAACCCGGCAAGCTGGGCGAGGTGATCCAGATCATCGGTGCCAGCGGCTTCAATATGGAGTCCATCAAGAGTCGGCCCATGCCTCATGTGCCGTTTGAATATTATTTTTACGTGGAGCTGGTGGGCGACCCCACCGCCGACGAGACCGCCGCGCTGCTGCGTGAGCTTGACCGCACCTGCCGTACCGTGCGGCTGTTAGGAGTGTATACCAAATGAGTGAATTTATCGGAACCAAGCTGACCATGAATCTGGGCGAGCGCAGCTATGACATCATCGTCAAGAGCGGCTCGCTGGAAAACCTGTACCAGTTCGCCCGGCTGGACCGCCGTGTGGCCGTTGTGACCGACAGTGGTGTGCCCGCACAGTACGCCCAGATGGTGGCCGACCAGTGCAAGGATGCCCACATCATCACGGTGCCGCAGGGCGAAGCCAGCAAGAGCTTTAAAATTCTGGAATCCGTCCTCAAGCAGATGCTGGAATTCGGCATGGGCCGCGGCGATCTGGTGATCGCCGTGGGCGGCGGCGTGGTGGGCGATCTGGCCGGTTTTGCCGCTTCCATCTACATGCGGGGCATCGACTTCATCAACTGCCCCACCACCACCCTTTCCATGATCGATTCCTCCATCGGCGGCAAGACCGCCGTGGATCTGGGCGATACCAAAAACATCGTGGGCGCTTTCTGGCAGCCCAAGCTCGTCATCGTGGATCCGGACACCCTTGCCACCCTGCCCCGCCGCCACTTCATCAACGGTCTGGCAGAAGCCGTCAAGGCAAGCCTGCTGGCAGACCCCGAGCTGTTCGCGATCTTTGAAAATGGCGACGTGGATGCCCAGATCGGCGAGATCATCTGCCGCAGCCTGCGGTTCAAGAAGAACATCGTGGAGCAGGACGAGACTGAGCAGGGCATGCGCAAGGCCCTCAACTTCGGCCACACCATCGGCCACGGCATCGAGGCCGTCAAGGGCATCAAGGGCCGTCGCACCGTGGGCCTTTACCACGGCGAGTGCGTGGCGCTGGGCATGCTGCCCATGATCGAATCCAAGGCACTGCAGAAGCGGGTGCGCGCGGTGTACCGCCGCCTCGGCCTGCCCACCCGCACTACTTACGATAAGGAAAAGGTGCTGGCTGAAATGCTGCACGACAAAAAGGCACAGAGCGGCCAGATCACCATTATCAAGGTGCCGGGTCTGGGCTGCTGGCGCGCCGAAACCATCCCGGTGGAGGGCCTGCGTCCCCTGCTGGGCATTGAGGAGTAAGCCATGAAAAATACATTCGGCAGCGACCTTTCGCTGACCATTTTCGGCGAGAGCCACGGCCGCGCCATCGGCGCGGTGTTGGACGGCATGGCCGCAGGCCTGCCGGTGGACGAGGCATTTCTTGCCGCCTGCATGGACAAGCGCCGTGCCCGGGGCGACGGCCTGTCCACCCCCCGGGTGGAGGCAGATGCCGTGCAGCTGCTGTCCGGCGTGGTGAACGGCCGCACCACCGGCACCGCCATTGCCCTGATGATCGAAAATACCAACACCCGCAGCGGCGATTACGCCAAGACCGCAGACCTTTTGCGCCCCGGCCACGCAGACTATACCGCCTATGCCAAGTACCACGGCTTTCAGGATGCCCGCGGGCGGCGGGCACTTCTCCGGCCGGGTGACGGCGCCCTTGTGGCGGGCGGTGCCATTGTGCTGAGCGCACTGCGCCGTGCGGGCATCGACATCACCACCCATATCGCAGAGTGCGCCGGCATTGCGGACACCCGCTTTGCACAGGATGATGCCGCACAGCTCTCTGCTCAGGTGGAAGCCCTTGCCAGCAAGCCCGAGGGCTTTGCGGTGCTGGATGAAACCGTAGAAGAACCCATGAAAGCCGCCATCCGTGCCGCCGGTGCGGAGGGCGACAGCGTGGGCGGGATGCTGGAAACCGCCATCCTCGGCCTGCCGGCAGGCATCGGTGAGCCCTATTTTGACAGCGTGGAAAGCGAGATCGCACATCTGGTGTTCTCCGTCCCCGCCGTCAAGGGCATCGAGTTCGGCACCGGCTTCGGCTTTGCCGGGATGCGCGGCTCCGAAGCAAACGACGCTTTCCGCATGACGCCGGAGGGAGCAGTGGTGACCGCCACCAACCACAATGCGGGCATCAACGGCGGCATCGCCAACGGGATGCCGGTGGTGTTCCGCACCGTGGTCAAGCCCACACCCAGCATCTACAAGCAGCAGGACACAGTGGACTATCTTGCCAAAAAGGACGCGCAGCTGTCCATTCAGGGCCGTCACGACCCTGCATCGTGCCCAGAGCCGCCATCGTGCAGACCTGCGTCGCCGCACTGGCTGTGGGCGACCTGCTCACGGCACGCTACGGCGAGGCTTGGATGACCCACCCCACCAGCTTCCGGAAGGAGGACGAGTAAAATGGAATACGGACTCATCGGCGCAAAACTCGGCCACTCCTACTCCAAGATCATTCACGAGATGCTCTGCGGCTACCACTACGACCTGTGCCCTCTGCCCACCGAGGAAGAGGCCCGGGCCTTTCTGGCAAAGCGGCAGTTCAAGGCCATCAATGTGACCATCCCCTATAAAAGCTGGTTATGGAATACTGCTCCTACATCGACCCGCGGGCCAAGGCATCGGGGCGGTGAACACGGTGGTGAACAAAAAACGGCCTGCTCTACGGCTATAACACCGATTATATGGGCTTTGCCCACCTGTGCGACGCCCACGGCGTGAGCTTTGCAGGCAAAACGGTGGTTATTCTGGGCACCGGCGGCACCCACAACACCACCAGCGCTGTGGCCCGGGACAAGGGTGCGGCAAAGGTGCTCACCGTCAGCCGCCATCCGGACCCGGAAAAGGGCGAGCTGAGCTATGCCGAGGCCGTTTCCAGCGGGGCGCAGATCGTGATCAACACCACCCCGGCGGGCATGTACCCGAATGTAGGTGTGTGCAATCTGGACGTTGCCGCCATGCCGGACCTCGAGGCTGTAGTGGATGTGGTGTACAACCCCGACAAGACCGAGCTCATCCTCCGCGCCGAGGAAGCGGGCGTGCCGGTGGCTGTGGGCGGCCTTGAAATGCTGGTGGCGCAGGCGGTGTATGCCGCAGAATATTTTCTGGACCGCAAGTCGAGGATGCGCCGGTTGAAATTCGGCGCATCACTGCCGCACTGCGCCGGGATATGCTGAACATTGCCCTGATCGGGATGCCCTCTTCCGGCAAGACCACCCTCGGCAGGATGCTGGCAAAGAGCCTTGGCCGCACCTTTGTGGACCTCGACGAGGAGATCGTAAAGACCGATGGCCGCAGCATCCCGGATATCTTTGCAGCCGAGGGCGAGGACGGCTTCCGCACAAAGGAAACTGCCGAAACACAGCGCTTTGGCAAAGAGGGCCGACAGCTCATTTCCTGCGGCGGCGGCATTGTAAAAAAAGCCGGAGAATCTGCGTGCTCTGCACCAGAACGGTGTCATTCTGTTCATCGACCGGCCGGTGGATGCGCTGGCCGTGGGCGGCGGCAGGCCGCTTTCTTCCAGCATGGACGCACTGCGCCAGATGGAAGCACAGCGCCGTCCGCTGTATCTGGCAGCGGCAGATGCCGTCATTCCCAACAACGGCACGCTAGACGATGCCCTGCATGCCGCCATGGAGGCACTGGATGAAATTTTTGATTCTTAACGGCCCGAACCTCAACATCATGCGCTGGTCGGAGCGGGCGTACCCGGTGAGCTGGATTATAACGCCATCATGGACTATGTGCAGGCAGGCTGCGAACAGCTGGGCATTGAGACCGACTGCTGCCAAACGAACCACGAGGGCGACCTCGTGGACGAAATTCAGGCCGCAGCGGGCCGGGTGGACGGCATCGTGCTGAATCCCGGGGCCTACGCCCACTACAGCGTGGCCATTCTGGATGCCCTGCGCCTGTGCGGCGTACCCGCCGTGGAAGTGATGCTGCACGCCCCGGACGAGCGGGAGCCTTTCCGCAAGACGGATGTGGTGTCCTTTGGCTGTCAGGGCCACTTCATCGGGGAAGGCCCGCAGGGCTACCTGCACGCCTGCATTTATCTGGCCCAGCTGCTGCGCACCGACGGCTCCAGCAAGGCGCATATCGTGATGTAAAAACGAAAGGAAATTATCACCATGATCATCTCCACCAAAAAAGGGACTCCGAAGGACGAACTGGAAAAGATCGTTGACAAATTCGAGAAGCAGGGTCTGGACGTGACCCTGATCACCGGCAAGGACTACAACGTGTTCGGCCTTGTGGGCGACACCACCAAGATCGACGAACGGGATGTGCTGGCAAACCCGTGGATCGACAACGTCACCCGCGTGTCCGCGCCCTATAAGCGTGCAAACCGCCTGTTCCACCCGGCAGATTCCGTGATCGACTGCGGCGGCGTGAAGATCGGCGGCAAGGAAAAGATCGCTGTCATGGCAGGCCCCTGCAGCATCGAGGGCGCAGAGCAGGCTCTGCGCATTGCACAGGGCGTGAAGGCCGGCGGTGCCACCCTGTTCCGCGGCGGTGCCTACAAGCCCCGCACCTCTCCCTACTCCTTCCAGGGCCTTGAGACCGAGGGCATTCTGGATATGGTAAAGGCCCGCGAGGCCACCGGCATGCCCATCGTCTCCGAGCTGATGAGCGAGACCGTATCCCGGAGTTTGAGGAGTACGTGGACGTGGTGCAGATCGTGCCCGCAACATGCAGAACTTCCAGCTGCTCAAGGCCGTTGGCAAGATGCACAAGCCCGTTCTGCTCAAGCGCGGCCTGTGCAACACCATCGAGGAGTGGATCATGAGCGCCGAGTACATCATGGCCGGCGGCAACGAGCAGGTCATTCTGTGCGAGCGCGGCATCCGTACCTTCGAGAAGTACACCCGCAACACCCTCGATCTCTCTGCAGTGCCCATCATCCACGAAAAGACCCACCTGCCCATCATCGTGGACCCCAGCCACGCCACCGGCAAGGCCAATCTGGTCGAGCCTATGATGATCGCTGCCGTGGCCGCCGGTGCCGACGGTCTGGAAGTGGAGGTCCACTACGACCCACAGCACGCATGGAGCGACGGCGCACAGTGCCTGACCCCGGATTCCTTCGCACAGGCCATGGCAAAGTGCCGTCAGGTGGCATGGGCCATTGGCCGCGATATGTAACGGCCTATGCTGGTAACGATTCAGAACGCGCGTTCCGTGGGCGGCACCATCACTGCCCCACCCAGCAAGAGCATGGCTCACCGTGCTGTGCTCTGCGCGGCACTGGCCGAGGGCCGCAGCCATATCACGAATCTCGAATTCAGCAAGGACATCTCTGCCACGCTGGGCGCAGCGGCACAGCTGTGCGCCCGTGTGCGCACCGGCGCAGACGACGCTGTGGTGGAAGGGCTGGGGCATTTTGTGCCTCTTGCTGCGCCGGTGGACTGCTGCGAGAGCGGCAGCACCCTGCGCTTTCTCATCCCCATCGCCAGCCTGACCGGGCAGGCCGTGACCTTCACCGGCCGTGGGCGGCTGATGGAGCGGCCTCAGTCGGTGTATGAAGCTCTGTACCGGGAGCAGGGCCTGCGGTTTGAGCAGAGCGCTTCCGGGCTGACCGTGGAAGGGGCACTGACCCCCGGCGAATACCGCCTTGCAGGCAATGTATCCAGCCAGTTCATCAGCGGGCTGCTGTTTGCTCTGCCGCTGCTTTCCGGCAACAGCACGCTGCACCTCATCCCGCCGGTGGAGAGCCGCAGCTACATCGATATGACCCGCTCTGTGCAGGCAGCCTTCGGTGTGCAGAGCCATTGGCTGGACGAAAACACTCTTGCCATCCCGGGCGGGCAGCACTATCACCCCTGCGATTACACCGTGGAGGGCGATTACAGTCAGGCCGCGTTCCCGGCGGTGCTGGGGGCCGCGTGCGGCGGCGTGACCATCACCGGCCTTGCCCCGGAAACGCTGCAGGGCGATGCCGCCATTCTGGACATCCTGCGCCGGTGCGGCGCGGTGTTTACCCGCACGGCAGAGGGCATCTCTTTTGAAAAGGCCCCCCTGCACGGGGTGGACATCGACCTTGCGGACTGCCCGGACCTTGGCCCTGTGCTCATGGTGCTGGGCCTGCTGTGCGAAGGCACTACAGTCATCCGCAACGCAGAGCGTTTACGCCTGAAGGAGAGTGACCGCATCGCTGCCATGGAGGCCGAGCTGCGTGCCTGCGGCGGCGTGCTGGAAAGCGAGGGCGGCACCATTACGGTGCACGGCTGCGCGAACAGGCTGCACGCTCCGGCGGGTGCTCTGCATGGGCACAATGACCACCGTGTGGTCATGAGCCTTTCGGTGCTGGCCCTGAGTACGGGCATCCCCCTGACCGTGGACGATGCCGAAGCCATTACAAAAAGCTGGCCGAATTTCTTTGAAGCCATCAAGCCCTTGGGCGCGGAGGTGGAATATGCTTGATAAAACAAAACGTTATCTCGTGGTAGGCCTTGGCCTGCTGGGCGGCAAATACGCGCTGGAACTGACAAAAGCCGGTTTCCATGTGGACGGCATCAACCGCAGCGAAGGGCATTTGCAGTACGCGCTAGAGCACGGCTATATCGCCAGCGGTAAGACCCACGATTTTGAGGACCTTGTGAGCAGCGCCGACCACATCATCTTTGGTCTGTACCCCACGGCCCTCATCGAGTGGTTCCGCACCTACGGCCATCTGCTCAAGCCCGGCTGCATCTTTACCGATGTTTCCGGCGTAAAGACCGGCCTTGTGGAGCCGGTGCAGGCCATGTGCCCGGCGGGCGTGGAGTTCATTGCCAGCCACCCGATGGCAGGCCGTGAGACTTCCAGCGTGGAGCACGCCGCCGAGGTGAACTTTGCCCCGGCCAACTTCATCATCACTCCCACGGAAAAGAACACGCCAGAGGCCATTCAGTGGGCAAAGGACCTGGCCGAAGTGCTGGGCTTCCACCACATCTGCACCCTGACGGTGCAGGAGCACGACAAGATGATCGGCTATGTGAGCCAGCTGTGCCATGCCATCGCCGTGAGCCTGATGTGCGCCAACGATAACTCTTCGCTGTGCGAGTACACCGGCGACTCCTTCCGTGACCTGACCCGCATTGCACACATCAACGATAAAATGTGGGCAGAGCTGTTTTTGTGGAATAAGGAAAACCTCATCAGCGAGATCGACCAGTTCGATGCTGCGCTGCAGCAGATGCGCGCTGCCCTTGTGGCCGACGACCGGAACAGGCTGGAAGAGATGTTCCGTCTTTCCACCCAGCGCCGCGCGGCGTTCGACAAAAAAACTGCCCGAATAAACCGGAGGTGCTCCCATGCCCAAGCAGGAAGGCCAGAAATCCAAGCTTTTGACCCTTTTGCGCATTCTGGAACAAAAAGACCGACGAAGAACACCTGCTCAATGTACCGCAGCTGGTAGAGCTGCTGGAACAGCAGGACATTCTTGCCGAGCGCAAAAGCATCTACAGCGATATCGACACCCTGCGCAGTCTGGGGTATGACATCCAGCTGCGGCGCGGGCGCGGCGGCGGCTACTGGCTGGCCAGCCGCACCTTTGAGCTTTCTGAGCTGAAGCTGCTGGTGGATGCCGTACAGGCCAGCAAGGTTGTGTCGGCACGCACCAGCAGTAAACTCATCCATAAACTGGAAGCCCTCTGCTCCGACTACGAGGGCACCCAGCTGCAGCGTCAGGTGTACGTGGATGGCCGCCCCAAAAGCGACAGCCACACCCTGCTTTACAGCATCGATGCGCTGCACAGCGCCATCAATGCGGGCAGAATGGTGCGGTTCCGCTACAAGGACGGCGGCACCCGCACCGTCAGCCCGTGGCAGCTGGCATGGGAAAACGGCTGCTACTACCTTATCGCTTATCAGGACGAGAAAGAGCCTGCGGGCATCCGCAACTACCGCGTGGACCGCATGTCTTCCGTGACGGTGCTGGGCGATGCCCGCCGGGGCAAGGCCGAGTTCCGCCAGTTCGACCTGCCCGCCTATCTGCGCAAGCACTTCAACATGTTCGGCGGGCCGGAGCACCGGGTCACCCTGCGCTGCACCGCCGACCTGGAAAGCGCCATGCGCGACCGCTTTGGCAGAACGCCGCTGTTCGTGCCGGAGGAAGACGGTGCATATTTTCACTTTGATGTGCCGGTATGCGTCAGCCCCCAGTTCTACGGCTGGGTGTGCGGCTTTGGCGGCAAGGTGGAAGTAATGGCTCCCGCGAGGTGCGGCAGGGGATGCGGGAAATGGCTCAAAAATTAGCGAAGATGCATCAATAACCGAAAAGAAGGGGACTGTTGCAAAAATAGCTCTCTAGAAAAACAATGCACAAAACCCGGAACCTTTTCACAGCCAAAACGGCTTAAAAAGGCTCCCGGGTTTCTAATTTTGTGCTATTTCTTTGTGCAAGTTGCTATCGCATTTTTTTATTTTTGCAGCAGCCCATTTAGATTTTACGTAGATTTTACGATTACTTTGCTATTGAAGGTGTTGTGTAAAGAATTTCACTACACATCACGCGACCAGCCACTTATCAATATATGCAGAAATTCGGTTACTCCAATCCATTTCATCGCATGCATTTTCTATTTCATCAATGGCAGTTTGCAGAAACTTTTGCACATCCTCCGGCCGAGGTATGCCATCATTGATATAAGAATTCTCAATTAGCCTCATAAACGAGTCAAGCTCTAATGGGACAATTTTAGGCTTGCCTCCATATGCCGTGATATTTTTTATTTGATTCAACCCAAAAAAGTGCGCCCATGTTGCCCTGTTAATCGATGGTGCTATAAATAAACAGTAGGTCGTTTTTTTCCTTTCAGTTTCTGAAGTTGTGCATAGTGTCGTGTCACCGGCTCCCCTTCAGATTCATATTGTCGTTGACCTCTTTGCAATGTAACTTCAACTGACAAGGCAAACGTGCCGTAATCACACTCAATATCTGGCATATTGCCTTGGGCCGTTGAGGTAGGTCGGCCGGAATCATCAACTTTGAAATTGCCTTTAATTGTTCCACCGTCTAACATTGTCATCGCCCTCCATGTATTCCACTCAAGAAACAAGGGAGCATCGTATACTTCATCTGACAAAATCTCATTATAAGTATCAATAACCTCTTGATACAAAGCATAAGATTTCAGTTCCTCGGTCTGTTTCTGAATAATTGCAACTCGCTTTGTTTGAACAGAGCTATCTCTTAAATCTTTCAGTTCCCCAATCGTCTTTCCTAAAAGCTCTCGTTTGGTGTATGAATAATTGCGCATTAACATATCTTCTAAGTTATTGCGATCATCCGTATACAAACAGGGTTGTGTAGGGTCAAACAAATATTTCTTAAACATCGTCACATCGTCAATATAGACTGGTTCTCTTGGGACTGTTTCTAATATATAATCAATCTCTTGAATCTTGTCTTGGGCAATCCGAATTGACCTGCCATCAGATGCAAACATCTCGGTAAAACGGAAACAACGGAAACATGCATCAGCATAATCTCTCATATTACGTTTTTTCTTACTGATAAATGACTTCACATCACTTGTTTTAGATTCTCTCGTCGCTATGTGACCTGTCTTG
>ENA-OQCD01000543-OQCD01000543.1-human-gut-metagenome-genome-assembly--contig:-NODE-543-length-10650-cov-2.216193_pt1 | contig 10650 bp, 14 predicted proteins | sample MGYA00242755_ERZ504571 | MGnify/ENA primary metagenome ERZ504571 (study PRJEB26092, sample SAMD00036274) | human gut metagenome | host: Homo sapiens | study: EMG produced TPA metagenomics assembly of...
CTCAGGGAACCGTATCTCTGGTAGCAGGTATGGTGGAAGTATTCAAGAATTCGGTTTTAAAGTAGCGGTTTTGATGCTTATGTGACCACAAATGTAATCCGCGCAGCAGGTGTAAGCTCTTCTGCATCTTTCGAATGCTGGTATGTTCCATCATTAATTATTTCTTTAATGATGGTGCAATGACATACATCAACTATGCAAAGCAGGACAGTATGCTGAGAATGTTTACTGGCTGAAGGCTTCCGGATTAATGGATCAGCTTGCATGTGCAGTTGGCGGACCGATCCTTCTGGACTTCTCAGACAGAGAGAATCCAAAATATGAGAAAGTAAACTTCTCTTTCCATGATTATGATCATCATCTTGTAATCGTTAATACAGGAAAAGGTCATGCTGATTTAAGTGAAGAATACTCTGAGATCCCTATGGAAATGAAAGAAGCAGCCAAGGCAGCAGGAGCAGAGCTTCTCTGTGAGACAACTCTTGACAAAAGTGCTTGCAAATATGGATAAGATTGATAATGACAGAGCAATCTTAAGAGCGATTCATTTCTTCAAAGAGAACGAACGTGTAGAGAGAGCTGCAAAAGCAGTTGAAGAGAAAGATGGTGAGACTGTACTGAAGCTACTCAGTGAATCAGGAAAATCTTCCTGGGAATTACTTCAGAACTGCTATCCGATCAAAGCATATACAGAGCAGAAGATTTCTGTTGCGCTTGCTCTTACAGATCTCTTCCTTGAGAAACTGGGCAAAGGTATCTGCCGTATCCATGGAGGCGGATTTGCCGGTGTTATCATGTGCGTAGTGCCGGAAGAAGAAACAGAGAACTATGTTTCCTATATTTCTGAATTTGCAGGAAAAGAGAACGTATATCCAATGAATATCCGCGCAGTAGGTGCAGTACATATTGAAAAGTAAATATGCCGCAAAGGGTGTTACTGAACATAAAAATTATGAGCAGCCAGCGAAGCGGATTGTGAATATCTGTTTGACAAATATTTGAGTTAGATGTTATCAGGAAAAACAGGCAGCAGTAAGGTGGATTGGATTGACATACACTTTACTGCTGTTTTTTTGATGGAAGTTTCCTGTTTTGCTTTTCAATGCAAAATTCCTGTATTATAATTGTGATAATGTATAATTATGATAAGGATATATGGTGATTTTTGTAGATAATGCATTTTGTATCTGTTTATCAGAATGTGAAATTTACAGGAATTGCTACAGAATTATCAGGTATCTAACCGAATAAACTGCGGAGCAGTTATTCGATGTAGAGCCGCATAACAAAGCGGATGATTTTTATCCGCTTGACATGAGGGGGAAGGAATAATGAAAAAAAAGGTGGACAATGCGGAGGGCACTGCTTGTTCTGTGCATTGCAAGTTGTAGTGTTCGCACTTCTTCTGCAGACATTTCTGTTTCATCAGTCTCTGCGCAGACAGATTCGGGCAGAGAGCATTTCAGATCATGAGATTTCTCTGAATAAAATGCAGACAGATCTGTCTAATTTTATCCACACAATACGAGGGGAAATGCTTACGATCTACAGTGAGCAGGATCTTTATCGCAGCTATGCGTGAAGCTGCGGAAAAAAGATACAGACATGAAGGATTATTACTGGAGAAGCTGGTATTTTTGCAAGGAAGCGTTTTACAAAGGAGGATCAGCTTCTTGCCATGTATCTTTATGATACAAAGGATCATCTGATCAGCAGCTACCGCTACAATTCAGTTACATATCCCAAAGATATTTACAAGGCAGAGTATGATGATAATTCAGAACGGGTTTATGATTATGTGCATGGAAACGTACAGATCTGATGATTTCCGGATATCACAATTCTGCCGCAAAGAAAGATATTGTGCGATTTGTGCTGAAACTGCATAATTATGATGCAGACAGGAATGCCCTGGGGTATCTGGTCTGTGATATTAACAGTGCGGCACTTACTTCTATTATGGCTAAATATGTAGATGTAGAGCAGGTATGTCTGTGGCTGCAGCCATTAAATGACCGGGTGATCGCAATGACCGGGGAGGCTTCAGAGAGTCAGTGCAGAATCCAGAAACAGCTTGCAAAGGTTGTACAAAGTCATTATAAATCCGGTGAACTGGAACAGGAGTATGATGGGAATTATCTGATCCAGGTATCTCAGGAGAATTATAATCTGGAGGCATTTGTGCTTGTCTCACAGTCTCTTCTCACTGCAACGCAGAAGACACTGATCCGAACACTTCTTATTATAATGGGAGCCATGATCCTTGCAATTATGGTGATCGTATTGTTTGTGTCTCAGTGGATGACAAAGCCTGTAGAAGAGATGAGCAGCACTATCACGCGGATCAAGGACGGAGAAACCCAGCTTCGGGTGCAGCCCGTAGGATGGTCCCAGGAGCTGACTACGCTGGGTACGGAATTTAATGAAATGCTTGACCGTATGCAGGTCATGGCGCAGGAAGAACTGCAGCATAAAATGCTGGTAGAGCGGACGGAATATAAAATGCTACAGGCACAGATCAATCCCCATTTCCTCTATAATACACTGGATACCATGAGCGGGATTGCCAATGCTCAGAACTGTCCGATGGTAAGCGGTATGTGTCATTCACTGTCTTGCAATTTTCCGTTACAGCCTGAATATGACAGATGAGCTTTCCACTGTGCAGAATGAAATGGCGCATGTGAGAAATTATCTCTATGTTATGGATGTGAGAAATGGCTCAACGATAGCTTACGATTATCAGATTGACAGCGATACACTGGCAGATCAGATGCCGCGTATCTGCATCCAGCCGGTTGTGGAGAATGCACTTACACATGGTCTCAGAAACGTCCGCCGTAAGGACAAAAAGCTTCTAATCCGTTCAGAACATGTGAATGAGAATCTGGTGATCACAGTTCAGGATAATGGTGCGGGAATGGATGCGGAATCTATGAACCGTCTGCTGGATCAGAATGATATGAAACGTGTGGAATCCGGCATTTCCATTGGAATCCTGAATGTTAATGCGCGTCTGAAGAGGCTTTTCGGAGAGAAATACGGACTGCATATTGAAAGTACAGCAGGCGAGGGGACAACTGTGACGATCACAGTCCCGGCTGTTTCTACGGAGAATTCCGGTGATATGGAAAATGTGTAACTGTTCAGTACCTTCACAGTTACGAGCCAAAATGCATTAAAAATCACCTGCGGTGATGGCATTTTGCTTGTATGTCTCGGGATTTTGGTACTTACGTGCCAAAACACCTCGCGGGATAGTAGACTACTGAATAGTTACGAAAAATGTTCAAAAATGAGCAAGGAGAGAGACAATGAAAAATATGAAATATAAGGTTCTTGCTGCAGATGATGAATTCTGGAGCAGGGAAAATATCCGGAACCTGATACCATGGGAGGAGTATTCCCTGGAATTTCTGGAGCCTGCATGTGACGGGGAAGAGGTTATAGAGAGGATTGCCGAAGAAAAACCGGATATTATTCTCACAGATATTAATATGCCATTTCTGAGCGGTCTGGAATTACTGCAGCGTTTGCAGAATGAATACCCTGAAATCATTACCATTGCCATCAGTGGCTATGATGACTTTGATAAGGTAAAGGGTGTATTTGTTTCCGGCGGTCTGGATTATCTTCTGAAGCCTGTGGGAAAAGAAGAGATGGTAAAGGTTCTTACCAAGGCACTGGGACTTCTGGAAGAGCGGGAGAATACAAAAAAGCAGGATGAGACCAGCAAGCTTCAGAAACATAAGCTGTCATCATTTCTGGAAGACAGTGAATACTCGGCACTGCTTTCCGGAAAACTGTACGGGCAGTCAGCATCCCAGACTCATGTATCCAGCACGAATACATTTTCGGAAGTAGCCACACTGATGGTTAAATTTTACAATATTACAGAGATTGCGGAGCAGTTTGAACATGATAATCTGCAGATGTCCTGGAATATCAAGTCCAGATTGAGAGAATTGACCGGTCTGGAGGAGAATGCGATTATTTTTAACAACAGCAATAAGATGAGTGAATTTCTTATTGTAAAGACTGCTGATGCAAAGGAATTCAGAGCACTGGCGGAAAATATTCTGAAGGAGTTTCCGCTGGAAGAATACGGCCCTGTTTCTGTTGTGCTCCATGAGCAGACAAGTTCACTGGATGATATCGGTACAGTTTACAGAGAACTGATCTCAACACTGATTACCCGTCCGTTTAACAGGAAACACAGTATCCTTTCCTGTCCGGAAGAGAAAACCGGAGAGCTGCCAAGAAACAGCGAAACGCAGATGGTTGGGAAATCAGCACCTGCACATATGGAGACGGAGTTGTACCATCTGTTGGACAACGGGACAGAAGGCAGAGGCAGAGAAGCTGATCTTTAAGACCTGTAATTTCAGACAGTGTGATGATGGAAACTGGACTTACCTAGATGTGAAACAGTATGCGGGCAGGATTACAGGAATCCTTTACCGTTATGTTCAGGAGAAATGCCCGGAGCTTACCGCACAGGCAGAGGAAGCCATGGATAACATTGATTATTATATGAAATGTCTCAATGCACACTCTCTGCTTGTATCCCTGAAAATCCTGCTGGACAGCTTATGGGAGAACGGAGAAGATAAAAGCTCTGATGCAGGTTCTATTATGCAGCAGGTAGAGCAGATCCATAAATATATTGAGCGTTCCTATCATGAGAATATTACACTCACTGCTCTGGCAGAACAGTATCATATGGATGCAAGCTATCTCTCCAGGACTTTCAGTCAGAAATACGGTGAGACAATTATTGCATTTCTTACCAGAATTCGGATGGAGAAAGCGGCAGAGCTTATGAAAGATCAGGACAAGAAGCTGGAGACGATTTCGTTTCTGGTGGGATATGATGATTATAACTACTTCAGCAGGGTGTTCCGAAAGAAGGTGGGATGCAGCCCGAGGGAGTATCGGAATAAATTTGCACAATTATAATATGGAAGAAACTCAGGTAGAATTGAGTGGACAGTAACGAAAGCGGAAGTCCTCTGTATGGCGGTTCTATCGAATCGAATGGATACAGAGGACTTTGGAAGATATCTTTGCCGTGCGTCAGCACGCCTGCAGATATCTTCCTTGTCTTTCGCACTCTGCTGAACTGTCTTGATTGCATTATTTTATGGAATTGCTATAATCAATAGAGAAAACATACAAGTTACTGGCATTTTGCCTGACTTGTTCATATTTTATCCAACTTTTATATATAAACTGGTCAAAAATGTGCAACAAAATTTTCCAAATATGTCCTAACTGACCAAAGGCAAAGTATGGTTTAATATAATCACAGAGGAACGGAAAGCCCGGAAAACTTCCGTTCAAAAATAAGAAACTAAGATTTTCAAGGAGGGTTTCACAACATGAAAAAAGAATGAGAAAGCAGTCGCTATCGCAGCAACAGCAGCAATGGTTGGTTCTTTACCGGCAGGTGCAGTTACAGCACAGGCAGCCGATGACGACATCACAATCGGCGTATCAATCTGGAGCTCCACAGACGTACTTGGAAGCCAGAGTAAAAAAATCATTGACAAAGCAGCAGATGCTCTTGGTGTTAATGTAATGTATGTTGACCAGGGCCACGTATCTGAGCAGGTTACAGCTTCTGTTGAACAGCTTTGCGCAGCAGGATGTAACGGTATCGTAATCTGTAACTCTGCAGACTCCGAAATGACATCTGCCATCCAGACATGTGATGCAAATCAGGTTTACCTTACACAGTTCTATCGTATCATCTCCGAAGAGAACAGCCCTGAAGTATATCAGACAGCATGCAACTCACAGTATTATCTTGGTGCAGTTCATGAAGACGAAGTAACAAACGGATATACACTGGTTAACCTGCTTCTTGAGAACGGTGACAGAAACATCGGACTTGAGGCATGGACAGTTGGTGATGCTACATTCCAGCAGAGATGGACAGGTTACAAACAGGCAGTTGACGAATGGAACGAAGCTAATCCTGATGATCAGGCAACAATCACAGAGCCTGTATATGCTAACACATCTTCTGAAGAAGGTGCAGCAGCAGCTCTTTCCCTTTACAATTCCAACCCTGATATGGACGCTCTGATCGTTGCAGGTGGTGGCGGTGACCCGCTTGTTGGTTCCATCGGTGCTCTGGCAAACGAAGGACTTACAGGAAAGATCGACGTTGTTTCCACAGACTTCCTTGATGACCTTGGCGAGCAGCTTGAATCAGGCGGAATGTTTGCTGAATCAGGCGGACACTTCTGCGACCCGTTATATGCATTCCTTATCACATATAACGCAATCAAAGGCAACTATGTAAAAGATGAAGGATCCTTCGGATACGAAATCCAGTTCCCATACCTGTATGTATCTTCTTCCGAAGACTATGAAAACTACAAGAAATACTTTGTAGATGACGATCCATACACAGATGAAGAGCTTGTGGAATTAGCAGGATACAGCTTTGATGATCTGAACAAAGCAGCTACATCACTTTCTATTGATGATGTTATTTCCCGTCACAGCAACTAATATGATGAACTTGTGCTCCACTGCCTTTTCTCCAAAGGGCAGTGGAGAAACTTTTAAGAGGTAATTGTCAGTGCCCGCTCGAAGCAAAAAGGCCAAACCCTGATGAAGCGTGTGACCTCCTGCTTTTGGCGGGCGATGAATTGGATAAGGAGAATGGTTATGAAAAAACTCAAACAAAGCCAGTATTATGGAATCGGCCTTCTGTCTTATGCTTGTAGTTTTCTGGGCAGTATTTAAAGTACTTGCACCGACTACTTTCGGTTCCCCGGAGAAACTGGCCACTTACATGAAATCAGCATTAATTTACGCAGTTGGCGGATGTGGCCTCTACTTTATCTGCGTAATGGGACCTTTCGATATGAGCGTTGGTGCCAATATCGTACTTTCATCCATTATCGCCTGCAATGCAAGTGAAAAAATTCGGTTATGCCGGTCTTATCATTGCACCGCTGATCTGTGGTACGATCATTGGTCTCATCAATGGTATTGTTTATATTAAATTACATATCTCTTCCCTGATCGTTACATGTGCCCTGTCCCTGATATACGAGGCGTTCAGTGTATACGCCACAAACGGAAAGAACGTAATACTTTCAGCAGACTACAGAGCATTTGGTGATTATCCGGTCAACCTGATCCTGGCACTGATCGCATATCTGCTTTGCGCATTCATTTTGAAATATACAAAAATCGGTACTTATACTTACGCCATCGGAAGTAACGAAGTTGTAGCCAAGAACATGGGTGTAAATGTTCCGAAATATAAGATCGTAGCATTTACTCTTGCAGGATTTTTTCTTCGGACTTCAGGCAATCCTGACAATCAGTTTTGGTACTTCCATGACATCAGCTTCCAACCTTTCCTCTATGAGCCGTAACTTTACTCCTCTGATGGGAACATTCTTTGGACTGGCATTTAAGAAATATGGCCATCCGGTTATCGCTATTGTAATCGGTGAAATGATCATTCAGCTTATGTTCAACGGTTTCGTTGCACTGGGAGCTCCGACTACGATCCAGAACGTAGTAACAGGTGTTGCTCTGCTGGTTATCGTTGCACTGACAACTAAACCGGTTAAAGGTCTTGTAGTAAAATAAGGAGAACGATTATGGGTGAAATATTATTAAGAGCAGAAAATATTGATAAACATTTTGGCATCACACACGCCCTGGACAACGTTTCCTTTACCTTTAATAAAGGTGAGATCCACGCACTGATCGGTGAAAACGGTTCCGGTAAATCTACATTAACATCCTGCCTGACAGGTATTTACCAGAAAGATTCCGGCAAGTTTATCCTTGAAGGAAAAGAGATCACCGCAACCAACCAGGTTGAAGCCAACCATCAGGGTGTAGCCATTATCGTACAGGAGATCGGAACACTTTCCGGACTGACTGTAGCAGAGAATATTTTCCTTGGAAACGAGGATCAGTTTACTAAATGTGGTATCAAAAATACCGCAGCAATGAACAAGAAAGCCCAGGAATATCTGGACAGTTACGGATTCAACTATATTGATGCAACTAAGGTGATCGATGATTACAACTTCGAGGATCGTAAGCTGGTAGAGATCGTAAAATCTACCTACTTTAATCCGAAGGTTCTGGTTGTAGACGAGACAACAACAGCACTTGGACAGAAAGGCCGTGAAGAGCTTTTCAAGGTAATGCACAAGGTTCGTGACACAGGAACTGCGTAATCTTTATTTCCCATGACCTTGAGGAGGTTATCGAGCAGTCTGATAATATCAGTGTACTTCGAGATGGTGTGAAGATCGGTTCCATCACAAAGGAAGAAGCTACACCTGACAGACTGAAAGCCTTAATGGTAGGCCGTGAGATCGGTGACAGCTACTATCGTACAGACTACGGTGAAAAAGTATCTGACGAAGTTGTTCTTTCTGCAAAGAACGTGACAGTAAAAGGGCAGATCGAGAACCTGAACCTTGATCTTCACAAAGGTGAGATCCTTGGTATCGGAGGACTTTCCGAATGCGGTATGCATGAGGTTGGAAAGGCACTCTTCGGAGCTTCCTATTTCCGCCAGGGAAGTGTAACTCTGGGAGACGGCACACCGATCAATTCCATTCCGGATGCCATCAAACACAGTATTGCCTATGCTTCCAAAGACAGAGACAATGAATCTCTGGTCATCAATGATACAATTGGCGATAACATCTGTCTTCCATCTCTGGAGGATCTGAAGACTCATGGATTCCTTCTGCAAAGACAATGAATGAATTTGCCAATAAATTTGCAAAACAGATGAGTACAAAAATACAGGCGTTGACCAGTTTGTATCCGCTCTTTCCGGCGGTAACAAACAGAAAGTCGTTCTTGCACGCTGGGTTGGTAAGGACTCCGACCTGATCATCCTTGACTCCCCTACACGTGGTATTGATGTCAAAGTTAAAGCTGATATCTACGCCATGATGGACGATATGAGAAAAAGAGGAAAATCCATTATTATGATCTCTGAGGAAATCATGGAGCTTCTGGGTATGGCAGACCGTATCCTGATCATGAAGGACGGTAAGATCAATGGTGAATTCCTTCGCTCTCCGGATCTGAAAGACACAGATCTGATTGACAATATGATTTAAGGGGGTAAAAAAATGAGTACAACAAAAAATCAACTGAGCAAGTACCATTTCTGGAACGTCCCATTGTGCGTACGATCCTTCCTATTGCAGGATTCGTGATCATCTGTGTATTATTTGCAATCCTCACAGACGGCAGACTGTTTCAGCCGAAAAATATATCACTGCTTCTGAGCCAGTCATACATGCTGCTGATCTCATCCATCGGCGTGTTCATGGTCATGACAATGGGTGGTCTGGATTTCTCCCAGGGCTCCATGCTTGGTGTTGCTTCCATCGTAGTATGCTACCTTTCCCACTACAATATGGTTCTGGCAGCACTCGGTGGTGTGGTAACAGGTGGTCTCATCGGTTTGATCAATGGTTACTTCAATGTTAAGAGAAAAATCACAAGCTTCATTGTTACAATCTGTACCATGTATCTGTTCCGTGGAGTTTGTGCATATGCAACAACTAACTCACCTGTTTACGCAGTAAGTGATATTTCCAAATACAACACACTGCCATTTATGCTTACTTTCACAGTGATCATCTTCGTAGTGGCATATCTTGTATTTACTTACACAGGTCTGGGCTCCAGACTGAAAGCAATCGGTGCAGGTGAAACAGCAGCAAGATTCGCAGGTATCCGTGTAGAGACTACAAAAGATCCTTGTATTCGTGGCAGCAGGATTGTATCACAGGACTTTGCAGCATTTGTAAAATTGCTATCAAAAGTAAGGTTCCGTTACATCTACAGCAGGTAACCAGCTGGAAACACAGATCATGATCGCTCTGGTACTTGGCGGAATGCCTGTAAACGGCGGTGCTAAAGTAAGATTCTATAACATCATTCTTGGTGTTATGACATACAAAGTACTTTCCAGTGGTCTGGTAATGCTGATGATGCCGACACATTACAGCAGCTGATCCTGGTATCATCTTCCTGATCGAGGTAGCAATCTTCAGTGACAGGAAGACTGGTATGATCGTGAAGTAATTAATTGTATAATATCGATTATATACTGGCGTATTCGTGTATTATGTTCATACCTACATAAAATCCCCGCTCGCAGAATTGGTCTGCGGGAGTTGGGGATTTTTGTCGTTTTTGTGTTCTCGTCACATTGATCACCATAGTATATTTCTGTTGCCTATCCTGTCAGGGCATGATAAGCTAAACATATAAAATCTGGTATTATGGGGTAATATATACAGGAGGGCGTAACAAATGATAGATATAAAAAAATATCAGCACACACTGTACGCGCAGTGAATTTGTAGGTAAAGCAGTGCTGGATACGATAGGACTTGTGATTTCCGGAATTGATGATACTTTGCTCAAGGAGATGAACATAGGAACGAAGTATCATTGTCTGGGATTATTCAGTTCCCGTACAGGGGCAGCAGGGCAGCTGACTGCTCTTGATGATGCAGTAAAAGCAACCAACACAGAGGTTCTTTCCATAGAACTGCCAAGGGATACAAAGGGCTGGGGCGGTCACGGTAATTATATTGTTCTTGGAGGAACTGATGTCTCAGATGTGCG
>ENA-OQCD01000544-OQCD01000544.1-human-gut-metagenome-genome-assembly--contig:-NODE-544-length-10633-cov-5.573196_pt1 | contig 10633 bp, 11 predicted proteins | sample MGYA00242755_ERZ504571 | MGnify/ENA primary metagenome ERZ504571 (study PRJEB26092, sample SAMD00036274) | human gut metagenome | host: Homo sapiens | study: EMG produced TPA metagenomics assembly of...
GGATGGACGAACCTCTGGTGCACCAGTTGTCACGCCAGTGGCACAGCTGGGCAGCTATGTTCGGATCGGATAAACGCTGAAAGCATCTAAGCGTGAAGCCGGCCTTAAGATAAGATATCCCACTGAGATAATCAGGTAAGACCCCTTGAAGACTACAAGGTTGATAGGCACAATGTGTAAGTGGCGTGAGTCATTGAGCAAGCGTGTACTAATAGGTCGAGGGCTTGACCCCATTTTCGATTGATACTTCATTTGCTGAAAGCAGTTCGATATTCAGTTTTGAAGGTATATGCCTTCAGAAAAAGAGAAGCTGACGTTGGTCAGGGTATGGCCGGTGTCGATGACGGTGAGGAACCACCTGTTCCCATTCCGAACACAGAAGTTAAGCTCACTTGTGCCGAAGATAGTTGGCTGGAAACGGCCTGTGAAAATAGGTAGATGCCGGCTTCTCTTTTTTATGGCCCGTTGGTCAAGCGGTTAAGACAGCGGCCTCTCACGCCGTTAACGTGGGTTCGATTCCCGCACGGGTCACCAGGAAGAGCACCATAGCGTAAGCTAAGGTGCTTTTTTGTATGTCTAAAACCACTCGCTAGGCGAGTGGTTCGATAAAGATTATATCGATGAGTAATGAAACTCAAACGAAGAATTTTGGAATAGTACCAGTGGGGCAATTCCAGACTGGGTTATTGGCGTTTCGCCGGTAGTCCTGTATTAAAAGGTTCCATTGCAAACGAAAGACTCGCAGAAGCAGGATATTTTAGTATCCTCAGGCGCTACTACGAGTCCTTGGACTTATGCGGTTGAACCGCCGTGTACCGGTCGGTACGCACGGTGGTGTGAGAGGTCGGATCTTTAGTTAAGAGAGCCTCCTACGCGATTCTTTTAGGTAAAAAAGCAAACAAACAGAACACTTCATTCAAATGCATATAGCGGCTATTCATTTCATGCAGAGACAAATAGCGGCACAGAACAGATATAATAAAAGAAGCTATAAAAAGCAGGTATTCACGTGGAGGACGATATCGTTTCTACATGAACACCTGCTTTTTTATTTATTATTTACTGCTGGAATAAATAGTGGTAGCCAAGTATTCATCACTGACCCAACCATAAATCCCATTGTAATATACAACAACCCAGTCAGGCACATTGCTGCTATAGCCGCATTCCCATACGATGATACCGTAGGGGATATTATCCATTTTTTCATAATTTGTACCGGGACCTTTACGCATAACCAGCCCATGATCAGCAGTGGTGTAGGTACAAAGGCTATCAATTCGGCTAAGCGTTACATCTGGTGCAACGCATCCATCCGGCAGAATAACGTTGGCATTGTTTTCGGTATAATCCTGTACTTGCAGCAAGCCCCAAAGGCCATTCTGTTTTGCCCATACGCAGCCATCGCGCGCGGGGGCTAAATCTTCATATTGCCCAGCGGAAATTATCTCATTGCCGTAAACATCCAGAACTAGCTTTTGTCCGGATTGATTTTTCACAACTACCATGCCAGATAAGTCTGCGTAAGGATATTCAACAGTTTCGTTCATGATGGACAAACTCATCTGCGGCTGATAAATGCAGGGGATTACTAAAGCACCGCTTTGGTCGCAATATCCCCAGTTACCGGCTGCATCCTTTACCGCGATTAAAGATTCACCGGCCATGCAGGCATCCTGGTAGTCGAAATCGGTTAAAATTGTACCGTTTTTATCCGCAACGGCAAAAGGTGCAGAATTGTCAACAAGATAACCGGCATATTCATCATCCCAAATGCCTTGCTGGATGCCAACCAAATCAGGAGCATACACCTGTTCGATGGGCGTGCCACTAAATGTATAGACACCAATAGCAGAACGGTAAATCTGGCTGTCACCTAAAATCCACTGGATGCCATACCCGCCGTGCCCGCCCAGCATGGTTGTAAAAGGCATTTGTTGGGCAACCAGCTCCTGGTTAATCTGTTCTTCCAGGGCATTCAGCTTCTGGTAATCGTATGTATCATCTACCCCAATGGAGAGCTCCTGCTCACCATACAGGTACGGGATGCTTTCTGACAAATCTTCCAGAAAAGCATTACAGTTGGCAGCATTAAACAGGCTCCAGCGTTCGCCCTTGCGCACAGCGTACAGATTTCGGGCAGCGGCGTAACCGGCAGTGTGGGTTTCGCGGGAGAAGAGAGGAATCATCTCGTCAAAATCATATTGCGGCGGTAACTTCCAGTTGGCATTGCTAGTGGATGGTATAGCTGTGGCAACAGCTTCACTGGTCGGGGAAAGAGCAGCGGAGGAAGCAGGTTTATTTTCTGGCGCTGCAGCACAAGCGGTAAGCATTATTGCGGTGATAACACTGGCTGAAAATGAGAATAACTTCCTTTTCATGGCTTTTCAATCCTTGCGTAAATGATTTTTCGGTAAGATGAAGAAGTAATATAAGAAAGTGAATTCATAAACCCTATAATATCTTATTTTATCAAAAATATCTGCTAATAGGAATAGCTAACAATTCTACATGGATAAATTTGGATAGTATGACAAAGATTGCAGAACTGGAGTGAAAGTCCGAATTATGGGATGAGTGATTTGCTATAATAGAGAAAAGCAAAACAGAAGGGAGTTTGATTATGCACCAGGAGAAAAAGATGCTGGCTCATATCAGTGAAGACGGAACCCGCGTCCAAACGGTAGCGGACCATTTGCAGGGAACGGCAGTCCTATGTGGGCAATTTGCAGCAGCCTTTGATGCCCAGCAACAGGGAACTTGGCTTGGATTACTGCATGATATTGGTAAATATAGTACAAAGTTTCAAAAGCGCCTGCAAGGTGGAGAAAAAGTGGATCACTCAACGGCTGGTGCACAGGTGGCTGCCCGATATGGTCAAATCCCACTGGCTTTTGCTATTGCGGGACACCATAGCGGCCTGCCGGATGGAGGAGGCCGAAGCGATACCGCGCAGGATGCGACAATGTTTGGACGATTGAAAAAGAGCGTTGAACCCTATACCCAATGGACGAATGAGATTAAACTGCCGTCCATACCGCCCCAGCCGGAAATGATGAAGGAAAATCGTTTTACACAGGCATTTTATACCCGGATGTTGTATTCCTGCCTGGTCGATGCGGACTATCTGGATACGGAAAACTTTATGAGCAGCCCTAAACCGCGCGGACAAGGCCAGACAATGGATGAACTGCTGAAAAGGTTGAACCAATATACCGCAAAATGGAGCCATCCCCAGGGAACCTTGAATCAGCGCCGCAGTTCAATTTTGAGTGCCTGTACAACGGCAGGGCAAACAGGGCGGCGCGGCCTTTATTCCCTGACCGTTCCTACAGGCGGGGGAAAAACGGTAGCGTCATTGGCATTTGCGCTTTCGCTAGCTGTAAAGAACCATATGGACCGGGTTATTTATGTGATCCCTTATACATCCATTATTGACCAGACCGCGGATGTGTTTTCGGAAATATTAGGAGCAGAAAATGTTTTGGAACACCATTCAGGGGTGGACTACTCTGCCAAGGAAGATGATGAGCCGGCAGCCTACCGCAAAGCATTGGCGGCGGAAAACTGGGATGCTCCGGTGGTGGTTACCACATCCGTGCAATTCTTTGAATCACTTTACGGCAACCATGCGTCACAATGCCGTAAATTACATAACATTGCAAATAGCGTGGTCATTTTTGATGAAGCACAAAACCTGCCGGTTCCTTATTTGCGCCCCTGCGTTGCGGCAATCGCGCAGCTGGTACAGCATTACCGCGCAGCAGCGGTGCTTTGCACGGCCACACAACCAGCTTTGCAGCCCTTGTTTGATGAACTGGCGCCTGGGCTGCAGATGACGGAACTTTGCCCACATCCCAAAGAGCAATATCAGGCATTCCGGCGTACAACGCTAAAAAATGCGCGGAGAGTTGGAACAAAGCCAGCTTGGCGCAGAACTGGCAGCACAGGAACAAGTGCTGTGTATTGTAAACCGGAGAAAAACAGCACAGGAATTATACAATAACCTGCCCAAAGAGGGCAGCTACTGCCTGACAACATTGCTATACCCAGCCCATCGCAAACAGTTATTGCAGGAAATCCGGGAACGCTTAAAAGATGGCTGCCCTGCCGTGTGATATCAACTTCTTTGATCGAAGCGGGTGTTGATGTGGATTTCCCGGCTGTGTACCGCGAGGAAGCAGGTTTGGATTCCATTTTGCAGGCGGCGGGGCGCTGCAATCGAGAGGGAAGACGCCCGGCGGAGCAGAGCTTGGTACAGATTTTCACATTGGAAGGGCAGCATGTACCGCGCATGCTGGAACAGAATGTATCCGCAACGCAAAGCGTCCTGAAAAAATATGCAGATCTGGCATCTCTGGAAGCAATCGAAACATACTTTCTGTTTTACCGTACCTTAAAAGGAGATAAAAGACTGGATGAACAGCAAATTCTGCAAGGGTTCGAGCAGGATATGGAAGGGCGCATTTTCCCCTTTGCAACAGCGGCAGAGAGGTTCCGCTTAATTGAAACACCTGCCGTGACCGTATACATTCCCCAAGGGAAAGGGGAACATTTGCTTGCACGATTGCGTGCAGGAGAGGTAAGCAAAACTTTGTTCCGTCAACTGGGGCAATATGGTGTTCCGGTTTACCCGGATCATCTGAAAACGCTGGAGAATGCCGGGGCGGTTTGCCAAATCAGTGAAGGCATATGGGAATTAACGGACGGAAGCCTTTACGATAACAACACGGGCCTTGCTATGGAAGCTGAAACGGGAGCAGCCTGGTTTGCATAAAGCAAAAGCGGCAGGGAGCCTGCCCTGCCGTTCTTGTGCGATAAAGTAAAATCAACTATTTCTATCCACGGCATAAGCTGCCGACACAACTTATTATAAAAGAAAACCGAATGAAAAGCAAACAAAAAGTATACATGATAAAAGGATTGACATTTGGTGCCAAGTAGCGTATATTGAAACTATAGCAAAATATAAATTAAAAACAACTGAAAATAGAAATGCAAAGGAGTTGATGCAGATGATCCAGCTGGAAGTATGGGGGAATTATGCTTTGCTCTCAAGGCCTGAGCTAAAAGTCGAAAGGGTTTCATATGAAGTCCTCACCCCTTCCGCGGCACGCGGCATAGTAGAAGCAATCTATTACCACCCCGGCTTACGGTGGAAAATCCGGAAAATCTATGTTATGAACCCAATCCGCTTTACCAACATCCGTCGGAACGAAGTAAAAAGCAAAATTCTTTGTTCCGATGTACGCAGCGCGATGCAGGGAACAGGGAAAGAGCTTTACCTTGCCACGCCCCAGCAGATCGTTCAGCGTGCAGCCATGGTGTTGCAGGACGTTCATTATGTGATTGAGGCAGAATTTGAGATGACTGACCGTGCGGCACCGAGCGACAATCCGGGAAAGTTCCAGGATATTGTTACCCGGCGCATGTCCAGGGGCCAGTGTTTTCATACCCCTTATTTTGGGTGCCGTGAATTTCCTGCCGCATTCCGCGCATGGCCCGGCGGGCCAATCCCGACCATTGAGGAAACACGGGATTTGGGATTCATGATATATGACTTTGACTACACTGACCCGCAGAACATAACCCCGATGTATTTCCATGCAAAATTGGAACATGGTGTGTTGAATGTGGCAGACTGCGAGGTGTACCGATGATTTTACAGGCTTTGGTACAATACTATGAAGATTTGCTGGCCAATGGCAAAATCACGCGCCCCCGGTTGGACAAGTGCAAAAGTCAGTTGGGCTTTGGAACTGGATGAAAACGGCCAACTGATGGTATTGCACCCCTTGCAGCAAGAGGAAAAGCGCGGTAAAAAAACAGTGCTTGCTCCATGTCAGCTGCAAGTTCCGGAACAGGTTAAACGCTCTAGTGGTGTGGCAGCCAATTTTTTTGTGTGATAACAGTGCTTACATGCTTGGCATTGACGGAAAAGGCAAACCGGAGCGTGCAATGCAGTGCTTTGCCGCTGCAAAGGAGCTGCATCTTGCCATTTTACAAAATGTTCCCGGTCAGGCGGCACAGGCAGTGCGGAACTTTTTTTTTATAAACTGGGACCCCAAGGCGGCGGAGCAGAATCAGCGCTGGAACAAAGTCTCAAGGAACTTTACAAGGGTGGCAATCTGGTATTTCTGATTCGGGAAAACTATGTTCAGAACGATCCGGAAATACAGGAAGCCTGGCAGCGGCAGTGTGATAAGAACACGGATGCACCGGAAATCCGATGCCTGGTTACAGGGCAAAAGGCACCGCTTGCCCGCCTGCACCCGGCGATTAAAGGCGTGACCGGGGCACAGTCTTCCGGCGCATCGATTGTTTCTTTTAATGCGGACGCTTTTTGCTCATACGGACATGAACAGGGGGGCAATGCGCCGGTTGGCAGTTATGCGGCCTTTGCCTATGCACAGGCATTAAACTATCTGCTGGCAGACAGGGAACATGTTCAGCGCGTGGGCGATACCACCATTGTCTGCTGGGCAGCAGGCGGTGAGACCGCCTACCAGCAGTTAGCAATGGATGCATTGTTTGCCATGGATGCGCCTGTCAGCGAAAGCGATGTGCGAAAATGCAGTGGACAAGCTGGTCCATGGACAGAGTGTAGAGTGGCAGAACGTGACACTTGACCCACAAAGGCACTTTTATGTGCTTGGCTTGGCCCCTAATGCGGCGCGCCTCTCGGTTCGCTTTTTCTGGCAGGATACATTTCAAACGCTGCTTGATAATGTGCAGAAGCATTATGACCGCTTAGAGATTGTGCGCCCCGCTTATGATAAATTCCCGCGGCTGGGGCTGTACTGGCTACTGCAGGAAACTGTCAACACCAATTCCCGCAGCCCATCGGCAGCACCGCAGCTGGCGGGCGATGTTCTGCGTGCAATCCTGAATAATACAAGGTACCCGGCAACCCTGCTGGATGGCGTTATGATGCGTATCCGCGCAGAGCAAAAAGTAACACGCGGCCGTGCCGCTATTATAAAAGCATACTACCTGCGTAATGAAGATCCCCGTTGCCCAAAGGAGGTATTAACTGTGGAAAATAACAAGGAAACAAATTATCAACCGTATGTTATGGGTCAGCTTTTTGCTGTGCTGGAAGCAATCCAGATGGCGGTAAACCCGGATGTCAATACAACCATCAAGGACAGGTATTTTAATGCAGCGGCTTCCACGCCGGCCACTGTGTTCCCAACAATTCTGATGCTGGCGCAAAAGCATATGCAAAAAATGAGCAAGCCACAAAAGATTTATTACGATAAGCAGATCGCTGCGCTGGCGGGCGGAAAACTGGAAGGAAGCTTTCCCGCACGGCTGACTCTGCCGGAACAGGGCTCTTTTTATTCTCGGCTATTATCATCAAACACAGGAACGCTATACAAAGAAAGTGGAGGAATAACAATGGCACAGACAATCAAAAACCGGTATGATTTTGTAATTCTGTTTGACGTTGAAAATGGAAATCCGAACGGCGATCCGGATGCAGGCAACATGCCGCGCGTTGACCCGGAAACGGGATATGGCATTGTTACAGATGTCTGCTTAAAGCGTAAGATTCGCAACTATGTCGAAGTGGCCAAAGAAGATGAAGCGGGATACCAGATTTACATTAAAGATCAGGTTCCCCTGAACCGCAGCGATAAAAAAGCACTCGAATACTTGGGCATTAATGCTGATGCCAAGGATGCCCTGAAAGTCGCCAAGAAAGATGACCCGGAGTTGGACCGTAAAATCCGGGACTTTATGTGCCAGAACTTTTATGATATCCGTACCTTTGGCGCCGTTATGACAACCTTTGTAAAAGGCGCACTGAACTGTGGGCAGGTGCGTGGCCCTGTTCAGTTGAGCTTTGCACGCTCGGTAGACCCTGTTCTCCCGCAGGAAGTGACCATTACCCGTATTGCCATTACGACCGAAGCGGATGCAGAGCGAAAAGGCACTGAGATGGGCCGCAAGTATGTGATCCCGTATGGTTTGTACCGTGCAGAGGGTTATGTTTCGGCCAACTTGGCCCGCAAAACTACAGGATTCTCAGAGGATGACCTGCAGCTGCTGTGGCAGGCAATTCTGAATATGTTTGAAAATGACCACAGCGCAGCCCGCGGCAAAATGGCAGTTCGGGAACTGATCGTGTTCAAGCATGATTCGGAACTGGGCAATGCGCCGTCTTATAAACTTTTTGACGCAGTTCATGTCACACACGCAGAGAAAATCACTTTCCCGCGCAGCTACCATGACTATGTGGTAACGGTGGATGAAAATCTTCCCGCAGGGGTAACGTGCGAGAGGCTGTCGTAATGGCTTCCCCAGATGATTACCTGCTGATGTCCGGTATCCAGCATTTCAGCTTTTGCCGCCGTCAGTGGGCACTCATACACCTGGAACAACAATGGTCCGAAAACCAACGCACCGCCGAAGGCGCCTGCAGCATACCCGCTGCCATGATGTTACCCTGACGGAAAAAAAAAACGCGGCGATTTGCTGATCGCCCGCGGTATGAGGGTCGTCAGTCACCGCTTAAAACTGACCGGCGACTGCGATGTGGTAGAGTTTCACAAGGATCCAAACGGCGTGTCATTGCAGGGCCGCCGCGGCCTGTGGCAGCCCATGCCCGTGGAATATAAGCATGGCCGCAGCAAGGTAAACGATGCCGACCGTTTGCAGCTCTGCGCACAGGCCATGGCGCTGGAAGAAATGCTGGTGTGCGAGGTGCCGGAAGGGGAAATCTTTTATGAAGAAACCCGGCAGCGGGAACATGTTTCCCTGACACCGGAACTGCGCAGCACCGCGCAGACCATGGCGGATGAGATGAACCGCCTGTTTGCGCGCGGCTATACCCCCAAAAGCAAACCCGGCAAGCATGCAATGCCTGCTCACTGAAAGAGCTTTGCCTGCCGGCGCTGTATCAGCAGGCAGACCCGGCGGCGTATCTGCGGGAGCATATTGAGGAGGGCGCGCCATGAGAAAGCTGCTCAACACCCTGTTTGTCATCAATGAGGACGCTTACCTGACATTGGATGGCGAAAACCTTGTTGTTACCCGCAATAAGCAGGAAACCCACCGCTATGCCCTGCATACGCTGGAAGGCATCGTCTGCTTTACTTACGCGGGTGCCAGCCCCGCTTTGATGGGAACTTGTGCCCGGCGGGGCATTGACCTTTGCTTTTTTGACCCGTATGGCAGATTTCAGGCCCGCACCGTGGGGGAAGAACGCGGCAATGTGCTGCTGCGTCAGACGCAGTACCGCGTGTCGGATGATCCGGCCCAGAGCTGTCGCTATGCCCGGAGCTTTATCCTTGGTAAAGTGTATAACGCACGCTGGGTGCTGGAACGCGCAACCCGCGATCATCCCCAGCGTGTCCCGGTCGAAAAACTGAAACGCACCTCCACCCAGCTGCCGCCGCGCTGCCGCTGATACAGCCCAGCGATGATCCGGAACAGCTGCGCGGCCTGGAAGGCGAGGCAGCCCAGCGCTACTTTGACTGCCTGGATGACCTGATTCTGCAGCAAAAGCAGGATTTTGTGTTTGAGGGCCGCAGCCGCCGTCCACCGCTGGACAATGTGAATGCGCTGCTTTCGTTTGCCTACAGCATGCTGGCGCGGGAGTGTGCATCCGCCTTGACCGCTGTGGGCCTGGACCCTTATGTTGGCTTTATGCACCGCCCGCGCCCCGGTCGCAAAAGTCTGGCACTTGACCTGATGGAAGAACTGCGAGCGGTTTATGCAGACCGGCTGGTCATCAGCTGCATCAATCAAAAGATCATCACGGCAAAACACCTGCAAAAACAGGAAAATGGTGCCGTACTGCTGACGGATGATGGCCGCAAAGCTTTCCTGACCGCATGGCAGAACAAAAAGAAGGAAGAGATCATCCCATTCCGTTTTGAAAGAAAAACTGCCCTGGGGGCTGGTGCCCTATGTTCAGGCGCTTTTGCTGGCCCGTGCTCTGCGCGGCGACCTGGAAGTGTACCCACCGTTTTTCTGGAAGTGAGGTGCCGTTATGTTGGTGCTTGTAACCTATGATGTCAACACCGAAACAGCCGCCGGTCGTCGCAGGCTGCGCAAAGTAGCAAAAGTCTGTGTAGACTACGGCCAGCGGGTGCAAAACTCCGTATTTGAGTGCCTGCTGGATGCCGCGCAATACACGATGTTCAAAGCAAAATTGACCGAACTGATCGATTCGGAATCGGACAGCCTGCGCTTTTATCAACTGGGAAACCATTACAAAAGCAAAGTCGAGCATGTGGGTCTGCACCCGGATTTTGATCAGGATGGAATCTTGTTTGCTTAGTGCGAGGGGAAGGCAATCATAAAAATTCCCGGTTCCTTCGCACCAGAAAATATGGAAAAAACAGGGGCAGATAGGGTAAAATACAGCCTTGCCTGTCAGCATGAAGATGCAATCTCCATAAAATTTGTTTCATATGCGCAAAAGCGCCCCACTGTTTTGTGCACTTTTTGCTGTCGCTCTCCGCAAGGAGAGCGTGGATAGAAATATACATCATCTGTTAAGGTATCCTTATCAGGGTCAGTCGCTCTCCGCAAGGAGAGCGTGGATAGAAATTGCCGCCATCCGGTTGCTGTGTTGGCTTATTATCAAGGTCGCTCTCCGCAAGGAGAGCGTGGATAGAAA
>ENA-OQCD01000546-OQCD01000546.1-human-gut-metagenome-genome-assembly--contig:-NODE-546-length-10624-cov-1.789178_pt1 | contig 10624 bp, 12 predicted proteins | sample MGYA00242755_ERZ504571 | MGnify/ENA primary metagenome ERZ504571 (study PRJEB26092, sample SAMD00036274) | human gut metagenome | host: Homo sapiens | study: EMG produced TPA metagenomics assembly of...
CGAAAACAAAGCTGGTTCCCTCGAAGGGAGAAGCCCGCAGGCGTAATCGATCAGGGAGGCATCTCTATCGATGATGAAAAGGGTGAATTCCGTTACGGCAAAGATTTCGAAGAGCTCATTTGAAAAAGGCTTTGTAATCATTAAGAAGGCAAGAAAGTCTATCATAAGGCGATCCTTTCTTAAGCCGTATCCGGGGATCAAAGTGATCAAACTGTTTTACTGAAAGTCGCAAGTCTGTCAAAAATCTCCTGCTGTTCTCACACGGCATAGTTTGACAAAATTTCAGTTGCGTCTGTTCTATCTCATTTTCGCCTTGAGCACGTCTTATTGCCGGAAACCAAGTGAGAAGCTTCCGAACTTATATTTTTAAATTATTTTCAAAATATGTTGTAAAAAAGTTTTTACTGAAATTTCTAAAAGGTAAAATTCAGCATCAAAAAAGGAATCCGGCGTGAAGTCACACCGGATTCCTTTTTTGATTGCGGCAGAATGAACGAATAAGCTTCTGCTCCTGAGTGAGACCTTTTATTCCGCCAGCTTCACCATCCGTTCAGAGATAGCTAATGCCGGATCTGTGGGAACCGAAACCCTTTGAATATCGGCAGGAATGATAACCTTAGGATTTAAACGGATTGATTTTCCCGCAAATGGGGCAGCCAGGCCCTGGATTTTTCGAGCATCTCCGAAGCCATTTCTCGGATTTTAGGAAGGGGAAGAACCGCGCTGGTCAGAGGATCCATACTGAGAGCGTAAACGAGCGCTTCGGGATCCCCAGATTCCGCCGCTTCTACCGTGAGCTGATGGACTAAAACATTGGTCATATTCAGTGCGGCGCATTGAGGCGGAAGCTTTCCCACAGCAGTAGGATGCACTCCCGCGCGTCGGCAAAATAGGTACTTCTGCGCAGCAGTTATCCGGAAGATTTTCAATACATCCGTTATTTCTAATATTGCCGTTGAACCGGAACACCCGGTTACATTCGATTGCTTCGATAATATAAGAGCCGTATTCCACGCTTCTTTTAGGAAGCTCAATCGGTTCATCGGCAAAGATATCCCGGTTACCGTATTTCTGTGAAACCTTTAGGTTCCAATAGTACGCGGCTCCTGATTCTCCGCCGAAAAGAGGTTCGTCGCAATAGATATCCAGCGTTTCCCGGCTCCTGCGGAAATAGGAAGGTATTCGGACAGGTGGCCTGAGGACTCCGTCATAAAATAACCAAAATGGCGGAACATCTCGCCCCGTACCTTTTCATTGGCATAGTATTCCGGTTTTTCAAATACCTCCCGGAGCTTGGGATACAGATCCTTGCCGTGGCTCTCCAGCTTAATGAACCAGCCCATATGGTTGATCCCAGCGCAGATATAGTCAATCTCTGATTTTTCCACTCCGGTATAGCGTGATAGGAGATCCAAGGTAGTTTGCACCCCGTGGCATAAACCGACTACCTTAACGCCGCTGTTAGCCAGAGATAAGCAAACTGCCGACATTGGGTTGACATAATTCAAAAGCAGCGCGTTGGGACAAAGTTCACGGATTTCTGCGGCAAGGGAGTTCATGACAGGAATCGTGCGCATCGCGCGGAAAATTCCTCCCGGACTCAGCGTATCGCCAATACATTGATCCACTCCATATTTCAGAGGGACCTCGTAATCCACCTGATAAGCGCGCATACCGCCGATCAAAAAGGTGGAGATAACATAGTCGGCGCCCATTAAGGCTTCACGGCGGTCTGTCGTGACTTGAAATTCGGCCTTTAAACCGTATTTTTCCTTGATTTTTTCCAGGTACGCTTTTAACCGGGTTGTGCGCTGATCGCTGATGTCCATCAGGCAAAAGGTAGTGTCTTCCAGTCCCGGAGTAACCAATACGTCTAGGATTAAGGTCTTGCAGAAAACAATGCTTCCCGCTCCGATAATTGAAATCTTTCTCATGGCTTTTTCTTCCTTTCTGTAACCCGTGTTTATGCGTTTGGGTTAAAGAGAGATCCCGGACTCCCGAGCGACTCTTTGGAGATACCGGAGGCCTCTGCTGTATTCATCCGCGTTTTTGATAATGCTCCATCATCATAGTTACTGTGTGGGGAAGAGAAGCAAAGCCTTTTAAAAATGCGGATAAATCCACTTCGCCTTCTCCGGGAATGGCTTCCTCAATCAACGTGGTAATTGCCGGACGTTAAACGGGCATCTTTTACGTGAGCAGAAATAATTTCTATTTGGGAAGAGCTCAACACATTTTTTCCGTCAGCTCTTTCGCCTGATAAAGCTCCCTCGGGGAACGCATCATATTTGTCAGATCAATATGGGCTCCGAATTTCTCCCGGTCTACCGCTTTTAAAATCCTAGCATACTGTTCCGGACAATCAATCGAGTTATACATGAAAACCTCATAGGTAAAGTAGGTGCGCTTAGGCTTTACTGTGTCAATGATGAACCGGGCCATTTCCACGGCGTCTTCAAAATGTTCCTCGGTAAAATTTTGGGGATATGGTTTTGGTATCCCGGCCCTTCGCAATAGGAGCCCGCTGTGTTTACCACACATCCGGCGCCTAACTCCTCAGCCATCGCGTAGATTTTACACATTTCCTCCCGGTTTTTTCTGCGTTCGTCGGGACGCAAATCCAGCATGTTTTCCCAATAGCCCGCTTCAGCAATCAAAAATGCCCTCTTTTTCAAAGGCTTTTCGAGCAATACGGATCTCGTCAGGCTTATCGATGGTGAGATAATCAGGTGCATAGGCCGCTTGATAACCCATTTGTTTGGCTAAATGGGCCAGCAGCTCGACGTCTCTCGTGTTTCAGCGCTGGGAAATACATGGGCCGCCGAGCTTGATCATAGGGACGCCTCCTTTCAGCTGTCATAGCGGAATACGATTTGAATGACGTCCTCAGGATGCTGATCTACATGTTCATAAGCGGAAGGAGCATCCTGATAATCTACCATATTGATCAAATTATCGAGGGACAGCTGTTTCAAAAGATTCATACAAAACTCCTGCCGGCGGCTTAAGGAATAAAGGGTGGAAAAAGCAGGATCTACATGGGCGCTTTGAGACTGCTTCAGTCCGATGCGGTTATGATGAAATTCATCCGCCAGGTAAAGACCTCTGGCCTCCGATTGGTACCAGCTTACGACGATGACAGTAGTTTCCGGCGCGGCAATCCGAAATTGCCTCATTTAAAGCGTGTGTGTTGCCGGAAACCTCAAGCACCACATCAGCCCCTCGATTGTCGGTTCTTTTCCGAATTTCCAAAGCGATATCCTGGCCGCTGAGGGGATCAAAGGTCTCGTCGCAGCCATTTTCCTCTGCGGCCTGGCGGCGGTGGGAGTAGGTATCGATTCCATATACCTTTGCCGCGCCGCTCATTTTGGCCATTTGGGCGCACAATTGACCAAGCAAGCCTAAACCGCTGACCACAACTACGTCGCCCAGCTTAATTCGCGCGTCCAGAATGGCGTTGTAGGTGGTCATGAGATTAAAGAAAAAGATTACATATTTGGGATCGAGGTCCTTTGGGACCTTAATAAATTCAGAGGCGTCCTTGACTACCTGGGTCTGGTGGGGAGAGGAAGAATAAACAATATCTCCGATTTCAAAGCCAGCGACCTTGGCGCCTTTTTCGATCACCTTACCTACATTGGAATAGCCAAGCCCCCACATACCGGGATCGCAGCTTCTTATCGGATAAGTCCAGGCCTGTTGCCCTTCAGCCGGAAGAAGAAGCCGGGTTTCCGGATCATTGATTTTTGAAAACTGAGGCACCAGGTTTCGATAGACGTTCATTTCGGTACCGTGGCTCATTCCGGAATAAAGAGTCTGTACACGGAGATCGTTTTCGCCTAAAGGAAAATCAGGAGCCTCATCGACCCGCATCGTTTTGGGAGCGTCATATACTAAAATTTTCATGATAACATTCCTTTCTTTCTGTATAGATGGGATTTTTCGTTTTAGTTTGATACGTTATTTTAAGGTTACCTGAACCCAATGCATAGCGTGCCACCCATCCTGTTGGATGATGGTTTCGCCCGGATGCACTGTTTTTTTCAGAACAGAATAGCAGCTCAAGGGATGGATTTTTTCCATCGACTGTGTAGTCCACTAATCTGAAATCAGCCGAATGCTCTGTTTTCACCATAAGATCGGTGCCGGCGGCGACAAAGGAATTTTCTGCCACCTGGATGACGAAGAAGGGACGGAAGCCCGAAATGTTAGCGCCGCATAAGGAAATGGTGTTTCCTTCCTTTGCCCAGCCTCTGGTGATATCGCCGGCTTCATCCTCTACGACAATTTTTACCGGGATATTCCGCGCCGGCAAAGGATCATAAGGAATCCAGTCGGTAGGCATCGTGGTTTCGTCAGTGCTAAGACGCTCTGTAATGCGTATTTTTTTTATTGTCCAGAGGGATTACAGTATCGTCACGCCGAACCAAAGGAAGAGAATTCAGCAGCTTAGGATCACACAGAGACAGGGGGTCGCTTTCGTTATAGCCCATATGCCACCGGATACAGCCTTTTCCGACTTTTTCGATACCAGGCAGTTCCGGAATTTCACGATGCCGGGCGAATTCTCCGTTTTCATCCAGCTGCATGTTGTCGTTATGGGCGAACACCACGCCTCCATCGGCCGCGAATTTTCTCAGCCGCCGCCAGGTTTCCTCCCGGTAGCCTAAGGCGTAATAGGGAGCGAACACCGCTTTGGTATGGGAAAGGTCAAAGTCAGCGAAATCCCGGTCGTTTACGCCGATAAAGGGAATATGGTTCTCTTTTAAATAAACGGTGTATTCATAGCCGCCGCCCTCTAAACAGGTTTTAGGATAGATAAATACGACCTGCTGATTAGCGGTTTGGTCAAAAGCCAGGCTCCATAAGAGCAGCCCAGTTGCGCATAGTAATTAGGCCGTGGCGCGGAGTGCATCCGGATGGACGCAGCAGCCTAATTCCAGATCCCAATAATCTACAAACCCAACCTTATAGCGCCAGTTGACCATGCTCATATTCCAGTTCCAGGGCATCAATCCGCAGCCTCCGAATTTCAGCGTCCAGGCAAGGCTTTTGCTCAGGTGGTCCTCCAGATCCTTTTCCCCTTTTCGAGTGGAAGGTGTGGGAACCCAGGCCTCCTGAAGCAGACAGGGCTTACCGGTGCGAAATTCATCCTTGGTTTTGCAGCAAGGTGTGTGAATCGAATGCCAGTCTGCGGATTCTCCCAAAGCGACGTTGTCCTCACAACCATAGGTGCCAATGCCGATCATCTGTCCGGTTTTTCCCCATATGCCACGCATCTCCGTCAGCCATTCTGATGTAGGATACATTTCCGTGTCTATTTCATTACAGATATCCCAGGAAATCGAGGCGCAGCTCCCAGGCGTTCCATAATTTGCTTGGCAAAGGCCATCTGCGCTTTTCGATAGGCCTTGACCATCGTGAGCCTGGAACTGCCAACCCAATGAGCGGGATTTCCCATTTCAGGCCCTGTTTGCGTATAAACGGTGGGTCGATGAGAAATCAGATCCATGTGGGAGAACAAGGCTACGTGAGCCTCAATCGCGCGCAGATGCCGCTCGCTGATTTCTGGACCCTTCTCAAAGGAACGGTAGAAATCGCCGTGGGTTTCCGCAAAGATTTCTCCCGGCATGACGCGGAACCAGCCTGGCATGAAATAGTGGGTGCGCACTAGTACCATTCCGGCTTCATGAAGCGCTTTAGCGTCCGAAGCCAGCCGAAGCGGATTTGGATTATGCCATGTCAGGGAATACTGACAGCGATCCTGCCAGTTTGTTCCATTAATCCAGCGGGAATGGGAAACCTGTTTGCCGTTTTGATATTCCGAAAAGTAGCAGCCATCCGCCTCTAAGCGGCGGGTATGACGCAGGCTTTCCGGATCCCAGGTTACAAGAGCAGACTCTGAAAAGTCCCGCACCTGATGTGTCTCATCTAAAAGCTCGAACCGAATCGGCTGCAGCAGCAAAGTCTTATCATAAGAAACCTGGATGCTATCCTTTCAGAAATAGCCCATTCGGGGGATTTGCCGCCGCGAAGCTCTTCCTTGGTTAGCTTTGCCTGCCCGCTGCGGATATGCCAGCCTATGGGAAGTGTGCCGCACAGCTCCGGCAACACCTCAACAGTATCTCCATGATGTAAGGCAGCATAGGGAAGTTCAATGTTTTTCAATACCGCCGGCAAGCACAGCCAGTTCAGCATAGAATCAATCAGCTCCTCAGGCAGCGGACCGTTTAAAACTCCGGTAAAAATCGCCCAAGGATGAGGAATCACCGATTGATCCTTATTATATGGGTTTCCCCAGAATTTTGTCAGCAGGAGAGAGGGCATGACTTTTTGTCCATCCGGTGTCGTGACCCAACCCGCGGGGATGGTTTCCCGGCAAATCGGCCTGCCATGATAAGAGCGGCTGTCAATCAGCTCCAGCTCTGGAAAGGTCAGCTCCAGAGGAACGGTTGTCGTAAGATTTACGCTGCGCTCCGGCATGCAATTGGTCAGCGTTAAGTCTCCCACAAGCGCCTTATCAAAGGTTTGCTTCCAATCCATAAAAACGTTCTCATAAGCGGGGGAATATGGAGTAAAACCAAGTCTAGCCCGAAAAATATCCATTGGCATCGACAAGCCGCCGTATCCCTCGTGATTTCTGAGATCGCCTAAAGTACGGATGACCTCGCGCCAGGCTCCATTTTCACAGACCATAGCCTTTTCAAAGGGCATTCCGCCGATGTGAAGCAGTCCTCCGCCTTGGGCAAAGAAAGAGAAAAGAGAGTCTTCGATTTCCATAGGATAATATTCGCCGTGAGCGTTGAAGAAATAGTCTCCGGAAAATTGGCCGGACATAATCCCTTTGGTATCGACAAATTGAGCTCCGCTTTTTGGGAAAGCTTTTCTAAAACATCGCCGTAGCCCTCTGAAACGGGAAGTCCCGTCTGCTGAAATACCAGTATTTTCATATTCTTTGCGGGTTTCTCTGCCCTTTCAATGAAAAAGCAGGATTTCCCAATCACCGTCCTTTTGTAAAATGATTAAAATTGTGTGTCGACAGAAGCCCGAAAGGATTACCAATCCTCCAGTTCAATTCCGTTTTCTTTATCAGGGTCAGTGGTCGTTCTTTGCACTAAACCGATGGGGATTTCATAGGTAATTTCTCCAGAGGGAAGAGTACCCTCGATCATCTCTGTTAATTTTTGCGCGGCAACGGTTCCCATACGGACTTTGGGAACATTGATAGTAGTGAGTGAGGGAACGGCGATGGAGGAGACATAGGTATTGTCAAAACCAATCACCTTCACTCGGCTAGGACAATCTATGCGGTTTTCCTTCATGGCCTTTAATACGCCGATTGCCATCTGATCATTGCAGGAGAAAACTCCGTCAAATTGGATCCCATTCATGATAATGCGCTTCATCGCTAAATATCCGCTGAGAGTTGTATAATCTCCGTATTCGATCATGCTGGTGTCATAGACAAGGCCAGCATCTTCCAGTGCGGCTCGATATCCGCATAATCGGTCATAGACCACATCGTGAATTTTGGGCCCAGAGATTACTGCAATATGGGAACACCCTCCCTCTAAAAGATATTTGGTGGCGATTTTTCCTCCCAGAAAATTGTTTACATGAACGGAGAAAATCCCATAGCTGGATAAATTTCTTTCCAGGCTCACCACAAAAACCTTTTTATGACTGGCGGTTAGCGAGGCAAGCTCACGAAAATACTTTTTTTTCCAGATAACTGGCCACTGAATTCAAAATAATACCGTCCACCTTATGATCCAATAAGAGAGAAACGCAGTGCTTTTCTTTTTCAAAGCTGAAATCCGAGGAATAAAATAAGATCTGGTAGCCATGCTCAGAAGCGTATTTTTGAATTCCATTCATTACCTGGGGAACAAAAATAATATGAAAGGAACTGACAATTACGCCGATCATTTTTGTATTCCTGATCTTCATATTACGGGCTGTAACATCAACCCGGTAATGTAAATCTGCGATCGCTGCCTGTACCTTTTGAGTTAATTCATCGCTGACATATTTGGAGCTGTTCAATACATTAGAAACAGTTGAAATGGAAACTCCCGCCCGTTTTGCCACATCTTTAATTGTCGCCATTCATAATCAGACTCCGTTCTGTCTATTTTTGAATTCACCGGTTTGTTGCAAGCGAGAATAACAGGAGGATTCCAATTTGCTTTTAGAAAAGGCCGCCCCCTATTTAAAAATCATAAAAAGGAGGACAGCCTTTGTTTACAAAGAATCAGTGAAAATAGGGGAAAGCGTTATTCTCCTATCACCTCTGCGGCAACAGCTGCCACAGAATCGGCGGCCTGCTTAGGAGTCATAGTACCGGCAAAAAGATCCACGATCCGCAGCTTCAGCTCTTCAATTACGGAGGTGTCAAACGCCCAGTCCGCCAAGTTCATCTGAGGCAGATCCATCTGCTTTGTAAAGGCTTCTTCCTGGAACAGGGGATCCATTTCCATTCCTAATTCTTCCATGGATTCATTAAAGGACTTATTTACTGTGTACATAGCGGAATCGGCAAATTTTGCCTTGCAACCGTCAAAATTAAAGGAATAATCCAGCCAAGCCGCCGCGGCCTCCTTTTCGGCATCGCTGCGCCGCTATAGACCGCGTAAGCGTCGTTGGCAAAGAACATTTGTCCCTGAAGCTCGGTGCCAGCGTCAATCTTAGGCAAGGAAACCGTGTGGATCTCAAAAGGAACGCCATCACGCCCTCCGGTCACAGATTCCGGCCACCAGGTTCCGCAATACATAAACAGAGTCTTTCCGGAAGCCCAAGACTGATTGACAGACAGGTGATCCGAGGATTCAAAGCCTGTAATAAAGGCGCCGCTCTGTCCAAGCTTTTGTAAAGTACCGAATACCTCCAGCACCTCGGGAGAATCATTCCACTTTACCGCCCCACTGTTCAAATCATCAATGAACTGCGGAGTCGCTACCTGCATAAAGTAGTCGCCCATCATAATAACACCGGGCCAGCGGTCCAGGTTACCGAAGGAAAGCAGCTGATAGCCGGCGCCGTTGACCGTGTCCTTTAAAGCGATGAACTCATCGATGGTCATGTCCTGCTTCAGATCAAGTCCCAGCTCTTTAGCCATATCAGCATTATAATACAGCGTCTGCCAATATCCGCCGGTAGAACGAGGATGGCATAAAGAACACCGTCCTTGGAGCAGGCGTCATAAATGTCCTCGTAGCTCATGTCTTTCCAGCCATACTGCTCCGAATAGGAATTCAAATCCGCGCATGCCCCGGCCGCAATTAAGTCGTTCAGCTGAGAGCCTACCTTGGGACGGAGAATTGTGGGAGCCGTACCCGCCTGGATAGCGATTGTGGTTTGCTCCTTCAGTTCGTCATCCTGGTAAAGGGTGTACTCGATTTCATATTGGGGGTATTTTTCACTGAAAGCCTCATAGTAGGCCATCTCGTTTTCCAGGGGCGCGTTCAGCCAAGCCGTAATTTTAACGGTTTCACCGCTTGAGCTGGAAGCTTCCGCTGAAGAGGAAGCCTCATCAGAAGAAGCAGGCGCGCTGGAATTCGCAGAGTCTCCGGAACAACCTCCCATTACCATTGGGACCGCTAGCATACAAGCTAGAACTGCCAGGAACTTCTTTTTCATTAGTGTTTACCTCCCGTTTTTTTAATTTGTCCTTTTTCAGCAAGGACAGAAAATATTTGAAATACTGCTTCAGCAGCATTCCCACCGACTAAAATTACGCATTTCCAACGCTCCGGTCTACTGAGCCGCGGAATTTATTGAACAGACCGGTTAATACCAATGCCAGCAGGAACACGATTACCGCCATTGCACAGGCATAGCCAAAACGATTTTCGGTAAAGGCCAGGCGGTACATAAGAATTGATGTCACCTTGGTAGCGCTGCCGGGACCGCCTTGCGTCATAACATAGATGATATCAAAAGCCTTAAAGCCGCCGATTAGGTTAATCGCAGAGCCAGTCAGCACAGTAGGCATTAGAAGAGGCAGAACCACCCGCCAGAAGGTTTGGGTTTGGAAGCCCCATCAATTGCGGCGGCTTCGATGATGTCATGGGGAATATTCATCATTGCGGCACAGGTCATTACCATGCCAAAGCCTGACCACTGCCAAATTACTGGTATAAATGCCCAGAATAGCGCCATATCGGCATTGCTTAAGTACTGAATGGGATTTACCGGATCAATGAGTCCGAATAGGCCGAGAACACTGTTGACCAACCCCAGATTGGGATCGTAGATCAGCTGCCATAACAGCCCGATCGCTACATAGGACATCATCATCGGCATAAAAAGTATGGTACGGAATACGCCGGAAGCCGCCCGGTTTGGAGAGAGGTATTCTACCATGACGCCGTAGAGCAGTCCTGTCAGCGGCAGAATGACAACGGATAATACCACCCAGATAACCGTCACCCAGATAGAATTCCAAATTCGTTGTTATGGAAAATTTGTCGTAATTGCCCCATCCGATATACGCAGCCTCTTTAAGGCCATCCCAATTCGTAAAAGAAAGCCTGAGAGAGTCCAGCATTGGATAGAACAGAAAAGCGGAGATCACTAAAATGGAAGGGAGCAAATAGAAGTAAGGTTCCAAGCGGCGCATTGG
>ENA-OQCD01000547-OQCD01000547.1-human-gut-metagenome-genome-assembly--contig:-NODE-547-length-10616-cov-3.645343_pt1 | contig 10616 bp, 14 predicted proteins | sample MGYA00242755_ERZ504571 | MGnify/ENA primary metagenome ERZ504571 (study PRJEB26092, sample SAMD00036274) | human gut metagenome | host: Homo sapiens | study: EMG produced TPA metagenomics assembly of...
TCTTCTTCTCCTTGAACAGGTACATGGATGCAGCCCACAGAACGATCATGGCCAGCGTCTGGTTGGTCCAGCTGAAGTAGCGCCAGATCACGGTGTAGTTGATGAAGCCCAGTGCGTTGCCGATGCCCAGGAAAGCACCAACGCCCAGCACAGGAACACAGAGCTTCAGGCGGTTTGCGTAGCTGTCCTGATCGATCTTGAACCAGTCGGCCAGAGTCAGACGAGCGGAACGGAACGCGGTATCGCCGGAGGTGATGGGGCAGATGACAACGCCGATCATTGCCAGAGCAATGCCAACGCCGCCCATGGTCTTGGAGCAGACATCATAAATAGCCTTGGACTGGCCCATGGCCAGTGCTTCGGCCAGACCGGTGTTCAGGCCGCCGGTCACCTCGTACAGGCTGCAGCCAGCAGCGGCCCAGATCAGAGCGATAACGCCCTCGCAGACCATTGCGCCGTAGAACACGAAGTGGCCCTGCTTCTCACTCTTCATGCAGCGGGCCATCAGGGGCGACTGGGTGGAGTGGAAGCCGGAGATTGCACCGCAGGCAACGGTGATGAACATGAAGCTCCAGATGGGAGTGCCCGACGGATGCATGCTGCCAAAGTGATCCCAGATCTCCGGGATGGTGTAGGCGGGATTGGTGAAGATGCCGAAGATGACACCGATGGCCATGATGATCAGGCAGATGCCAAAGATGGGGTAGATCTTGCCAATGACGGCATCAATGGAGATAAAGGTTGCAATAAAGTAGTACACCAGAATAATGATGAGCCAGAACAGCAGCGAGGTGAGCACGCCGGAAGCGCCGCTCTGACTGCACAGCTCCACGATCAGGCCTGCGGGACCCACCGCGAACACAGTACCCACCATGATGAGCAGCACCACCGAGAACACGCGCATGACGTTCTGCATCACAGGGCCTAAGTACTTGCCGGTGATCTCGGCGATGGAAGCGCCGTCGTTGCGCTCGCTCATCATGCCGGAGAAGTAGTCGTGCACGCCGCCTGCAAAGATGGTGCCGAAGGTGATCCACAGGAACACCACAGCCCCCACAATGCGCCCTGCATGGCACCAAAGATGGGGCCAAGGCCGGCGATGTTCAGCAGCTGAACGAGGAACAGCTTCCACTGGGGCATCACAACGTAGTCCACACCGTCATTGATGCGCACAGCAGGCGTTTCACGGTCGTCCGGGCCGAAGGTGTTGTCCACGATCTTACCATAGACAAAGTAGCCCACGATCAGGATCGCCAGACAGAGTAAGAAACTGATCATACCAGAAACCTCCTTTTTCTTTGTGCCGGAATTATGGAAGCATTTTCCATATTTTCCATTCATCCCGGCCAGCTTTCTGGGTCTATGTTAACATATTTTTCATAAAAGTGATAATATGCTTCTGGTATGGGGGCATATCAAAGACCATATAGCCGCAAAGTTTTTTAACCGATGTTTCGTCTCTTTTTCGCTCGATTTATCAGCAAAAAGACAGCCGCAGCGCATAAAGCGCTGCGGCTGTCGGCCAAATTCCTTTGCTTTCCGGTTTTCTGCATTCCGATGTTTTGCCAGTTCTTAACCGGTTTCGGCGGTCATTTCACGGTCAGCGCCGCCTGCTTGTGCAGCAGCTGCACAAAGGTCTGCTCTTCCGGGCGCAGGGTCCCCCTGTCCGGATAGACCAGAACATCCTTCATGCGCTGGCGCTGGGCCGGGCATTTCCTGAGCACCAGATGGTATTGTTCCAGCGCCCGCTTTGGCATGGGCGAAGCCACATATAGGCATTGGGCAGGTTCTGCAGGATGGAAAACTGGCTGCACCGCTCATACACATGGATGCGGCGGTTCGGGTTCGTATGCCAGCGCAGGCCGCTGTCCTCACCGCCGGGCAGCTGGAAATCACCGTGCAGAACTTCCATATAGCTGTTCAGCTGGGTGATGTCGGTCACTTCGCACTTTGCCAACGGGCCTTCGCGGTTGGTCAGCAGCCGGTATTCAAACTCCATCACCGGCTCCCGGTGCAGGCCGTGACGGTCGCAGTAGCGGTGGTAATAATCCTCATCCTCCTCCGCGTAGCGCAGCAGGGCCAGATGATAGCCCCGCCGCAGTACATGGTCCAGCGCTTCCATGGAGCCGGATTCCCGGATATGCACCCGCAGCTGCTGGCTGTCTGCCATCTGCTGCAAAAAATCCACCGTCGCGTAGGAAGCTAGGTGGCGTGGGGCAGCACCACCCGCAGCTCCGCACAGCTGCTCTGCCGGCTGCGGGCATCCAGATCCAGCCGGTCCACCTCGTCCAGCACCCGCTCTGCCTGCCGGATAAAATGCCGTCCCTGTTCGGTGGGGATCATGCCGGTGGACGAGCGCTCAAAGATGCGGATGCCGTATTCCTCTTCCAGATTCTTGAGCGCCTTGCTCACATTGGGCTGGGCCGCATACAGCTGCTTTGCCGCCGCGCTCACGGAGCCCCACTTGCGGATGGCCACCAGATAACGCAGTTCCGTAATATTCATGTGACTGCCCCCTGTTCCAAAAATCATTCCTATTTTATCAAGCCGGGCGGCCGGCTGTCAAGCCAAATGCGGTTGACGCGCCCCGCGCAGAGCTTTATAATAAAAAATGCTGTATTTACAAAAAGGAGTTTAGCTGCTATGGAGACTACCTACCGCGTTCTGCGCATTGAAGAGCAGATGTATGGCTGCGAGGAGCTGCCCGCCGTCAGCCGGTGCTGTGCGATGTCACGCTGGCCGACCCCGCCGGGGAGCGGCGCACCCTGCCCTACCCGGACAAAGAGCTCACCCGCCTAGGCATCGACGAGGGCAGCATGGTCGTCCTGACCGCAGACGGCACACTGAAAAAAGCATAAAATGCAGGAGGAACTTATGAAAAAGATCAAAACCTCTGCCCTGATCGGTCTGGGCGCACTGGGTATCCTGTTCGGCCGCAAAATGCCCGGCGTGCAGGTCATTGCCGATGAGGATCGCATCGCCCGCTACTCTGCCGAACCGGTCGTCTGCAACGGCGAAGCGTGCAGCTTCCGTTACGTCACCCCTGCCGAGGGCAAACCGGTAGACCTGCTTCTGGTGGCCGTCAAGGCTACGGTGCTGGAACAGGCCATTCAGGACATTGCAAAGTTCATTGGCCCGGACACCGTGATCCTCAGCGTGCTGAACGGCATCACCAGCGAGGAGCACATTGACGCAGCCTATCCCGGCCACACCCTGTGGAGCGTTGCCATCGGCATGGACGCCACCCGCACCGGGCGCACGCTGGTGTTCAATCAGGCGGGCAAGATCCAGTTCGGTGAGCGCAGCGGCGAAATGACCGACCGCGTGCAGGCCGTGGCTGACTATCTGGACGAGTGCGGCATTGCCAACGAGCCCTGTGGGGATATCCTTTACAAGCAGTGGAACAAGCTGATGGTGAATGACGGCCTGAATCAGGCCGCAGCCGCCTTTGACCAGCCCTACGGCGGCCTGCGCCAGCCCGGCGAAGCACAGGACATGATGCGCGCGGCCATGCAGGAGGTCATCCGGCTGGCGAACCTTGAGGGCGTGCCCCTGCCGCCGGACAACGATGTGCAGTTCCTCGACGCCATGATGCCCACCTTTAACCCCGAGGGCATGCCCAGCATGCGGCAGGATGTGCTGGCAAAGCGCCCCACCGAGGTGGAGGAGTTTGCCGGTGTGGTGCGCCAGCGGGCCAAGAAGTACGGGATGCCCACCCCTGCCAACGACTTTTTCTACACCCGCATCCGCGAGATCGAGGCGGGATACGACCAGTAAGGAGCCACCCATGCATACGCTTTATTTCACCCGCCACGGAGAGACCGTCTGGAACGTTGAAAACAAGATCTGCGGCATGACCGACAGCCCCCTCACCGAGCGGGGCCGCCAGCAGGCCCGGAAGCTGGGCGAAGCCGTCAAAGCCAGCGGGGTGCACATCGATGAGATCTTGTACTCTCCCCTGTCCCGCGCCGCCGACACCGCCATGGCCATTGCCGAGGCCACCGGCCTGCCCGCCCGGTGTGAGCCGCGCCTGCGGGAGCAGTGCTTTGGCAAATACGAGGGCACGCCCCGCAACGGCGGCGAGTTCCGCGTTTTCCAAGACCCACTTCGCCGACCGCTACGACGGCGGCGAGAGCATGATGCAGCTGGCCCAGCGCATCTATAACCTGCTGGACGAGCTGAAGGCCGACACCGACAAGACCTATCTTCTGGTGGCCCACAACGGCATCGCCCGAGTGGTACAGTCCTATTTCTACGATATGACCAACGAGGAATACGCAGCTGCGGGCATCAAAACTGCGACTGGTGGAATATCATTTTGAATAAAGTTTCTTCAAATCTTGCACGGCCTCGCCCTCTCCGTCACGCCTTGCGGCGTGCCACCTCTCCCAAAGTGAGAGCTTTGGCATTACGGTCAACTTTCTGGTTCTGCCAAGGGCTCTCCCTTTGGGAGAGCTGTCGAACAAATGTGAGACTGAGAGGGCGAGCCCGTTAACAAAAAAGAATCTGCAACTGTCAGCCTGAACTTCGGGCATCACAATTGCAGATTCTTTCTTTTTATGTCTTATCCTTTATACAGTCCAAACAGCTTGAGCAGCTTCTGCCAGAAGGTCAGGGTCACAGCTGCCGGTTCCGGCTGGGCAGCCGGGGCCGGGGCCGTGATGGCAGTGGTCTGCAACGCAAACTGCACCGCGCCCACCTCGGTGTTCTCTGCCGAGGTGAAGCTCTGCACCTCCCCGCCGCCGGAAAGACTGTTCAGCAGGCCGTCCAGCTGGGCACCCATGTCGATGCCGGAAACGCTGCTGCGCAGCTCGCCGGTGCCGCCGGTCAGCTGTGCAGCACCCTCCGCCAGCTGCGCAACGCCCGCCTTCAGCTGGGCTACACCGTCGGTGTAGGCGTTCAGGCCGTCGTCCAGCTGGACGTACTGGGCGGCAAGCTGGTTCACGCCGTCGGTGAGCACCGAGAGATTGCCCAGCATCCCAGTAAGCACACCGGCCAGCTGACGCACCCCGGCATCAAACTCGCCGTAGCTTCCGTTCAGGGTGCTGCTGCCCTCGTGCAGCTGGGCAATTCCGCCGTTCACGGTGTCCAGATAGGTCTGCATGGCATCGATGTTGGCCGTAGACCCCTGCAAAAGCAGGATCACATCCTTGAGCTGCGGCATCATCCATACCATGCCCTGCAGCTGCTCAATGGCCTTGGCATTGCCATCCTTTACCACGTCAAGGTCAAGGCCGTTCTCTTTCAGGATGGCCTTGTAGGCTTCAAAGCTCACCTGCTGTTCCAGCTGTGCCGCGCCCTCATCCAGCCGGGCAATGCCGTCCCGGATCTGGGTAGAGGCATCCAGCAGGGTGTTCAGCTCGTCGGTGGAGGCAGAGATGCCGTTCAGCGCGGTCTGCATCTGGGTGAGGGCGGCACGCACCCGGCTGAGCCGCCGGTCAAGGCACCGGAATTGCCGTTCAGGGTGTCGATGCCCGCCTGCACCTGCGCAATGCCGTCTGCCAGCGCGTTGGCACCATCGTCCAGCTGAACGGAGCCGCTCTGCAGCTGTTCCAGCATCCCGGTCAGGTCCATATCCCCGAGGTCGAGGTTCAGGTTCAGCCGCACGCCGTTCAGGGATACGGCGTCCATGGCAAAATCCGTCACATCGGCGGTGACGGTCACATCGCTGTCCGCGCCCGGCAGCAGGATGTAGGAGAGCTGCTTTTTGCTGCCCACATTCGCCACCGTAGCGCCCGGTGCTTCAATGTTCCGGGCAAGGCCGGTGTCCAGACTCATGGTCACCTGCAGCGCGTAGTCGTCAAAAAAAGCTGCCGGTGCAGTCCGGGTTGCGGCTCACCTGCAGCCGGATGGAAAGCGCACCGCTTTTGCCGCCCAGCTCATCGGGGCGGATCTCTGCCCCGTCCAGCGTATAGGTCAGCTTTACCACCCATGGCAGGGCCGTGGCGGCGTCCATGGTGCCCTCATAATAGAGCTTGCCGTCCTCCGTCACATGCACCGTGACCGTATCGCCGCTCTGCTCCACGGCATCGCTCGTGGTCATGTTGCGCACGGCAGTGTAGCTGCCGTGGTCCGCAACGGTGTCCCCCGCCTGCACGGAAAAGCTGTTCACGGCGTACACGCCGGTCACAGCACCGGAGGCCGTAAGGTTTGCATAAATGACCTCTTCCTTGGCAGCGGAGGCTGCTGCAAAGGCCGGCAGACTGCTGCCCGCCAGCAGGCAGCCTGCCAGCGCCAGCGCCGACACCCGGCGCACAAATCGATGTTTCATCTCGGTCAAGCCTCCTTCGGCTGTTTTTTCTTTTTTATAATGAGCGGGTCGGCCAGATACAAAAAGCCCGGCAGTGCCGAAAGCACGATGGCCAGCGACACCAGACTGCCCACGCCCAGAAAATTGCCCAGCTGGCCCAGCAGCTGGTTTGTGGAAATGGCTCCCATCAGGAAGCCCACCACCGCCATGGCGCTGCCGGTGGTGCTGACCGAGGTGGTCACAGCGGACACCGTGGCCGCAACGGCTTCTTTGCGGCCCAGCGTCTCGCGGAACTCCTGATAGCGGTCGGAGAAGAGGATGGCGTAATCCACCGTAGCGCCCAGCTGCACCGAGCTGATGATGAGATAGGCAATGTAGAACACGTACTGGCCCCGGAAGTACGGGATGGCCAGATTGATCCAGATGGCGGTCTCGATGCTGAGCACCAGAATGATGGGCAAAAGCAGCTGCCGCTTCATGAGGAGCAGGATCAGGAATACTGCGCCGATGGCCAGCAGGTTCACCTTGACCATGTCGGCCGTGATGGTGTCCATCAGGTCATAGGTGCTCACGCCCTGACCGGCCAGATAATAATTGTCCGGGTAATATTGCTGCACCGTGGTGCGCACCCGCTCCACCAGCGCAAAGGCCGCATCGCCCTCGGTGTCGGCATCCACCGTAAGCACCATGCGGGTGTAGCCGCCGGAGACCAACAGCCCCAGCGTATCCCCGGGCACAAACTCCGGCGGAATGGACGCGCCTGCGTTGTCCACATAGGAAAGGATGCCGGTCACCTCCGGGATGGCGTGCAGTGCATCCGAAAGCTTTTGCTGCGTGGCGGTGTCGCCCTCCGGCACCAGTACAACGTAGGTGTCGCTGCGGCCAAAGGTCTTTTCAATGGCGGCGGTGTCCGCACCCAGACGGGTGTTCTCGCCAAACATGTGGGCGGCACCGTAGTAATACTGGTTCGAGTTGGAGGCCAGATAGCTGGGCACCATCAGAATGACCAGCACCAGCGCCATGGGCAGCATGATGCGGGCCACAAAGCGGCCAAACTTGTCAAAGCTGGGCAGCAGGGGCCTGTGGTGGGTCTTATCCATCCATTGATACGCTGCCAGCGTGAGCGCGGGCATAAAGGTGAACACGGTGACAAGGCTCAGCACCACGCCCTTTGCCAGCGCAAGGCCCAGATCCGGGCCGATCTGGAACTGCATGAGCACCAGTGCCAGAAAACCGATGACGGTGGTCAGGCCGCTGGACAGGATGGAGCCGGTGGATCTGCACAGGGCATCCACCATGCACTCCTCCGGGCTGGCATCCGGGTTTTCAGCCCGGCACTCCGCAAAGCGGTGGATCAGGAACACCGAGTAGTCCAGCGACACCGCCAGCTGCAGGATGCTGCCCGCCGCATTGGTGACAAAGGAGATGGTGCCGAAGATGAGGTTCGTGCCGTTGTTGAGCAGGATGGCCGCGCCAAGGCCCGTCAGCACCAGCAGCGGCTCCGCCCAGGAATCGGTGGTCAGGATCAGGATGAACAGCACATACACCACCGCGATGGCGGCGATCTTTGCCACCTCGGTCACGGTGGAGTTGGTGGCAACGGCAGTGGAGACCGCCGCGCCCTCCAGCGCGTTGCCCTCCCCGATCAGCTCCCGCACGGCAGCCACGGCTTCCAGACGCTTCTCGTCCTCCACCGTCACGGTGAACAGGGCGCAGCCATCCTTATAATAGCTCTCCACCGTGGCGGTGTCCTGCATCTGCAAAGGCACTGTCACATCCAAACTGTCGTCCAGCCATGCAACGGAGGACACTCCGTCGATGGCGGCAAGCTTTTCCTTGTACTCCAGCGCCTGCGGCACCGTGACATCCCGCACCATGACCCGCATGTTGGGGATGCCGCCGGTGAAAGCACCGTTCATCACCTCGATGGCGGTAGTGGAGGGGGATTCCGGCGGCAGGTAGTCGTTGATATCGTAATCCACCTTTACCTGACGCACAGCGAACACGCTCAGCACAGCCGCCAGTGCAAACACCGCCAGCACCAGCCTGCGGCGGCGCACGATGGCGGTATAAAAACGTTTCATCAAACAAGAGTTCTCCTTTCCGGATCCATAAAAACTTTTATCAGTTTAACAGGTTTGATAAACGTTGGAAAGAGACAGTTTATGAATTTTTGACCCTCGAATGCCGATTTTTTGATTTTTCTGCCTTGACAACAAAAATAAATTCTGATATGCTCTTTTTGGTTCATCGGAGGACCGTTTTCAACGTAATTTGAAACGGGCCGGATAAGATGCCGTGCAGACAGCGCCCCGCCGGAGGTTTCGTTGCCGTAGTGACGAAGCAGATCGAGGCCGGGCGTGCACTCACGGACATTTATCCGGCCCGTTTTTTGCACCTTGTGCAGAAAGGAGGACGCCATGTCCAAGCAGCGGATCCAGCTTTCCGATCACTTTACCTATTCCCGCCTTTTGCGGTTCGTACTGCCCTGCATCGGCACCATGCTGTTCACCTCCATCTACGGCATCGTGGACGGCCTGTGTGTCTCCAACTTTGTGGGCAAGACGGCCTTTGCCGCGGTCAACCTCATCATGCCGCTGCCCATGCTGCTGGGCACCATCGGCTTTATGCTGGGCACCGGCGGCAGCGCCATCGTGGGCATCACGCTGGGCGAGGGCGACCAGAAAAAGGCCGACCGCTATTTCACCCTGTTCCTGCTGGCGGCTCTGGTCTCGGTCAGTGTGCTGGCCGTGCTGGGCATTGTGTTCCTGCGGCCCATTGCCGTGCTGCTGGGCGCAAAGGGGGAGCTTTTGGACTACGCGGTGCGCTATGGACGCATCCTGATGGTGTCCCTGCCCACCTTTGCGCTGCAGAATATGTTCCAGAGCTTTTTCGTCACCGCCGAAAAGCCGCACCTCGGCTTCTGGTTCACCGTGGGCGCAGGCTGCACCAACATGGTGCTGGATGTGCTGATGGTGGGTATCTGGGGCTGGGGATTTTATATGATAATGGGTATATGTATATTATGCACCATCAATGAACGTTAATAAGGATTTCTGTTATATTCCAGATACCGACATCGCGTGCTCAATTGATGGAAGTGGTCATGCATCTTTGCTTGAAGATGGATTCCATGATGGAGGTGGTTATTATATCTGTTATATAGAAGACGGAAAACTGGCGCTCAATCTTGGTTGGAAATACATTGATGGCAAGTGGTATTATATCGGTGTGGATGGATTTGTTGGAGCAAAGCATTTTTGGAGAAGTAGATGGTATACGGTATTATTTCACCAGCGATGGAAGCATTGCTACTAATGGATGGGGCTGCAGTTATAGCGGTGAATGGTATTATGCCTATCCGTCAGGAGCACTGGCAACTGGTGATACATCCATTAATGGCGTTCTGTACCATTTTGATGAAAAGGGAATTTTAAAGACTGGTGTAGTGGAAGCTTCCGAAGGATATGATGTTTATAATACAGATGGAACATTCCTCGGTTCAATTAAAAATGAAGGTTGGAATCTGGTTAATGGCAGCTATTATTATATGGAGGATGGCGATATACTGAAAAATTGTGAATACCAGACTGCTGATGGAGCATTGTATTCATTTGATAGTGATGGAGAGATGAGAAGTGGTGTTCAGTATGAGGGCCGTTGGTACAGCGAATCAGGTTGGGCCTATACTGGTTGGACTTATCAGAATGAAAAGTGGTATTACGCAGATCCTGAAACTAGAGAGCTTTGTACTGGCTTTCAGAAAATCAATGGCGGTGAGTATTATTTTGATGAATCGACCTGTGAAATGATAGTCGGTGAAATTGTAGTAGATGGAACTGTAATGATTGCAAGTGCAAATGGAGTGATCGAAACGATTGCATCAAAGGGCTGCTGGAAAAAGGTTGCTGGAAAATGGTATTATTCAGATCCTGAGACGGCAAAGCTTTGCAGAGGCTTTCAGAACATTGGCGGTGCACTGTATTATTTCGATGAGACGACCTGTGAAATGTTAGTCGGAGAGGCTGTCATTGATGGTAAAATTGTGAGAACGGATGAGAATGGTATTGCAACTGTAACAGAGATTGCAGCAAATGGTTGGAGCCATTATTGCGGAAATTACTATTATTATCAGGATGGCGAGCATATACCGGATGGGTTGGTGATTATTACATTGAAAAAGGATGTATGCAGAAATCCTGTTTCATTACAGATGAAGATGGAAATGAATATGAATTGGGAGAGGATGGAGCTTGTTTAAAAGACACTTGGGCTAATGATGGATATTATTACGCAAAAGCAGATGGAACATTTGCAAAAAACGAATGGATAACAACATCAGATGGAAAGACCTATTATTTTGATG
>ENA-OQCD01000548-OQCD01000548.1-human-gut-metagenome-genome-assembly--contig:-NODE-548-length-10612-cov-1.814688_pt1 | contig 10612 bp, 18 predicted proteins | sample MGYA00242755_ERZ504571 | MGnify/ENA primary metagenome ERZ504571 (study PRJEB26092, sample SAMD00036274) | human gut metagenome | host: Homo sapiens | study: EMG produced TPA metagenomics assembly of...
CTTTTCTAAGCTATTAAAAGGTGCCTAAAGGGGATTTATGTGATTATTCCGGAAAGTAGACGATTGATAAGTTCTTCGCAGTCGGTTGAGGTATAAACCCCACAAAAACAGAGCTCAGCCACATTAAATCGCTTCTTCCCGACGAAGATAGTAGTTGCGCATCGACATAGGCATTCCTTTTAAATTCAAGAAAATGCAGAATCTCATAGTTGTTCGCATAATGATGAGGGGCAAGATATGTATAGTACAAAATCCAGTAATAGAGTTCCCCCTTTTTCGTGCTTTTTTTCGCATGAGATCAATCGCAGAATTTATAAGCTGTAGCATCCGTTTACTCCGCTCCAGCGAGTGCACATAAGATTCAAGATGTGTGTTTGAATTTGATGCTTCAAGACCATCCAGCGCGGCCTCGGAAGCACAACCATACTCGGTGCGAAATTCCGCCTGAAGATTATAATCGGAAAACTTCAAATACTCCATGAAACGCTACGATAATTTTTTTTAAAAGAGTCCATGTATCGTGATAATAGGAGGAAAAATGCGGATTTTTTGATTGTGTGCAGACATAATAAATGCTCCTTATCTTTGTCATAGAAGAACTGCTTCACTCTATAAACAGAGATGCCGTGGCGATTTTGACGCATTTATAGCGCACTTAGAAAAAATATTTGTGAGGAAATTGCATGCAGAAGATGAACTTGTTCAAAAATCCCGATTATTTGAACACAAATATGCGGTCTGTGAAATATTAACGTTTTTAATATGAACTGCACGGTAGACAAACGCAGACGAAACGGTCAGTTCAAACATAAAAGGAATAAAAAAGAAATAGCGAGGTGAAAGAAAAATTAACGAAAAAGATTCTCTGTAATATCATTAGACGGATACCAGATTGAAAAACGAACTAAAAAAGCTATTTCTTGAAGTACAGCTATAGATGGTAGCAAATTTGTTAAGGGCAACTCTATCGAGCTTCGTACTTGCGAGAGTGTTGGATGATTAGTGCTGGCGATTCCAAGATAGGAACTGCTACATGGAATTGTCAGTATCATACGTAAATTTTGACAGTGCAGATCCTGTCTAAATGGAACTGTGCTGAAGAATTTATGTGTGCTATTTTCCAATATAATATTATTGATCCACTTTTGCCGTTCTCCTCCGTTATTCCCATCGAAAAAATGATGGGAGTAATAGAATGGTAAAAAAGGAACAGTGGAACATCCAAAAGAGGATATATGTCAAAATCAGTTTACTGCTTATGTGGTTCTGGCGGTAAAACGAAAGCGTCAGGCTTACATAAAAAAGAAAATAAGAGATAAAGAGAACCAGGCAAAAGGGAGGAAGAACAATCAAATTTTGGAGCCGAAGAGAATACTGTGTGGGATAGACTGGAGGTTCAAAATGAAGAATTAGTGGCTGCAGTGCAACAGTTAAAGCCCAAAGCGCGGTTTATTGTCACAGGGTATGTCCTAAAAGGGAAAACATTTAAGGAACTTGCTCAAGAAACGAAACTCACAGAAAGAGCGGCAGCTTCTACGTATTATAGAAGCATTGAAAAACTACGTATTAAAATGGAGAAAGAAAAATGACATTTATTGAGCTGTTACTTGCGTCCAAAGGAGGAAGCAAATCTGCATTCGAGGAATTGTTTGGCCGATACAAAAATCTTTTGCGGAAATACTCTGTGATAAATGGAATATTTGATGATGACCTTTATCAAGAGCAATGTATGGTATTTTGTACATTGCATAGAATTTTTGAGGTAAAATAAGCAGAGAAAAGTCTCCGCGACCGTTGAGGTGTGGAGACTTTTCTTTGTAATGCCAAATGCTAATAGTCAATATGACGAGCAAGAAAACTTTGTGCAGATTGGCGGAAAAGCATAAGGGAATGTGGGAATTCAAGAATATTTTAAATTTTTATAAATTCTATTCTATTTATATTCACTTTGTAGCGATATGTCGATATAATGAACACAAAAGAAATGATAATTTGCATGGTTAGAATGGATAGGACAATAAAACGAAAAGGAGCAGCATATGTTTGATGAATTTTTGGAAGAATATAAATACAACTGGAAAATGGCAGATAACCAGTATACAGAAGAACGGTACAGGAACAGTTTGTCGCCAAAGCAAGTGGAAAAGGCACAAAGCAGTCCGACAACATCAATCCTGCTCAGAATAAAATGGGCGTTGAAAAAATTTAAAAATGAGGATTGAGGCAGCACGATTTCCAGAGATTTTAGCAATAGCGATGATCGTGTTTTCAATTTCTCTAATTCTTTTGATTGTGTCATTGGGATGGAACATATTGACATCAGAAACAACATTGTATAGATGGAGTATGACTCTTTATCTTGTCAGTGGCCTTCTGGTTCTAAATCTGATGCCAAGTACGGTGGCATATAACCGGAAAAAGTATGAGAAGCGCTCAATAAAATGACAAAGCACAGTATGGAAGAAATAACAAAAATACTTTGAAAGTGTTTCAGTAAAAAGCCCTTATTAACACAGCAGAAGACTTTAAAAATTGATTTGAAAAATGCAGTGCCTTGGCTGATCCTTGAAAGTCAACAGTATATGAAAGAAAAAGAGAAGCGGCAGAAAGAAAACCTTCTGACGCAGATTGTCGTTACACTTCTTACAATAACGCTTAGCAGCGTTACGAATGCAATTGGTGATGGTACGAATGAAGCGATAAGAAGAGGGGCGATGGTAAGCAGTGTGTGCATATTAATTTTGGTTAGTCTGGTACTTTGGCATTACATAAAAAAGCATTTGGAAAAAGCGAATGATGAGTTCCAAATTAGCAAAAACTTGAGGGAAGCGCTTAATTATTATGCAAATAATTTATATAAAGAGAATCCGTTGACAATCATTTGACATGCAATATTTTTTAGATACAATAAAAATATAGGGTGAATACAGAATTGCACATAGGAATGCTCTGGAAGATTTACATAAATAGGAGAAGGTTACAATGCCTAGGAAACAGATAAAACGCAAATGTGGTCATATCGAGAATATTTATTTAGAAGATCGTGAATTCAATGACCCAGCAGCATTAAAACATCATGAGGACGAAATTTGCGAAAAATGCTATGTGTCAACTAATTGTGTTTATGAGAAAGGATGTCTTATGTGGATTACAAAATAGAATACATTTCCTGCAGAAAAAAGGAGGGAAGTTATGATGGGAAAAACAAAACGATTGTTGTATATGTACCGTATGATTTCTAAACATGCACTAGTGTAAATGCTTCTATTATTGAGTAAACTGCGTACAATAGAAGATGAACGAATGTGGAAGCAGAGACAATAAATTAATGATACATTCACATAGGATACAGGGAAAAATCTCCGTCACGTTATGATGTGACGGAGATTTTTTGAAAAAAGATAAAGTGCTACACATTGCTTTGATGCAAGCAATGACCATACTGCAACAGTCAAATGAAACATACATTACACAGGGCATTTAATGGCGAGTACTTTGCTGTCAATGCAATCAACAACGAACGAAACGCCTGTGAGAGCCCTGTAAAATCAAATTGACTTATTGTCTGATTCATCGAACTTGTTTTCGCGTGCAATGTCGCTTTTGAAGCGGATGCACCGCACGCGACCGAGACGCTCTACAAGGAAACAGTATGGGCGGATGCCATCGTCGATTTCCAGAATTTCATAGGGCAGCAGCTGCATAGGGAGCAGTTCGGCCAAAGAGCACTTTTTGATTTGCTTTGCAAATTCCATCGCGGTATAAGGTGAGTCCCCCTCATACCGCACTGCATAGCGGCTGGGGTAGGGGAAAAACGAAATTCCGTTGGCCGCAAGCATACTTTCGCCCAACTCAATTTCCACAGAGCGGAAGTGGTAGATCCGTAACACAGGAGCATACGCCGCTTAGGACACCATTTCGGTACATTTACTTTTGGGTCGTCGGATCGAAAGATAATGACCTTTTTTGCCGCCGGTGCAGTATTTTGTGTTCGGCTTCATGCGCCGACCGTGAATCGTTTTCGTTTCAGACCCGGCATAGAGTTTACAGTCCGAGCAGTAATAACACTTGAATTTGCGTACTTTTTCTTTATACATAGGCTTTTTACCTCTTAGTTTGTCAGCAGGGGAAAGTCCTGCTTGGGTGCCTGTAAATAGTAATCCCGCTTTGCGAGAATTTCGGCATATCGCTCTTTGCCGGAAGCGGGTTCACCGTTGCCGTGGAAAGAATCAATGACCGCCTGTTCCTCCTGCGGCATATCGGCGTAGGTGCGTTTGCCGTAGTTCGGCGGTAGCCAGTTTTTGCCTCGGCTGCAATAGATGTTGAAACGCTCCAGCAGTTCTTCATTGTGGAACCGAATGTGCATCGTACCTTTTTTATAAAGGGTCACATCGAAATACTTGCAGGGGATGTTTCGCGTCTGTCCGGCTCTGGCAGCACGCGCCAGTACACCCGTGCAGATTCACATAACTTGTCATGTTGCCATCCAGAAAATCGAACACCTTTTCTATATCCGAGATGCAGGCTTCAGCATGGCTGACTTCAAATGCATCAGACCAAGAGTAATCCGAGAAGATTCCATTCACAGGCAGGATGATTTTGCTGTTGACTTTGTGGGCTTTATTCGCTTTCCAGCCGTTAAAGTAATGAACATTTTTTCGATGTCTCCGGGTACCAGCTATGCTCGACCGTAAAACGCTCGAACAGTTTGAAGATGGTATCTTGGATGCCCTGTGACAGTTCTGCGTTCATTTCCAGTGAGATCTGCTGAATGTTAAACAGCGTGAAATCGTAGTTTACCAGCTTTCCGACCATGTCATAGTATTTCTGGCGCAGTTCACTGGTTAGCTTACCCATGAATTTGTCGTTATGGAACAGAGCGTTCCAATATTTCCGGCGGGTGAGACGTAGAAAATCATTGATATGCGGCCCTCTTGAACGATGGTCTGTGCCAACAGAAAGCACCAGTGTGCTGTCACTATATTGGCCAGGAGGGATACTTTCCATCAAATAAGGACGCATCCCCAGATACTCCCGAATCAAAGCAATCCCGACATCGGTTCAAAGTTGAACTGCTGCACGATGTTTTCGAGAAAATTCTGTACAGCGTCAATTCCGTTGCCTCAGTCTGTGGCTGTTCTATATTTGGAGGCTTCTTTCAAACGGGAGTAAATCTCACTATGGTATGTTGGCCTCGGAATATCAATGCGCACCAGTGCTACGGTAACATCAGTCTGGCGTTCTGCATCTTTGAAAGCGTCCGCCAAGATTTCTACTTCAGCTCCATATTCTTCCAGATACTGCTGCAAGAGTTGCCGTTGGCAGAATAAGGATTGCGCACAGTTTCGGCATTCAGCAGACAGCGAATTTTACCGCCGCAGCATTTTAGCAACTCTATGGCCTTCAAAAGATGCTCACAGCTGGCAGAAAACGGTGGGTTCATCAGAATCAGGTTCATAGGTTTGCGGGAAACGAAGGTCAAGAAATCATCGTGAACGATATGTAGATCTATTCTGCCCCGCAAAGAAGATTCGTACCTTAATTGCGCACGAGCGGTCTTTTCTTCGTCATTTAGACCAACCTCTTTGTCGAATTTGTAATCGTAACGGGTACGATCTTCAAATCCGCGCAGGGTATGCTGAATTTCTTGCCGTCTGGCACTGCCAAATTCATACTTGAGAATACTGCGGATATAAGGGTCAATTTCAATGGCATCCACATTCAAGGTGTGGGGATTGTAGCGGTGTTCCTGTGCAATCGATTCTTCGGCAAGGCACCGAATCAAATCCCCCTTTCCGGCAGATGGCTCTAAAACTGTGCTGATGAAACCAAGGTCAATACCCTGTAACATTTTTTGCCCAGTTCCTTTGGGGTAGGGTAGAAGTCGGCCTGTGCCTCCGGGGTGGAAATCAAATTCTCAGCATACATATAAAAAATTCCTCCAAACTCATCTGACCGCGGATGAAATCGTCTTCCATCCACCAGTGAAATACATCCTCCGCTGTAGTACCCATGTGCCAGCTTCCGTCAAGTTTTCCGCGCCTGCGCCGTTCCTCAAGCATTCTGTCAAAAGCTATAAGATACAGCTTCTCATACTGCGGATAGCGGGCAAACTCAAAATAGCGATGTTTCCCGGCCATCGGACAGCCAATACAGCCTACCCGTGAAAAGCCGCAGAAATAGAGTGGATTCACAGGTATCCTTGCATCATGCAGGAAATCCCAGACTTCCCGGTCACTCCAATCTACAATGGGATTTACAAAGCGCTTCGCCGCCAGCTTGCAGGGGGCAAACAGCGCATCCAGACTTTCCTCGTCATTTCGGATATGTACTTCCTTATCGCGGTTGGAAACCTGCTTTTCAAAGATGCCCCTGCGCTTGGAACGGCTGACGCTTTCTGCCCAGCGAACACCTGTGGCAAGGAAGCGCCCCTTGCCGTTTTGTTCCTTGAGGACGGCGCAGCAATACCGGGCCACGCGGGTCGGAGGCATTAGCTTGCGGGGAATCAGGTCCCACATACTCGTGCGCCTACCTTTATATAAAGGATAGTTGATGCTGCACCGTATGCCTCGATTCTCCAACCGCGCAAACTCGCTCCGTACAAAGTGGACGGTTTCCGGCGCATCTGCCGTGGTGTGCGCGTGCAGGACCTCAACGGTATCTCGGCGCGCAGGGCAAGCTCGGTCAAAACGCAGCTGTCTTTTCCGCCTGAATGGGTGAGCAGCAGCGGTGTTTTGTAATGCTCCAGCGACATTTCACTGGAAAGCTTTAACCGTGCAATCGCTCGCTGTTCTGGGTCGGCGTGGGTTGGAAGTGTAATAAAGCCCCATTCATTATTTGTCGATAGGGGATACCTCCAAAAGAAGCGTGGCAGCAAAATGCCGCCACGGCTATTATCAAATCATTCTGTGAACATTCAACCCTTTACGCACACGCGGCCAGCGTTTGTCGGCGCGGGTTGAGGACCGCGAGTACAAAAGGGCGGGCTTGATGTAATAATGGGTGGTGGATGTCTCAAAGTGAATCTCCTGCGCTTCCGTTTCGTGGATCTTCACCACAGGAGCCGTATGGTACATCTCGCCGCCCGTACTGAAGATGGCGGGCTTGCCCACCATCAATGCGGACATGAGTTTGCCGGTAATGTAAAGCTCCAGCTTCCGCTTTTTCATTCTGTCCTTGCCTCCCTTTAAGCATCTCTGCACAGTTCCACCACGATGAACCGCGCGTTATCCAGCAGCGTGTTCACATGGTACAGCGAGGTGTTCTGCATCTGCGCAATCTCGTTCGTCTGGTAGCCTTTGGTGCGCAGACGGATGATCTCCATCTGCTGGGGCGTTACCCGCTTGGCGAGGGCGTGCAGAAGCAATGCAACCTCACTTTCACGCAGCGCTTCCTCGTCCGTTACCGTTGGTGTTGAATGCCGGGTCAGATGCCCGGTGTAAGACTGACGGGGACGAACAAAACGGATGACGCGGAAACGGCGCTTGTCGGTGCGGTGGGTATTGACAACTTCGCCTTCCATCGCCCGCCACGCAACCGTGGCAAAGGAATAGCCTGCAAGGTTCGGGTCGGTCAGATACCGCTGTACGGCCCGCAGATAGCCGAAAATGACGATGTCATAATATTCGCTGGCAGGCAGATTCTTCTCGTGCAGAAACTTGTAGACAAGGTTGTGGTTCTTGTCGGCAAAAATGCGCTGGGTGTCATTCAACGGAATATCGTGCATAAAGCACCTCCCTCATAAACTGTTACGCGGGCAGCGGCTGTGTGTCGCCGTTCACCGTGGCACCGATGCAGAAACTGTCATCGGCGGCCGCAGGGGCGGCGGTGTAACTCTCCACCTCGCAAAGACCATCATCCTGTTCCCGTTTCGCTTCGATGCGCTGGCGGTTCATCCCGCGAATCTGCTCACGGAGCTCAAGGCGTACTTGCGCACAGCAGCAAGCTGGTCACCGTGGAAGTCGCCCAACCGCTTGAACGTGGCAACGCTGTAATCCTTGCCCTCCGGGTTCGTCTGGCGTTTCAAGCCAATCTCCACAAGGCTGCCGTAGGTGGCGCGGTTGCGAAAAACGAAACCTGATCAAAACTCACGGAACGGGCTGATGCTGGTGGGAGAGAGATTGATCGCCAGCGGCATAAACTCCCCGCTGCGCAGCAGATACAGCACACGCATGTTCTTGCAGGCTTTGCCGCGGCCGTTGCTGGCGCTGCCAAACTGGCTCAACGCACAGGCCGCGCAGGTGCCACCGGGTTCACCGTAGCCCTGCTTGCCGTCCACCGAAGAACAGAGCGGCGGTACATCGTCGTTGTACTCATCGCCCTCCGGCCAGTAGGCACAGCTTGCATGGTTGTACAAAATCACCCCGGTGAGTGTGGGGCGGTAATCGGGGTGCTGCGGATCGCCGTTGGGAATCTCAAACTGCAACACACCGCCTGCCGGAATCTTGATGCGGGGAAAGGACATGGTGAGTCCGTCCGTATCTTCAGCAAGTTCCTCGCTGCTGAAATCGGCATCGCCCATTTCGGGCAGCTCAAAATCCAGCGGCTCGTTGACGATCATAGCGGTGATGGCTGCGGCGTTAGCGTTCATCATAGACATAATAAATCCTCCTATGTGTGTGGGCAGTGTTAAGCGGCTGCCCGGTTGATTCTCGACCACTGCCGGGACGGCATGGTCAAAATACTGTAACCGATACTTTCCAGCTCACTGGCGCGGTCATAACTTTCCACATCCTGGCTGTGACGTGTCACGGCGTTGGATAGACCGTACAGCGTCAAATCGTTGGATTCAATCAGCCGCTGCAATACGCCGGTACTCTCACTGTCGGTGATGTGGAACTCCTTACTGGCAAGTTTGATGACAGCCGGCACATCATGGGTGTCCATCTGCGCAGCTTTTGCCTCCTGCATCTTGCCGACAACCTGCGCAAACCGCGCTTTTTCCACGGCGGCGCGCACGGTGTCCTGAATCTTCATAACAAATGCTTTGTCTTCGGCATCTAAGGTTGCTTGGGAATAGACGCTGAAATTTTCCTCACTGTCGGTGACGCGGCCTACATGGTTGCGGCGGGCGGCGGCTTCATTCACGACCATGCCGTTGCTGCACACCAGCCGATAAATTAGCGGCTGGATGCTGACAGAGCCAAGCCCGACCTCGCTGTTGCTGATAATGACCCCAGCCTGCACAATGTCGCCGGGGGAAACCTCCGCCTGCAAGCGGGGATTCACGGCTTTGATGTACATACGGCTTTCGGTGATTTGGCAGCTTTCAAAGCGGATGTCAGGCAACCCGCCGAGAATCGGCAGCGTCACGCCGGCAATGTCGATATTGTCGATGCGGCGATAGCGATTGCTCAGGTACGCGCGGGCGGAGCCGTCCAAGGTGCGCAGCATACGTTGGCTGCTTTCCTGCTTGAACCATGTGTTGGCGTTGTAGGCCAGCAAATCGGGACGCTCCTCCCGCATACGGTCATAGTAGGCGGCGGGGATGCGTAGGTGCGTGCCGATCTGCCGATGCGCGATGCCGGTAATAGTCATGGGTTCGATCAGCTCGGTGCCGCTGTCGTCTGACAGGTGCAGAAACATTTCTTTGCCGTAGGATTCCATCCGCAGCGATTGGGGGCAATGAGGTAGTCCTCCTTGGACTCGCTCTGCCGCTTTACTTCGGTCAGCATCTGCTGTAAAGATACACCGGATTTCATACGCGAAACCTCCTCACCATGAGAGAACCAGCTTGCCGGAAGTTTCCTCGGCGGCCAGCCCATCTCCTGCAAAGACCTGTTTCAGCTTTCCCAGCATCCAACAGGTGGGAAACCGTGCAACTCCGGGAGCACCGATGTGCTGCGTCCGCAAGCTGGATGTGACGTCCTCCTGCACGGTCATCGAGTGATGCCCGCGAGAACTGAGGTCAGCCACAATGCCCTCCACGCTGCGCGACCCTCGGTCTCGTACCAAATGCGCGGGTCGGGCAGCGGGGGAGTCTCGGCGGGGGATGCGCGGCTTTTTCTGGTGCGCCTGCCGTGGGGTTCGGGCGCAGCGGTACGGTGTTGATTAACTCGCACCGCAGATGCGCCTGCTTGTCCAGCACGACTTCGGCACTCTCAAAGCTGTCCAACCCGTGAACGCGAATCAGGCAGCGCCCGCCCTCTTTGACGATGGCAAGCGGGTCTTGGTAGCCCATTCCCATGTAATGTTGCTGTCCGTTGTGCGAAGCGCCGCAGTAATGCGCTGGTTCACATGGAGCAGAAGAATGTCGCTGAGAGGTTCGTTCTCGATGTCCGGCACCACAAACTTGGCGCGGCGGGGAGCCTTTGCTTTCTTCTTGGGGACTGCCGGGAGACTGCCGCGTAGATGGTGCAGCACATACAGCCCCCAGACAGAGCAGGCAATAAGCAAAAGCGGCAGCAGCAGCGCGCCGCGCACGAACGCGGCGATAGCTACAATGATGCCCATGAAGATACTTGTGCCATTCCGGATGGCATTGTCAGATTTCATTGTCGATTACCGTCCTTTCACAAAACAAAAAGGGCTGCATCAGGTGTCAGTTCTGAACACTTGATGAGCCCAAGGTGCGGCCACTGTTCGGCGGCCATGCGGGATGCGGATTGATTCT
>ENA-OQCD01000549-OQCD01000549.1-human-gut-metagenome-genome-assembly--contig:-NODE-549-length-10608-cov-1.402443_pt1 | contig 10608 bp, 14 predicted proteins | sample MGYA00242755_ERZ504571 | MGnify/ENA primary metagenome ERZ504571 (study PRJEB26092, sample SAMD00036274) | human gut metagenome | host: Homo sapiens | study: EMG produced TPA metagenomics assembly of...
GCTATCTGGTTTAACAACTGGTACAGGGACCTGTCGCTGGATAAGATGTCGGGCTGCGGCAGTGGTGACCGGCTGGTGATTTTTCTGCTGATCCTGGGAGTTGTGGAAAGCCTGGGGGGAAAGGCGGGGCAGAATGAGAAAAGTTATGCAGATATTCCGTATCAGGAGGTAGGAGCCTGCTCCTTGTACTCCTTGCACTGGTGGCAGTATTTCCGGTATTTTTTTCAGTTACAGGATCACTGATGGGGCAGAAGGAATTAAATGATCTTCTGGGGGCGGTACTGACAGCAGACAGTGGATCTGCTTCCGGTCAGGCAGTCAGTTATGTATTCTGGAGAGTACTTCCGCTTTATCCGACGCTGAGATCCTATGTGAAAGTCCTGCTGGATTCTCCGGAGTTTTTTGTGATGTTCTGGAATTCCGTAAAGTATTACTGTCGGAGTTCTGGCAGGGCAGAGTCCTGGTGGGAGTACCGGCAGCGTGGGGATTTTGCCAGATATCGTTTTCCGGGAAAAAATCTGCTGTTTATGATCTATGTGGCATTGATGATGATGCCCTTTCAGGTAATGATGCTCAGTAATTATTTGGTTCTGGATCAGATGAAACTTCTGGATCATCTGTGGGGGATTATTCTTCGGCGGCCTTTTCCACGTTTCCGGTTTTTATCATGTATCGTTTCTTTGAGAGTATTCCGGAGGCACTGATGGAATCTGCGCGGCTGGACGGGGCGGGTGAGCTGCTTATTTTTATCAGAATCGGAATCCCTCTGGGTTCTGCGGGTATCATTTCGGCACTGGTTCTGGGATTTCTGGAATACTGGAATCTGATCGAACAGCCAATGGCATTTCTGAAGACCAAAAGTCTGTGGCCGCTGTCTCTGTACCTTCCACAGATCGATATCTCCCAGACAGGAAAGGCATTTGCGGTATCTGTTCTGGTTCTGATCCCGGCAGTGATCGTTTTTCTGGCAGGCAGGATTATCTGGAACAAGGGATCATATCCACGGCAATCAAGGAATAGAGCGACAGAAACGAGAGGATTTATCTATGAAGAAAATAAAACTGATAAAAATTCTGGCAGGATTTTTTGCCCTGATGCTTTTGTTTACTTTTCTGTCCAGGGCGGCAGATTCGGTGAATGTAGCACAGGTAGAGACAAAAACAGCTCAGAATCAGGTGATCGCGCATGAGGTGACCGGCACAGGTAAAGTGATGGGAACCAGAGAACGGGCAGTTTTTACCCAGGAGGGACAGAAGGTGGAGCAGGTTTATGTGCAGGAAGGACAGAATGTGAAAAAAGGGGATGCGCTGCTGAAGTTTTCTGTAAAATATCTAAAAAAAACCATAAAGGAAAAACAGGATGCCATAGATGTTCTGCAGGGGAAGATCAATGATCTGATCAGTGCAGAGTCTGTGAATCAGCAGAAGAGAAATAATGAGTTTTCAGATGCACAGGAAAATTATAACAGTGCGGTTTCCAGCGGAAATTACAGTGTGCAGGCGGCACAGAATGAGGCAGCCATAGCCAGACAGAAGCTTCAGGATTATTACGCACAGCGGGATGCGGCGCAGAATGACGTACAGGATAAGATACCGGATGAGGAGAAGTTCAGTGATTCCAGCGAGTTTGATGATCCGGGAAATACAGACGATTTTGGGAATACAGATGATCCGGAGAACTCCGATGATTCCGGAAATACGGATCGCACAGATAGCGAAAGGGAATAAAAAATACATCAGGAAACGGCGACAATTCGAATGCGCAGGACAATTCTCAGGAGCAGGCATTGATTGATGATATCCGGGCGAAAGAGGAGGCGGTCAATGAAGCCATGCTCAGCCGCAGAAGAGAACTTCAGTCAGCAGAGCAGGCAATCCGGGATACACAGATTGGTGATGCTTCGGATTCCACGCTGGAGAATACGCAGGCGGAACTTGAGACTGCGCAGAAAGATCTGGAAACGTTGCAGAAAGTGCTGGCACGAAAGGGAAAAGTGAAAGCACCCTGTGATGGTGTGATAAAGAGTCTGAGTGCAGTGACAGGAAGCCAGACAGGAGCGGAAGCTGCGGTTGTCCTTTATGAATCCAAAGGAACCTTTTCGGTTTCAGGCAGAGGTCAGCAAAGATGATCTGAAATACATAAAGAGTGGCGGAGAGGTAATTTTAAAAGGTGCGGATGAAAAAGAGATTACAGGAGCGAAAGTGGAGTCTGTGAAAGAGGACAGCAGTAATGAAAATCAGTACATTCTTTCTGTACAGGTACCGGAGGGAACTCTTTCCATAGGAGATACTGCGGAATTTACAATTTCTCAGGATGCAGGTCCTTTTAATGTCTGTGTTCCGCTGAGCGCATTGTATGAGGAAAATGGCAGATACTATGTTTATGTGACAGATACACAGAACACGTCCTGGGTGAGGTACTGGTAGCGCGAAAAACGTATGTGAATGTGAAAGATAAAAATTCTTCCACTGCTGCGCTGGAGAACGGGGGATTTATCAAGTGACCAGAAAATCGTGACTTCCAGTGACAGAGAGATCAGCAGCGGCAGCCGGATCAGGCTGCTGGAGGAATGAGTGTCAGAAGTCAGAGTGCCTTTTTAAGGAAAGCCGGTACTCTGACTGTGTGGCTGATTATTTTCTGTATTTATTTTCTGGGAGTCTATAATTATGTGCAGATCAGAAATGATACAGCAGTATCGGTGTTTCTGTCCGCAGCTTATCCTGACAGGAAAGGAGCAGAAAAATATCCTGAAGCAGGAAAGAAAAAGTGAGAAGCCTTATGATGTATGTTTTTATGCAGATGCAGGGTTGAGGGAGATTTCTGCGAAAGAAGGAAACCGGCAGGCACAGGCGATGACTGTGTATCTTAAGGGAAATCCCGCAGGGTATGACTGGCAGGCAGCAGCTCTGACAGAAGGTGATCCGGATGGCTGCGTGATTGATGGTACAACTGCCTGGGAGCTCTTTGGCAATAAGGTTCCGGGTGGTCAGATTCTGTTTCAGGGACGTACTTATACTGTCAGGAAAGTTGCGGACTGGGGGGCAGAAAAATTCTGGTTTTCGGGGCGGCTTCTGCGGATGATACCGAGACGGAACTTTTTTTATAATCGTTTGTTTATCAGAAGGAGAAATGGAGAAACCGAAGAAAGTACAGTGAACGGATTTCTGATGAAATACGGACTTCAGGGAACTGTGGTATCCTCGACTTTACCGAAAAATGCAGGACTGGCGGCATTACTGCTGCTTCCGGCGGTTCTTTCTGGCAGTCTGTGGACGGAAATAAGCAGAGAAAAAAAAGAACTATACAGTGAAAGATGCAGAGTACTGGTTCTGCAACCTGCTGTACAGTGTAATGGCAGGGACGGTGGTCTGGCTTCTTTTTACACATCTGACCTGGGCCGGAGGGGATGGATTCCGTCAAGGTGGTCTGACTTTGGGTTCTGGAAAGAAAGGTGGATCAGGCTGTGGCAGAATTTAAGCTGTATCTGATGCTTCCGAAGACGGTATCCCAGACGGAAGGGTATGATTCTTGGCGGGAAAACGGTTTGTGCAGGAGGGGGTTCCTGTTTTCTGTATTTCTTGTGGAAAGTATATGAAAAGGGATATGACAGAATCTCTGACAGAGGAAGGCGAGGGAAGGATTTTCCAGTGGAGCAGAATTTCAGAAGCTGATTTATCGAGATCAGGTACAGAGTGGCGTGATCAAAAGAATCTATAATCTGCTGATCACACAGCCAAAAGTCTACAGAGAGGCATATGAACTAAATAAGCAGCCTGTGCGGTGGATTAATTTTAAAAATGGATATTATGATCCGATTACGGGTGAAATGCTGGAACACAATCCGGATTATCTGACAATCAATCAGATACCATTTCCCTATTATCCGGAAGACAGAGAGCAGGTGATGCAGGGTGGCGAAAATATCAAAAAATATCTTGCATCCTCTCTTCCAAATATAGAAGAACAGCAGACGTTCTGGGAGTATTTTGGATACTGCATGACACAGGATACGCAGTTTCAGAAATTCCTTACACTGAAAGGAAATGGTGGAACCGGAAAGTCTGTGGCAGTATCGCTGATTCAGCATGTAGTTGGAATCAACAATATGTCCAGCATTTCTTTACAGGATTTAAATAAACGATTCTATGCGACTGGAATGTATGGAAAAGCTGTTAAAATGCCTGTGCGGATATTCCCCTGCAAAAGCAATGGAGAACACAGATGTATTAAAAGAAAAGCAGTCGGTGAGGACACACTGATTTATGAGAAAAAAAGGACAGGATGCAATTCATTTTTCACTCTTATGCAAAGCTACTTTTTTTCTACCAAATGAAAATGCCGCAAAAATCTTGAGGACAAGTCAGATGCTTTTTTACCGTAGACTACTGATTCTCGATATGAACCGGGTAGTAAAAAAGTGGTGAAAAAGATCTGCACTTAAAGGAAAAGGTACAGGCAGAATCCGATTATGCAATTCATATGGCGATGATTGCATTGAAAAATCTGTACGAACAGGGAAAGTTCACGGAGAGCGAACACAGCAAAGAATGTGTAAGAGAAGTGCAACGGACGTCAGATAGTATCTGTGCTTTTATTGATGAGTCATTGGTGCGTGCTAAAGGAAAAACGTCTGAAACGAAGTGAAGTGTTCCATATGTATGAGGAATACTGCAAAGAGAATGGCCGACAGGGGCATGGTAAATCCAACTTTTTCAGGAATATGACAGATAAAGGTTTCCTTCTGAAGCAGTACAATGGTGAGTTTTATTATCAGGATATTGCAGTTAAGGAAGAAGATTTTTGTCCTGTAGATCCAGAAGAAAGAATACCTTTTGAAGAAACAGATATAGATTATAAACAGTTACAATTAAATATGAATCAGGGAATTAAGGGCATTTAGGGCAAAATAAGCAAAAAGAAATGTTACCGGAGCAGGAGAAATAACAAAGATAGCTGCCAGAGTACATAATATTTTGCTTTTTTTACACTGACTGCCCTTTTTCATGTATCAAACGAAATATAGGTTTTTCCCGAATTGGGAATAAGTAAAAATAAAAATTAAGAAAGTGTGGGTGTATGATTATGCGAATGATGAAAAACAACAATAATGAAACAGTTATGGTGATCGGGATTGATCATGGGTATGGAAACATGAAAACTGCCACCAGATGCTTTCCATCCGGTGTAGCCAGATATGACAAGGAGCCAATCTTCCAGAATAATCTTCTTGTTTACAATGGTATGTATTACCAGATTGGAGAGGAACACAAAGAGTTCTGTGCAGAGAAAACGCAGGACGAGGACTATTATGTGCTGACACTGGCGGCTATCGCAAGAGAACTTGATGGGAAAGGAATGAACCGGGCAACGGTACATATCGCAGCCGGACTTCCCCTTACCTGGGTAGCTACACAGAAAGAAGACTTTCAGAAATATCTTCTCCAGAATGAAAGTGTGGATTTTGCATTCCGTAACAAAGACTACCATGTAGAGTTTGCAGGAGCTGATATTTACCCACAGGGGTTTGCAGCAGCCTTTTACCGCTTACAGGATTTCAAAGGAATCAACATGCTTGTGGATATTGGAAATGGAACTATGAATATCATGTATATTAATAATTCCCGTCCATTAGAGAAGAAATGCTTTACAGAGAAATATGGAACGCATCAGTGTGTGCTTGCTGTAAGGGAATCCTTGTTGAAAGAACTGGGAACCGTGGTGGACGATCTGGTGATTGAGCAGGTGATCCGTACCGGGACAGCAGATATTGGTGAGAAATATCTGACAGTCATTCGTAAAGCTGCCGGAGATTATACGAAAGAAATCTTTCATAAGCTGAGAGAACGGGAATATAATCCAGAACTGATGCGTCTGTATGTGGTCGGCGGTGGCGGTTGTATGATCCAGAATTTTGGAGAATGTGACAAGAGCCGGGTGACAATTGTACGGGACATCTGTGCCACAGCGAAAGGCTATGAAGCAATGACCGTAAGGAAAATCCAGAGAAACGGAGGGATGCTTGTATGAGAAAAGAACGGAAAATCATCAACACAAATATCCGTTTGAATCTTTGTGATGAACAGGACAGGCAGGCATGGGAATATTTGCAGACGATGGACAGGGAAAAATATAAATCGTACACCAGAGCAGTTGTAGTTGCTTTAAACGATTATTTTTCCAGAGAATACCGGAATGAAGCAGATCCGTATCTGGAAACCAGAGAAAAGGAAGATGCTTTTCTGGAAAGGGTGGAAACAGCTATCCGGGATGGAGTAAAAGAATCCGTTCCGATGGCTATGGCGAAGAACCTGATTGAAATGCTTGTACCGTTTGTAAAAGAATCGGTAGGAGAAATTAATCTGTCGGCCAGAACACTAACAATGGAGAAAACGGATGGAGAGATCGCAGAAGATAATCTGGACTGGGAGAAAGAAGCTGATATGGATGCAGCACTGGATTTTGCAGACAGTTTTTAGATGGTTATGAAATAGCAGTAACAGGAAAACAGACTGACAGTAAGGAAAGTTTTACGGAAACAGAATAGCAGAAAAAGACAATGGCAGTGGTGGCATTTCAGACATTATGAATTGGAGAAATGTTTATGACTGCTATTTTATGTCTTTTAGCAGAATGGGAAGAGATCCAGAAAAAGAAAGACAGAAATAATAGGATAATATAACAGAAAAGCGTTGGTAGATGGGTGGATTGAACAAGCAAGGCGAAGAAAAGAATAGAGTGCCGGATACGGCACATGATTGTCCGATTCTTTGCATCGGAGTGATGCATGAACAGCCTGTTTCAGAAAGAGAAAATCTATCGAAATGGGAGCTTTTCTCTTTCTTCCACAGTCTGTCCCTGCACCACAAAACCACCGTCATCTCCATTTTGATCTGATAACGTAGGGTGGAAAATATGGCTTGGTGGGTGTCGGTTCAGTGGTGGGGAGATGACAGGCAAGTTTCGCAAAAGTGGCAAGCCACTATGCACCGGAGCCAGCCTTTGGGCTGTTCCTAAAACTTGCAGAGGCTCTGCCCCTTGGAACCCTGGCACGTCAATGGCGTAAGTAATCCTGCGAAATGTCCACCGGACATTCCTACGGAACACTTACTGATTGACTAGGACGCCGTCCTGCACCTGTATAAGGGAGCGTTGCACTCCCTTATATATCCCCTGCTAATCTACCAGCCGGAAAGGTTATGAATGATTTATAAAAAAGAAAGAGTGGAGAAAGGAGACAAAGATTTATGCGAAAACGAAATTATACAGTAACGATACGAATGAATAAAGCAGAGTATGATCTGCTCCAAAATAAAGTAAAGGAGTCTGGACAGACTCAGCAGGCGGTTGTAATTCATGCAATAGCAGGTTTAAAAATTGCTTCTGCAGAGGAAGTGGAAGAACTGAAAACGCTGAATCAGATTCTTTCAGAGATACTTAGTCAGCTTCGTGGTGCAGCTACGAATTTGAATCAGATTGCAAGAAAAATGAATACGGATGGTTTTATGCCAAGGGAAGATATTCTGTATTATCTCAACAAAAAATATTCTCAAATACAGGAAGGAGAGTGAAAAAGATATGGCTATTAATAAGACGATTAATAAGCGGACAAATACACATGGAGCAATGAGAAATTGTATCGAATATGTTTTGCGACAGGACAAGACAAGTGAACTGCTTACTTATGTAACAGGTCCGTACTGCCATGATGAGATCAACTATGATCTGGTGTATAGAACCTTTTTAGAAGAAAAGAAGATGTGGGATAAAGATTCTGGGAGAATGTACGCTCACAACATTATTTCCTGGCATAAGGACGAGCAGATTACTCCGGAGCAGGCATTAGAATTTGGAAAAGAGTTTGCAGAAAATTGGTTCAGTGGATTCCAGACCTTAATGGCTGTGCATAAGGATAAAGATCATATCCACTGCCATCTGGTTACTAATTCAGTGAGTTATGAAGATGGAAGAAAACTGCATAACACCAAAAAGGATCTGGAACGTATGAAACAGCTTACCAATCAGATGTGCCGAGAACGTGGACTAACAGTTGTCGAGAAAGGAAAGCACTTTGATGGAAGCCAGATTGAAAAAGGGGAAGTTATTGCATGGAGTAAAGATAAATATAACCTGTTCCGTCAACAGGTAAAGGACAGTTTTGTAGCGGACTGTGCAATGGCGGTATTAAAGGCACTGGAAAATTGTATCAGCAAAGAAAAGTTTATAGAAAAAATGAAACAGTTTGGATGGAGTGTGAACTGGACAGAAAAGCGGAAACACATCACATTTCAGAATCAGGATGGAAAGAAAGTGCGTGACAGCAATCTGTCAAAAACCTTTCATCTGGACATCAGCAAGGAGGGGTTAGAGAATGAATTTAATGGAAATAGGGAAAAATCCAAAGTTGCAGCCGACAGAGACAGCAGATCAGACGAAGAACTCAGAAACTATTACAGAGAGCTTGACGCAGCCATTGCAGACACCAGAGGAATCACCAATCAAGCTCAAAGCGGAGAGGGATATTCTCGTACAGAGTTTCGAGAAAGCGAAAGAGTTCATGCGAACACAGAAAAAGCAGATACAGACACTGGAAGAAGAGAAACAGACGATCTTATCCGACAGGCAGAGATTGCGAGAAGAAGTTCGGAAATCAACCGTAGAAATTCAGCGTTTGACAACCGAACTGTCCGAAAACGCAGAAGCTGAATCAATCGCTTCAGCAGAGCAACGACGACTTGAGGAACAGAAACGGATTGATGAGCAGGAGCGAGCAAGAGCGGCTCGAAGAAGAAATAAAAGACGTTCGGGACCGGAACTCTAAATTACAGATACAAGTGAACCAATCATCTGTGGAAGCGGTGGAACAGGCACAGCAGAAACAGGAAGAAGCTGAAAAGAAGGTAAGGACAATACAATGTCAATATAACAAATTACAAGAGAATGCAGAAACGATGAAAGAAAAGGCGGATCAGAAAATAAAAAGTCTGAAACAAGAAATGAAAGAAAAAACAAGTTTCTGGCAGATGGACATATATTATTTTTTTAGTATTTGAGATGATAAAAAGCACAGTAGTTCAGAATGATTTAATTGCTTGTATAAAAGTTCCGGTAAGAGTTTGGTGTAGGTATGTAGAATGGGTAATTCGTCCATCAGAATTAAATATTTGGGGTGAGAAGGAATATTTTTCAACAGAATGGTCGTGGTGTTTGCGAGTTATGGCAATTATTATCATTGTCGGAGCAGTAATTGCCGGTGAATGTTTGTTCTGAAGAAAATAGAACAGTATCGAAGAGTGTGGGATAAATATTCCATACGGTTTATGGTGGTCAGTTTAGAGATGATTATTGTATCAAGCGATGTGTTGAGAAGATGTATGCCAATAAAATCTTGTGGTATTATTTGGAATAATAAAATATCGCTGTCATAGAAATAAGGATTTATTATCGTAGAGCTAATGAAAATATATTAAAAAATCAACAATGGTTATCAAAAAACCAAATTTGATTATTGACAATCAATAATGTGGGTGCTATAGTAAAAATATGGAAATTGATTGTGAATAACCAAAGGAGGAAGTGGCATTGAAGACTTCGGTTAAAGAGCTAAAAGCAAAAGAAATCTCAAAAGTTGAAGAGATTAGCTGGAATATTTCAAACAGGATAAGAGAATTTGGAAATGCTTCTATGTACGGTGGGTTTTGTTTAGCATATGTGGCCTATGTATCCTTAAAAAATAAGATAACAGATATAAACCAGTTAAAAGAATATGTGGAGCTGACTTTTTCACCAGAAAGAGTCAGTTTCATAAAAGAAAATATTGGAAATTTATGGAATGTTGCAATAGAAATTTCAGAAGAATATTCAGAAGCTGCACTTTTAGCGACTGTTTTTATGGTGGCAATTACAGGGAAATCGTTTCATGGGAGAATGTGAAACACCGCAGAGTGTCATAAAGCTGGCAAATGAGATTCTTCAGATTTCAAATGATAAGGTGGCAGATTTTTGCAGCGGAATTGGTTCGTTTCTTGTGAGTGCCATAGAAAAGAGTCCAGAATCACAATTTTATGGTACAGAGATTGTGCGAGATGTAAAAGAAGTGTCAGCAATCCGTACAGAATTGATATCTGATCGGGTAAAAATTGAGCAAAAATCAGTTTTTAAATATAAAGGATAAATTTGATGTTTGATAAAATATTCTGTGATTATCATGGGGAATAAAAGCAAAAGACAGCATTGGAAGTAACGAAGCATTACAAGCAATATATGATGAGATACCAGAAGTACAGAAGGTGGCAGCAGGAGACTGGATATTTATTATAAATGTCATAGAATCATCCTTAAATAAAATGGTAAGGCTGTTATTTCGGTAAGTAATGGAGTTACTTGGAATGGTGGAAATAATACAATCAATTCGTGAAAAATTTATAAAACAAGGATTTGTGGAAGCAGTGATTGCTCTTCCGCAAAATTTATATTTAAATACAGGCAAATTGCATGTTCATTACTGATGCTAAGCAGAATAATAAAAATATAAGAATGATAGATGCAACAGAAATGGGATATCGGTCGGACGGAGACAGAACATTCCTTAGTGATGAAAATATTTCTGAG
>ENA-OQCD01000550-OQCD01000550.1-human-gut-metagenome-genome-assembly--contig:-NODE-550-length-10607-cov-1.864695_pt1 | contig 10607 bp, 14 predicted proteins | sample MGYA00242755_ERZ504571 | MGnify/ENA primary metagenome ERZ504571 (study PRJEB26092, sample SAMD00036274) | human gut metagenome | host: Homo sapiens | study: EMG produced TPA metagenomics assembly of...
TATTAATTTCTGAACCGACTTATGCTAACTAACTGATTTATAAACCTGTTGTAGAACATAAATAACAAAACATAAACAATAGGAAAACAAAGCATATACATTATTATATATATTAATGAAAAGTAGTCTATCAGAAATTGTTTACCGCAAGCAAAAGAAGAGTTAAGCTTCCTCCAACTACAGCTAAGCTCTCTTAAACGGCAAATTAAGGAAACTTGTGAGTACTATTTATATGTCCTACTATAATGAAATATACGTCCTGCTGCAATGAAACGTACATCCTACCGCAATAGAACATAATAATCATCCGAATAAAATGTCTTAATCCAAAGAAGAAAAGCACTTAACTATTCATATTCTATTTTTTCTATTTTAGAAGTCAGTTGTTCTATGACTTCAACTAATTGTTTTTCCCATGGAATAACATTAAAATTCTCCCAAAAATCAGAATCGTATTTGAAATGCGTATCAGCAAAAACCGTCCGCGTAGGAATCCGCTCATTCCGCTGAAACCGAGTCACTCCCACCGTATCTATTTTACAAGTCACCATCTCAAACCAAGTATGAAGGGATGAACTGCCCAACCACTGGCGTTTTTTGTTTGACCTTGAAATGAAGGTCACCACGAACATGATTAATATAATAAGTACCATTCCACGGCTTATAAGATATGGTATAAGTCAATTCTTGCAAAACAATCTTCATCCTCCGCGCCTGACGCTGTACCACCATATCTGTCGCTTGCTTCATATAACGAGGATGAATCCTTATCTGCGCCTGCAATAAAGCACCATTGTCCGAGTCTATATACAGCTCACCGCAATACAAAGGTTCTTTGACTTCTTTTTTTTGTTCGAATGAGATTACATTCACCAAATGGTCACCGACAATCGTTACATCAGCAGATGTATAAGCATATACATCTTTATGCGCATCAGCCAAAAGAAAATCAGGCAAATGATTAATGATATCCAATTGCAGGCAAGCATCAATCCCCCCACTCATTCTGGCTATCAAAGTATCTTGCTCAAGCCCATCCGTGATACGACTCATTTTCAGTAATTTCACTTGTTCTCTAGCATACAAAGACTGTACAGGGGATTTGTATATTTTAAAAACAGCTTCTGTCAGCTGCGAAACTTCTGCTTATACTGAACCCCCTCCCGATAAAAAGTTAGTGAAATACACCGGCTTCTGAGAATAATTTATCATACGCTTCTCCAACATCTCCCGCATAAGTCGGATAGGATGTACCACACGAATTACCACTTCCTGTAAAGGGAAAAATTCTTGGTTCCAACGTCAATGTAAAATGCTGCCCGGCAGTCAGCAATGGAATATCAATTTTCTGAGCCATATAGCCAACATGAGAAAAAACGAGACTTTTCCGCCTCAAAGAGTCGGCCAGATGCAAGCGGAATTCACCGGCCTGATTGGTTATACTGCCTATAGAAGTTCCCTCTACTCCTACCGTAGCATAGACAATAGGCACCCCATTCTTTTTATCAAGCAATGTCCCTTCAAGAACGAAATTAGCCAGAGTATCAACGACCTGTTCCATCGGATGTTCTCTCTTCACCGGAGCATTGATTAAGATATGATTGCCAACCACACGAAGTTCCAAATCTTGTATTCCAACTATTTCAGTAATAGCCTGACGAAGGGTACGAGAGCCTTTCTCTATCTTTACAAGACGTTCATTATCCACGACCTTACTGTCATAAATAAACAGAAAGTCTGTACGTTCCGACACCATTCCAAGCAAAACGTATACCGTACCTTTACTCTTTGACAAATACACAATATGGTTCAACACATCTCCCTCCGCCCTCACTGCTGTTGTCATACAAGTCAACCAACAGAAAAGAAAAATACATAACTGATATGGAAAGATATGTTTTGTCATCCTAATTATTCTGATAAAATGAATGTATTTCCTTCACGAGTACACCTTAGATTCATCGCCATACCAATCAATTCAGCCATGACATCCGGGGATTCCCCGGAAAAAGCAACAGTCAGCTTCCTATGCTCAAGAGATGGAGTTACTTTTAATTGCATCTCCGGTGAATGCAAATTGATAACTCGAAGAATATTTGCCAATGGCTCATCTTTAAAACGAATATGTTTCAGATAACAGGAAAACTGAGCGTCATCTCTGTTCATGCTCAAATGAAACCCTTCTTTTCTGAGCGTAACCGTTTCACCCGCCTGAACATACATCTCCTGACAATTCTTTTTAAACGTTACCTTCACCCTCCCTCTTTGCACCGACAATTCAAAAGGCCTCAACTCATCACTTTTCACATTAAAAGCAGTTCCCAACACTTCAATACGCACCAAATCCGTCTCAATCAGGAAAGGACGGCTACGGCTCCCCACCACATCAAACAGTGCATTCCCCTGCAACTTCACTTCACGTTTTTCCGGTAAAAAAATGCTCGGGATATGTTGACAAAGTCTCCCCCCCCCAAATAGACAATAGAGCCATCCTCCAGCGTAGTCACCAAACGTAGAGGTCTCCTTATTTTGTTGCACCACCAAAGAGTATAAAACAGGAGTTTTCACTTCTGAAAAATAGCGCACTCCGGCATAAACCAATGCTGCCAGCAAAGCTGCTGCCACTGCGCCCCATTTCCACAAAGGAGACATACGAAGTTTCTTATCTTCTTTTGCAGGAATCAGTCGGTCTTCTTCCAAACGCTGATAAAGTTTACTCCATGCCCTGTCTGTTTTGATTCTATTTCTTTCTGTACGATTCATATTCATTCGATATATTTTTCAACTTCTTTTCGCAATGTTTTTAGAGCTTTAGTCATTTCCGCTTCTACTGTCTTAACAGAAACAGTAGCAAAGAGGCTAATTTCGGCATACTTTTTCCCTTCCATCCGATGCATTTTGAAGATACAGCGTCTACGTTCCGGTAGTTTTTCCAGCGTTCTATTTATCAACTCCTCCAATTCTTTATATTCCATCTGCTCTTCAGAACCGAAAGAAATGCCCGATTCACCCGATGCCTGCATAGCCTCACGATACCTGTTCCTCACCTCCCGATGTTCACAATATTGAAGAACCTCATTGCGCACTGCTCCATACAAATAGCTTTTAACAGAGCAAAAGATCTGCAGGTTTTCTCTCTCCCGCCAAAAGACATAAAACAACTCCTCTACTATTTCTTCCGCTACTTCCATCTGACCGATAATACCGGCAGCATACCAGCAAAGAGGGGAATAATAACGATGAAAGACTTCTTCGAACGCCTTTATATCGCCCTCCTTTATCTTAGACAGGATGAACAGTTCATTCAGCATACCGCAACTTATGAGTAAAGATTATCGAGATTGTTTCTTCAGTTTATGCACCGCATGTTCCAACGATTCAGTCGGTTCAATAATATTATAAGTTCCCCAAAAGTCCTCACTCCAATATTCATAAACCTTATCATAAAACGGATCTTTCTGACCAAATGAAAGTTTATTGGAGATAGGGGTTACATTATTCTCTTCACGATCAGTAACTACCATTTCAGAAAGCACCGTATACCCCGTAGAGAACAGTTTACGTTTCCAGTCACACTTAAACCGGATACTATTACGAATATAATTCAAGTAGGTTTTTCCATTTTGCTCTTTATAAGTGACCAGATAAGAAACTTCCTGAGGCTTAAAGCGCAATCCATAAGGTTTCTTCTCTAATATAGCCTGAACAGCCTTCGCCTTATTATCCATACTGAGACTGAATTCGGCACGGGTAAATGACAATTTTTCATAATCTACATACAGTTTGCCATAATACAAAGCATAAGGTAATATAACTTTGGGACGAAAACTTATCACATATTGCAAGCGGTTATCCAATTGAACAGGTTCTTCCATATTAAAACTGATAGAAGTCCAAGCCCTCCATATCCAATAATGCGTCCTGATTCTTCACAATGTCCACATAGACAGACAACGTAGGACCACCCGCCAACTTCACCGCCAGCGTATCGTTCCGCTTCTGACTAAGCAAACGCCTCCCCTTCAGACCTGCACCCTATCACGAGCCGTCTCCCTACTTTTCATAAGAAGTTTTTATAAGTATGAATCACAGCTTCGGAAATATTGATATAACGGCGCCCTTTTCTGAACAGTCTCCCCGATAGAATCCTGTCAGCATATTACTCTTACCGCTATAATTAAGAGATATCTTACGAATAGCCTCCTCTACAATATATCGGGGATCATTGGCATACACAATCACTTCCCCCAATAGATTAGTATAAGGAGTCAATAGAATTTTCAGGTTGTCAAGATTCCCCGGTTTAAGATTCACCTGCACATTCCGATAGCCGACATGCGAAATTTCCAAATACGGAATATACTTTGCACTATCCAATTTCAAAGTAAAGGCACCGTCAGAATTAGTTACCGTTCCGATATTACTGCCAGGCACTGATACATTGACATACTCCAAGTCTTTCCTGCTCTGTTTATCTTTTACTACACCGCTCACAGTAATATACCCTGCAGCACTTTCGTCTTGTCCCCACATTGGAATAACAACCGACCAAAGAAGTACCGCCAGTATCAGTTTCACCAAATGTTTATTCTGCTTTTTCATCTTCATAAGGTATTAAAAGGTAAATACTAATCTCACTTTCTATCTTTAAGATGGTTCAGCCCTCAAATACCCTATGAAGATAAGAATATTTTTTATTATTATTCTGTTACCCCCCTTTTCTTTTGCAACAGTTCTCTTCTTTTTCATCCTTCCGCTTTTCCGCAATGCCTCCGCTATAATCCATTGAAGCTGCCCGTTAGTGGAGCGGAACTCATCTGCCGCCCACTTTTCGATTGCCTCCATTGTTTCGGCATCCACACGAAGCACAAAGCTTTTTACAGTCTCCTTTTTTGCCATTCCGCTCCTCAATACACTTAATGATTCAATGTACCCGAATTGATGACAGGTTGTGCAGGCTCATCCGCACACAATACGACTAATAAATTGCTGACCATTGCCGCCTTCTTCTCTTCATCCAACTCAACGATTTCTTCTTCCGAAAGTTTATCCAGTGCCATTTTAACCATTGACACCGCCCCTTCCACAATCTTTTCGCGGGCAGTAATAATAGCACTTGCCTGTTGCCGGCGAAGCATCACTGCTGCAATTTCGGGTGCATAAGCCAAATAATTTATACGCGCCTCAACCACCTCCATGCCCGCCATCGCCAAGCGCTCATTCAATTGATGTTCTAGCTGATTGTTTATCTCTTCCCCTCCACCACGCAAAGTCAATTCATTTTATCATGTTCATTATCGTCATAAGCATATTCTCCAGCCACTTGACGCAATGCCGCATCACTCTGTACACGTACAAAAGCTTCGAAAGCATTCATCCGTCCGGCCACCGTTACGGACACCTGACCGTTCCCCTTTTCAGCCATTGTCTGTGCATCAATCTCGAACATGGCTTTATAAGTATCCTTCAGTTTCCATACCAACACAAGACCGATAGAACCGGATTACCTATCTTATCATTTACCTTGATAGGTTCAACATCCAGATTACGCGCCCGCAAGGAAAGCTTTTTCTTATTCATAAAAGGATTCACCCAGTAAAAACCTGTTCTCTTGAAAGTTCCTTCATACTTACCAAAGAAAACCATAACACGAGCTTCATTAGGCTCTTGAGAAAAATACCCCGGCAACATCAATACAAATGCCAGAATAAGCACAAGCAATATCGGAACAGCCAGCCAAACAACTTCCTCCAGCAGATAAAAGTTCAGGAAAGCCAGTGCCGGCAACATCACCAAATTAAATAAGATGGCAGAAATCCATTGATTACCATTCCGTTGTAAGTTTTTTCTTTTGTTTCCATAGTACATTGATTTGATATTATTTTGATATCACAAATCAAACAATAAAATACTGAAAAGACAAATGCGACAACATGTTAGACAACAGCAAATGTATTAATTTTAAAACAGAAATAAACGACAGAGCAAGTCGTCTCTTCATATTGAATTGACATCCTCTTTTTTTAACCGCCTTTTTTTATGTCTTTTTTATGGGATTTCCGCTATCTTTGCCATTCATCATATTAATAGTAGACATACATGCAGGTAGATACCCAAAACAAAGAATTTCAAGATGCCTTGAAACTGATTCAATATACGCGCCAGTCCGTTTTTCTAACCGGAAAGGCGGGTACAGGCAAGTCTACCTTCTTAAAATATGTATGCGAAATAACAAAGAAGAAACATATTGTATTGGCTCCCACCGGCATAGCAGCTATCAATGCAGGTGGAAGTACCCTGCACAGTTTCTTTAAGTTACCCTTTTATCCCCTATTGCCGGATGACCCGAACTTCAGTTTGAAAGGCGGGAAACTGCATAGTTTCTTAAAATATACTTCCGCTCACCGCAAATTAATAAAAGAAGTGGAACTGGTCATTATTGATGAAATATCTATGGTGAGAGCAGATATTATTGATTTCATCGACAAGATATTGCGCGTGTATTCACAAAATATGCGCGAACCCTTCGGTGGAAAGCAAATTCTTTTAGTGGGAGATGTATACCAACTGGAACCAGTTCTCAAAAACGATGAACGAGAAATCATCAACCGTTTCTACCCCACTCCTTACTTCTTTTCGGCACGCGTATTCAATGAAATAGAGTTGGTTTCCATCGAACTGACCAAAGTTTATCGCCAGACAGACAAAGTATTTGTAAATGTACTGGACCATATTCGTACAAATACGGCCGGAGCCGCTGATTTGCAACTGCTCAACACACGATATAATACCCAAATAAAAGAAAACGAAAGTGATATGTATATCACACTAGCCACACGGCGGGACACTGTTGATTTTATCAACGAGAAAAAGCTTGCCGAACTTCCCGGAGACTCAACCATATTCACCGGCGAAATAAAAGGAGAATTCCCAGAAAACAGCTTACCCACCCAAATGGAATTGGAGGTAAAACCCGGTGCACAGATTATTTTTATCAAAAATGATTATGAGCGTCGATGGGTTAACGGAACCATCGGGACCATAGCAGGCATAGACGAAGATGAAACACTCTATGTCATCACAGAAGATGGGAAAGAAGTCGATGTTAAAAAAGACAGCTGGCGCAACATACGCTATCGCTATAACGACAAAGAAAAAAGATAGAAGAAGAAGAGTTAGGCGTATTCATCCAATATCCCATTCGTCTGGCATGGGCAATAACCATACACAAAAGCCAAGGTCTTACTTTCAGCCGTGTAGTCGTTGACTTTACCGGAGGAGTATTTGCCGGAGGGCAGGCATACGTAGCTTTAAGCCGTTGCACCTCTCTGGATGGCATCCAACTAAAAAAAACAAATTACCCGGGGTGATATATTCGTCCGCCCGGAAATTGTCAGTTTTGCTCAAAGGTTCAACAACCGTCCAGCCATAGAAAAAGCATTGAAACAGGCACAAGCGGATGTGCAATATGTAGAAGCGGTCAAACAGTTCGACCAAGGAAACTTTGAAGGATTCCTAGAGCAGTTCTTCCTTGCCATTCATTCCAGATATGATATAGAAAAGCCCGTCATCAAACGATTTATCCGTAAGAAGCTCGAGATTATCAATCGGCAGAAAAAGGAAAACCAACGATTACGAGAACAATTATATGTACAACGCAAGAATCTGGAGAAATATGCCCGCGAATATTACCTCATGGGAAATGAATGTATCACGCAGGCACATGACTCGCGGGCTGCTATTGCCAATTATGATAAAGCCATCGAACTCAATCCGTCTTATACAGATGCATGGATTCGAAAAGGAATCACTTTTATACAATAATAAAGAATACTACGAGGCAGAAGTATGCTTGAATGAAGCAGTACGTCTCAGCCCCATGCTATTCAAAAGCCGTATATAACCTGGAAAGAACCGAATGGCACTTGACAATATCGAAGGGGGCTCTTGCCGATTTCGACCGTGCCGTATCCATTAAACCCGAACATGCCAAAGTTCATGAACTGTTCGGCGATGCACTGATGAGAACAGGAAAAGAAGAAGAAGCAGCCCTGCAATGGGCTATTGCCGAACGATTACGCGAAAAAAATGCTAAAGATTAAAATATCATGCTGTTAAAACTGTACGAAAAGAACAATAATCCAAAGGATTTAGACCGGATTATCGAAACCCTGCAAGAGGGGGGACTTATTATTTATCCCACCGACACCATGTATGCCATCGGCTGTCACGGGCTAAAAGAACGTGCCATTGAAAGTATTTGCAAGTTCAAAAATATAGACCCACGCAAGAACAATCTATCAATTATTTGCTACGATTTGAGTAATATCAGCGAATATGCCAAAGTGAACAATTCTACTTTCAAATTAATGAAAAGAAACCTTCCCGGTCCATTTACCTTTATATTAAATACCGGCAATCGTTTGCCCAAAATATTCAGAAACCGTAAAGAAGTAGGCATCCGTATCCCGGACAATAACATCATCCGTGAGATTTGCCGGTTGCTCGATGCTCCGATACTGACTACCACCTTACCTTTGGAAGAAGGAGAAGAGATAGAATACATCACCACACCCGAATTGATAGAAGAAAAGTTCGGCAATCAGGTTGACCTTGTCATCGATGGCGGCATCGGAGGTATAGAGCCTTCTACTATTGTGGACTGCACCAATGAAGAAGCAGAAATTGTGCGGCAGGGAAAAGGAATTTTGAACGAATAATCCATTTAATTGTTTAATATAAAAATTATCAAAATAAAATTATCATGTTAATGTTATCATCATCAGAAACCAGCGTTCAAATAACCAACGCACTTGAAAAAACTTATTGATTCGGGAATCTCTCTAGGCGAACGAGTACTGGGAGCACTTATCATATTTATAGTAGGTAAGTTCCTGGTTAATTGGCTAAACCGTTTGTTTGCCCGGATATTGGAAAAGCGTAAAGTAGACCCCAGCATCCAGTCATTCTTAAAAAGCATGGTCAATATCCTGTTACTCATCATGCTTATATTGGCCGTCATCGGCAAGCTGGGCATTGAATTAACCGGATTTGCTGCCCTGTTAGCATCTGCCGGCGTCGCCATCGGTATGGCACTGTCGGGCAACTTGCAAAACTTTGCAGGCGGCTTGATTATCCTGCTATTCAGACCTTACAAAGTGGGAGATTATATTGATGCTTCAACCGGTGCATCAGGTACGGTAAAAGAAATCCAGATTTTCCATACCATCCTTATTACCCCGGACAACAAAATGGTATATGTACCTAATGGTGCAATGAGTAGCGGTGTCATCACCAATTACAGCAATTTAGATACCCGCCGCATTGAATGGAACTTCGGAGTAGACTACGGAGAAGACTTTGAGAAAGTGGAAAAAAATATTGCGCAATATCATTAAAGCAGACCAACGCATACTGACTGCTCCGGCCCCCTTCATCGAACTGGGAGAACTGGCTGCCAGCAGTGTAAACATCAAAGTCCGAGTATGGGTAAAGAGTTCCGATTATTGGGATGTATTCTTTTATATGAACCAAACGGTATATGCTACCTTCAACAAAGAAGGAATCAATTTCCCCTTCCCGCAACTTACTGTACACCAAGCATAATTATTAATATTGAAAGACTATCATTTTTGCTAGTAGGGCGGAGTGAACCTCGCCCCTACACAGTTTACTTTGCATATTACTCCCAAGGTCGTGACCGCTGTAAGGGCAGGTAAACCCTGCCCTTACAGCGGATGATTTAATAGACCATTTTAGTTTTGACAAGTGTTTTATTTCCTATCCGCTTTCAGACGATCCGCCATAGCCTTCGCCAGCTCCTTGCATTGCACATAAGTTTCTGACTTCATGCTATGCTTCATCTCTATCGGATTTCCCACCGGTTCAAACTTCAACTTATCATTGAATTCAGTAATCTTCTTTACGGCAGCACTTGCCCAAGTGAAAGAACCGAACCATCCCATGTAGCGTCCCTTTATCTCACGTGCAGACAATTTGTTCAGCAACGCTTCCATTTCAGGATACATCTGGGTATTATAAGTAGGACAACCCACTATCAAACCTCTATACTTAAACACATCTGCTATAATATAAGAATGGTTTGTATGCGAAACATTATGCATCACAATATTACGGATACCTTGTTTACTCAATTCTTCCGCTATTGCTTCTGCCATCTCTGCTGTATTGCCATACATCGTACCATAGGCAATCACCACTCCTTCTTCCGCTTCATAGCGGCTCAAGCGGTCATAGATACGCACTACGCGGGGAATTTCTTCCGTCCACACCGGTCCGTGAGTAGAGCAAATTGCATTAATCTTCAAAGTTTGCAATTTCTGCAATGCTTTTTGAACCGGAGCACCATACTTACCGACAATGTTAGAGTAATACCTCACCATTCGTCCCAATAAATATCCGTATTGATATTTGCATCAATCACCCCTCCATTCAAAGCTCCGAAGCAGCCAAAAGCATCTCCAGAGAACAGAATACCTTCCGTCTCATCATACGTAACCATTGTTTCAGGCCAATGCACCATCGGAATCAAAGAGAATCTCAACTTATGATGTCCCAATGCCAGAAAATCCCCTTCCACCTACCAC
>ENA-OQCD01000551-OQCD01000551.1-human-gut-metagenome-genome-assembly--contig:-NODE-551-length-10593-cov-1.635391_pt1 | contig 10593 bp, 17 predicted proteins | sample MGYA00242755_ERZ504571 | MGnify/ENA primary metagenome ERZ504571 (study PRJEB26092, sample SAMD00036274) | human gut metagenome | host: Homo sapiens | study: EMG produced TPA metagenomics assembly of...
CTTTTATGGTCTGATCGGTCCGAATGGTGCCGGTAAGACTACAATCTTTAACCTTCTTACAGGTGTGTATAAGCCGGACGAGGGAATCATCAATCTGGACGGACAGGATATCACCGGAAAAGAGTACCATTGATATCAACAAGGCGGGAATCGCCAGAACATTCCAGAATATCCGTCTGTTCCATCAGATGAGTGTGCTGGACAATGTAAAGGCAGGACTTCACAATCATGATAAATACAGCCTTTTTACAAGTATTGTACATACTCCGAAATACTTTAAGGTTGAGAAAACTATGAATGAGGAAGCAATGAAGCTTCTTAAAGTGTTTGATCTGGACAAAGAGGCAGATATCCTTGCATCAAACCTTCCTTATGGTAAACAGAGAAAGCTGGAGATTGCCAGAGCACTGGCAACAAAGCCGAAGCTTCTTCTTCTGGATGAGCCGGCTGCAGGTATGAACCCCAATGAAACTGAGGAACTGATGGATACCATCCGTTTTTGTTTCGTGATAACTTTGATATGACCATTCTTCTGATCGAGCATGATATGAAGCTGGTTTCAGGTATCTGTGAGGAGCTGACTGTACTGAATTTCGGTCATGTTCTGAGACAGGGCAAGACTTCAGATGTGCTCCATGATCCGGAAGTTATCAAGGCATATCTTGGAGAATAGGAGGAGAGACAGATGGCATTACTGGAAGTACAGGACATACAGGTTTATTATGGAATGATTCAGGCATTGAAAGGTGTTTCTTTCTCTGTAAATGAAGGTGAAGTTATTGCTCTGATCGGTGCAAACGGTGCAGGTAAAACAACTACCCTGCATACAGTGACAGGGCTTCTCCGGGCAAAATCAGGACATATTATTTATGACGGACAGGATATCACAAAGGTTCCGCCTCACAAGATCGTAACAATGGGTATGGCACATGTTCCGGAAGGAAGACGTGTGTTTGCAAATATGACTGTTCTTCAGAATCTGAAGATGGGTGCTTTTACAAGATCTGATAAAAATGAGATTGATGCGACCATTGAGAAAGTATATAAAACGTTTTTCCGCGTCTGAAGGAAACGTCAGAATCAGACTGCAGGTACCTTAAGTGGTGGTGAGCAGCAGATGCTCGCCATGGGACGTGCGCTGATGAGCCAGCCGAAGATCATTCTGATGGACGAGCCGTCCATGGGCCTTTCACCGATCTTTGTAAATGAGATCTTTGATATCATTAAAGAGGTAAGTGAGAGTGGAACAACGGTTCTTCTGGTTGAGCAGAATGCGAAGAAGGCTCTTTCTATTGCTGACAGAGCTTATGTCCTTGAGACCGGAAGGATTACACTGGAAGGTAAGGCAAGTGATCTTCTTCATGATGAGTCTGTTCAGAAGGCATATCTTGGAGAATAAACAGGAGGGGTTTTATGGAGAATTTTGTAATTACCATTGCGAGACAGTATGGAAGCGGTGGACGTACCGTCGGTAAGATGCTGGCAGAGAAACTGGGAGTTTCTTTCTATGACAAGCAGATCATTCAGATGGCTTCTGATGAGAGCGGGATTGATGTGAAGCTTTTTGGACAGGTGGAAGAAGGCTCCAGTGTGAAGGTATCTCTGTTTAATAAGACAGGGTTATATAAAGGAGATCTGATCGCACCGGATCAGAAGGGGTTTGTTTCTGATGAGAATATTTTTAATTATCAGGCGAAGATTGCAACGGATCTGGCAGAGAAGGAATCCTGTGTGATCGTTGGGCGTTGTGTGAATTATGTGTTTAAGGACAGACCGAATACTTTGAGAGTGTTTGTTCATGCACCCTGGGAGTTTCGTGTGGAGAAGTCCAGAGAGAAGATCAGCGGCAGTGATGAGGAGATTGAGAAGTTTTCTTCGTAGGGATGATAAGAGAAAGCAGGATTATTATCGCAAATTTGCGGTGGGGACTGGAGTGATGCGACGAATTATGATCTGTGTCTGAATGCAGGAAAGCTGGATTTGAGAAGTGTGTGGATGCGATTTTGGCGCAGATGAACGTTATGGGAATTAAATGATGAAAAGGGCAGTCTCTCTTTGGAGGCTGCCCTTTTTGGGATTAAGACTGGGATTTGATTTTGTTTTGGTATTCTTTTAAGGTTTTTTCGTTAGCCCATTTCTGAGAGTTCGTAGAAGTGTTCTCCCTGGATTTCGGTGGGGAGGTATTGTTGGTGTACGTAGTGGTTTGGGTAGTCGTGGGCGTATTTGTAGCCGATGCCGTGGCCCAGTTTTTCGTGGCCGCCGTAGTGGGCGTCCTGGAGGTGTGGCGGGACTGTGGTTTTTGTGCGTTTGACGGAGTCCATGGCAGCGAAGATGGCGTTGACTGCGGAGTTGCTTTTGGGGGCGCAGGCCATGTAGGTGACTGCCTGAGAGAGGATGATCTGGGACTCGGGCATTCCTACGCGTTCTACTGCCTGGGCTGCGGCGACTGCTACACAGAGGGCCTGTGGATCGGCGTTTCCGATGTCTTCGGAGGCGAGGATCATGATTCTTCGGGGCTATGAATTTTGACGTCTTCTCCGGCGTAGAGCATTTTTTGCAAGGTAGTAGACTGCTGCGTCAGGGTCTGAGCCACGCATGCTTTTGATGAAGGCAGAGATGATGTCGTAGTGGTTGTCTCCGTTTGTCGTAGCGGACGACGCGTTTCTGGATGCACTGAGATGCCACATCCAGGGTGATGTGGATGAGACCGTCTTCGCTAGAGGGGTAGTGAGGATGCCCAGTTCGATGGCATTGAGGGCATTTCTGGCGTCGCCGCCTGCCATGTCTGCAAGGAAGTCGAGGGCGTCTTCATCTATCTGGGCTTTATAGTTTCCCATTCCTTTTGTTTTGTCGTTGACTGCGCGAAGGATGAGTTCTTTGACTTCGGAGATCTCCAGGGATTTCAGTTCGAAGATGATAGAACGGGAGATTAAAGCAGCGTTGACTTCGAAGTATGGATTCTCTGTTGTGGCACCGATGAGGATGATGGTTCCGTCTTCTACGAATGGGAGGAGATAGTCCTGCTGGCCTTTGTTGAAGCGGTGGATCTCGTCTATGAAGAGGATTGTTTTTTTGCCGTACATACCCAGGTTTTGCTGGGCTTCTTTTACAACTGCTTCCATATCTTTTTTGCCTGCTACAGTGGCGTTGATCTGGGTGAATTCTGCACTGGTAGTGTTGGCGATTACTTTTGCCAGGGTGGTCTTGCCGGTTCCGGGAGGGCCGTAGAAGATGACGGAGGTCAGTTTGTCAGCTTTGATAGCCTGTATAATAAGGTGTTTTTTCCGATGATGTGTTGCTGCCCTACAACTTCATCCAGAGTTGTGGGGCGTAGTCTGGATGCCAGAGGGGATTCCTGGTCCAGGGTTTTTGATTTGGCGTATTCAAATAAATCCATAGTTTTTTCTCCATAGAATATGATGATAAAACAGTCACATTTTCATTTTCGTGTTTTATAGTAACATAAAAACATTTCTGACAAATTATAGCAAGTCTCTTAATCAATATACATTATTTTACGAGGAGTGCTATAGAACGTATATTTTGTTTTAGTATAACGTATCCCTGTTTTTTTGTAAAGATTAGGAAATAAAAGGAAGAGCTTTATAAAAGTTCCTCCATTATTTTTCCGTATATTTCCTGGTAATGTGTGGACCATTTTTTGCAGATCGACTGTGCTGCCTCAAGGTTTAGGAGCTGCGATGTTCAGGTCGATGAGGGAGTTGCCCTTTTCGATGAGCTGGCATCTTACAGAATAGGTTCCCTGTTTGGTGATGTAATAATCGGCAGGTGTGACGATTCGCTCCTGGGCTTTGAAGCCGGTGGATTTCAGGTATTCCCTGACTTCCTGTTTGATCTCAGGAGAGAGATCTTTCTGGAAAAAGGAGAGAGTCTTTATGCCATCTTCGGTAATCCGGTAATGGGAGACATTGGAACGGGTGTCCATGGTGATCAGTTCTGCCTCTACCAGTCTGAGATTGCCTGCTGGAGATGGAAATAGTTTGTATATTCCCGGTCCAGGATAAATTCCGAAATCTGCGAATTTGTCAGGGTATTTTCGGTATTCTGAAGCATGTATAATACGATTAATTTGTAAACTGTGAATGGTGTTGCCATTTTATCCCTCCTTTGCATAGAGTAGCAGAGAATCTTTTAGTGTGAAAACAGTCTTCCCTGGTAGGTTTGTTCTTCTTTCATCCTGTGATGCAGCATATTTAATACCTCACGTTTACGGCTTGCCCACAGTGGTGCGATCAGCAGATCTTTGGGGCCGTCGCCTGTGATGCGGTGTATAACCATATCCGGTCTGAGATGTTCCAGACAGTTTATAAGGAGAGAGATGTATTCATCCCGTTCGTAAGTCAGAAACAGTCCTTTCTCGTAATCTGCTGCCAGATCAGTGCCGCGAAGCACATGAAGTAACTGCAGTTTGATTCCCTGAATATCCATATGGTTGAGGTATTCCATAGTTTCCAGAATATCTGCTGTGTTTTCACCGGGCAATCCGAGGATTGTATGCACGATTACTTTCGATATTTTTCTTTTTCGCAGGCGTTTTTACGGCATCATCAAAAACGCAGAGAGGATATCCCCTTCGGATATACCTGGCAGTGGACTCATGGATCGTCTGAAGTCCAAGTTCAATCCAGACAGGTTTCTGTTTATTTAACCGGGACAAAAAGTGTCACGATTTCAGGACTGAGGCAGTCTGGTCTGGTGCCGATGGAAAGAGCAACTATCTTTGGATGAGAGATTGCTTCTGTAAAAATTTTCTCCAGATATTCCACAGGTGCGTAGGTATTTGTGTACGCCTGGAAATAGGCAATATATTTATGAATCGGACGTTTCTGTGAAAGGATACTGATCTGGCTTTCTATCTGGTCAGTGATGGAAAGTGCGGCATCTGCAGCGAAATCTCCGCTTCCTCCTGCGCTGCAGAAGATGGCAGCCGCGGGTTCCAATCTTACCGTCCCTGTTGGGACAGGACATGCCGCCATTTAGCCGTGACCTTATAAACCTTTTCTCCAAACCGCTCTCTCAGCATATAGTCCAGAGAGTGGTATGGTTTCTCTCCCCATTTGGTCATACTGTGTGATCATTTTCTGCTGATGAAGTTTCAGCAGAGTTTCCGTTCTGAAGGTCTGTATCCTGGGTATCTGCATCTGCCGGAATATAATTATCAAAAATCTTTACCAGAAATGTCCGTTGATAAATGCCTCCAGTGCAAATCCAAACATGCACAGAAGCATGATGGCCATGGACTGTATGCGGAAACTTTGAATAAAAACACGCCTGCAGGTAACAGAGTGATGACTGCCATCAGGACTGTATACGGAAGATGACGGATAGCCATCAGGAATGCATTGCGGAAGGTGTTTTTGATGGAGTTGTAGAATTTGGCAAGCACCGGATAAATATACAGAAATACCATCATATAAAGGATACCAAATGCAAAGAAAACGATATACAATACCTGAGACATTGTTCCGTCGATATTACCTACAATACGCAGATCCATGTAAAGGATAGCTGCAACTGCAAGCATGATAAGATTGATGACAGTTGCCTGTTTGAAGTTCTGCTTAAAGGATTTGAAGAAGCTTCTGATAATATAAGATTCTTCGTTACGTGCCATTTTCAGTGTGACATAGTGGAGTGCAGTCAGTGACGCACCAATAGTCACGATTGGCAGACAACAGATCAGAAAGACCACATTAAGCATAATAAGATCAGCCACGCGTCCCATGACGGTGAAGAATTTGTTGTCCATGTTAAATAGTCTGTCCATTCGTTTAATTACTCCTTTTGTATATAATGATGTACAGCATACTCTGCGGATAATCCTGCTACAGAGAAATCTGTACAAGCTTTGTATAACAGTATAACGAATCAGGCAGGAAAAAGCAAATCTTTTATGTGAGCAGGAGCTGGTCTGCAGTGACAAAAACATAGCCTTTTTCAGTAAAAAGATCAGCGATTTTCAGGGCTGCATCCACAGATGTCTGATAGCCGTCATGCATCAGGATGATAGAACCGTCATGAACCTGTTTCTGGGCGATAGACAGGATAGAATCGATGTTTTTGCTTTGCCAGTCCAGAGTGTCTACATCCCAGAATACGGGAAGCATGGTGACAGAAAGTTCCATATCCTTGATCCATGCGCCGAAAGGCGGTCGCACATAAGAAGGGTAAATTCCGGAAGCTTCATAGATTCTGTTATTTGTTTTTTCAATTTCCAGTCGGGCCTTCTCCGCCGGTATCTTGTCAAGCTGTACATGATCCCAGGTGTGATTTCCGATAAGATGTCCGTCTTTTCGCATTTGCAGGAGTATGTCTTCGTTTCCTTCAATGTTCTCGCCTATCAGAAAGAAAGATGCCCGGATGTTTCTCTTTTTTTAATCCATCCAGAAGTATGGGTGTATACCGGGCATTGGGACCGTCATCAAAGGTCAATGCGATTCTGGGAGGTTCTTCAACGGGAATCCCGGCGGTGGTGTCAGTTGAAAAAATTCTCAGAAGCTGTATGCTTTTGCAGATGCCTTGTTTTACAAGGGAAAGCATACCGGGACCTGCCAGTGAAGTAAGGAACTGTGTGCGTCTGTCAACAGAAGAAAAGAGCAGAAAAAAAAATCATGCATAATATTTCAAAAAATATTAAAAGTCCGCTTCATGCAAAGATACTCCTCATAAAAATATCCCTCTGATTCCGGAACACAGAGTATGAATATCTGTGTCAGAACGAAAGAAAACAGCAGGTGGCAGATGTAATCATTACAGTATATGAAAAAATAAAAGCAATTCATACCGATTTATTGTATAATAGATTCTGCAAAATATCGAAGAAAAGAATTTACGGAGATTGAGATGAAAAAGAAACGGACAAAACTGCTGGTTTTCTTTGCACTGGCAGGAATTTTAGTGCTTTTTTATATGATAGGAGAGTCTTATTGTGAGGGACTGTCCGGGGGGAGTAGTCTGAAAGAGAAGAATGAAGTTATGTGTAGATATAAATACGATATGATCGTAGACAGTCCGAATTCTTCTTTCTGGCAGGCGGTTTATGATTGTGCACAGGAATGGGCGCAGAAGAATGATGCAATTCTTGAACTGAGAGGCAGTGGAAGGGAGAGCGATTACAGTAAGCTTGATTATATGAATATGAGTATTGCTTCAAATTCAGACGGGATCATCCTGCAATACAGTGGGGAGCAGGGACTGGAAGCGAAGATAAATGAGGCTGTTCAGAAAGGAATTCCGGTTGTCACTGTAATGGGAGATGCAGTTCACAGCAAGCGTCAGAGTTTCGTGGGTGTCAGTGATTATCAGCTTGGAAGTGCCTATGGCGAAAAGGTAGCGGAATATGTGACTGAGGATACGGAAAGTATTCTTATTCTGTTGAAGAAAAATATTGATGATATGAACCAGAGCCAGATATATACACAGATCAGCAATGCAGCTCAGGCAAAGGCAGGCTCTTTGCAAAATATCCAGATAACAGGAAAAAATCTTCGCTTAACCGGAACCTTTGAGACAGAAGAAGCGGTAACAGATATTTTTCAGCAGAGAGATAAAGTACCCGATATTCTTGTGTGTATGGATGAAGAGACTACAGAATGTGCACGTCAGGCAGTGCTGGACTTTAATCTTGCAGGAAAGGTTACAATCATAGGATATTACAGTTCCGAAGATATTCTTACAGCAGTGGAAAAGGGAGTAATCTCTGTTACCTGTGATGTGGATACAGAGCAGCTTGGCAGATACAGTATAGAAGCTCTGACAGCATATCAGAAGGATGGAAGGACCAATTCCTATTATAATGTAGATATTAATTTCCTGGACAAAAATGCAGTACGGGAAATGAGAAGGAAGGGGGTGTCCGGATGAAGCAGCTGCGCTGGAAAGATTTTTCACTGGTCAGTAAAATCGTTATAGAGGTGGGTATGATCGCTGTCCTTCTTTTTTTGCCATGAATATGCTTTTTTATGTGCGGATCAATAATTCCATGCAAAAGATGGATAATGTTTATGCCAGTAATGCAGAGCTTACCGAACTTTCACAGGTATTTGAGAAAGTACAGGATAATATGTATAAGTATCTTAAGGTTAAGAATTCTCAGACACTTCTTGATTATTATCAGAATGAGGCAAAATACAGAAATGAACTTGAGAAACTTAATGAAGATAATATCAATGATCCCGTAAAGCTTCTGGAACGGAATATCCGGAAAATGTCGGAAACATATCTGGACTGTACTGCGGAAACGGTAGCTGCCAAACGAGGAAGGAACGTTGAGCAGTATAAGCGTAAATATGATGATGCAACAAAGCTTTACAGATATATCCAGTCATCTATTGACGAACTGAATAACCTGATGTTTCAGGAGAACTCCAGTACTTATGCAGTACTTCGTGCAGTGATGAGATATCTGGAGATAAGCAATTCGGTTATTATGATCATAATTGTAGCCGGTGGAATGCTTCTGCTCATCCAGGCCACCAGAAATATGTTTGTTCCCCTTTCCAATATGGCAGAGACAGCACACTGGTAGGTCAGGGAAATTTCCATGTAAAGATGCACGATACAGATGCACAGGATGAACTGGGAACAGTAACCAGAGCGTTTAATACAATGGTAGAGAATCTTGATCTGTATATGGCAAGGACGAAAGCAAGTATGGAGAAAGAGCAGCAGATGATGGAGAGGGAGCTTCTTATGGAAAATCATCTGAAAGAAGCACAGCTGAAATATCTTCAGTCACAGATCAATCCGCACTTTCTGTTTAATTCCCTGAATGCAGGAGCACAGCTTGCAATGATGGAGGATGCAGAGCAGACCGGGATTTTTGTAGAGAAAATGGCGGATTTTTTTCGCTATAATGTAAAAAAAGGACAGGAAGACGCCACATTGGGAGAAGAACTGGAGGCTGTTGATAACTATATTTATATTCTGAATGTCCGGTTCGCCGGAGATATCCATTTCAGCAAGGAGGTGGATGAATCACTGGAGAATGTGCGTATGCCAAGTATGATCTTGCAGCCGGTTGTGGAAAATGCAGTCAATCATGGAATACGTGACATTGAATGGGAAGGAAAAATACATCTCACAGTTACAGGAGATGCAGATTATATACGTATCAGCGTGAAAGATAATGGAAAGGGAATGACGCAGGAACAGATAGAGGGTGTTCTGTCAGGAAACAGAGAGCGCAGAAATGAAGAAGGTGATTCTACAGGAATCGGTATGAATAATGTGATCAGTCGTCTGGAACTTTATTATGAGGAATCAGGGCTTATGGAGATTAACAGTGAAGGTGAAGGAAAAGGCACAGAAGCAGTAATCTATATACCTGTGCATGAAAACTAAGAGAAGTATTATGGGAGTGAGAGAAGATGTATAGAATTTTGCTGGCAGATGATGAAGGTATCATGCTGGAATCATTAAAGAAAAATTATTGAAACTGAATATGGAAATGAATGTGAGATCCACTGTGCAAAGTCAGGCAGAGTTGTGGTGGAGATGGCGCAGGCATATTCGCCGGATATCTGTTTTATGGATATCCAGATGCCGGGAATAAGCGGAATCCAGGCAATCAGGGAAATTCAGAAATTTAACAGTTCAGCAGTTTTTGTGATCATAACTGCATATGATAAGTTTAATTATGCAAAAGAAGCAGTGAACCTGGGAGTTCAGGAATTTCTCACAAAACCTGTAAATAAGAAAGTAATTCTGGAAACCTGCGCGAAGATGATGACAAAGGTAGATCAGATACGGCAGAAGAGAAGCGATGATCTCCTGATCAGAGAGAAACTGGAGACAGTGGTACCTATGATTGAGAGTGGATATATCAATAATATTCTTCTGCAGGATGATTTTGTTACTTATCAGGATAATTATACACAGCTTCTTGATATCCGTCAGAAATACGGTTATATGATGGTCATAGAATTTGGAGATTCTATGGAAAATGGGGTGCTCAGTAATGCAGTAGGTGCAAGTGTAAAGGCAAACAAATTTTATTCTACTTTTCGTGAAATCGCACAGGGATTCTTTGAATGCCTTGTAGGTCCTATTATGGGAAACAGGATCGTACTGCTTGTTCCTTATGAAAATGCGAAAGAAGATTACGAAGACAGAGTTGCAATTGTCACAAGAGCCAGAAATATGGTACATAAATTTGAAAACCGGATCGACAGTATGTTCCGCTGTGGAATCGGAAGAGTCAAAGAACTTGGAAGCGTGAAGGAATCTTTTAAGGAAGCGGTGGTCGCACTGAGAGAGAGCATCAGTCATGTAGTGCATATCGAGGATGTACCAGCGGCACAGAAAATATGACGGGGGAATATCCAAAGAGACCTGGAAATCAGATATCAGAAGAGGATCCTTGAGAAGGATGCTGCGGGAGCGATGAACTGCGCAGAGGGATTTTTTGAATGGATGCACAGTCAGCAGGCCGTCACAAGAGAAGACATTGAGATTAAAATCCTGGAGATGGTGATGAATGCGGAACGCAGGGGCATTCTTTTGCAGGAACTTTTGAAAATATAAATGTTAACAGCAGGAGAAGCTATATCTGGGGAGCTTTCAGCTCTACGA
>ENA-OQCD01000552-OQCD01000552.1-human-gut-metagenome-genome-assembly--contig:-NODE-552-length-10591-cov-3.853880_pt1 | contig 10591 bp, 12 predicted proteins | sample MGYA00242755_ERZ504571 | MGnify/ENA primary metagenome ERZ504571 (study PRJEB26092, sample SAMD00036274) | human gut metagenome | host: Homo sapiens | study: EMG produced TPA metagenomics assembly of...
ACGGCAAGCATGTTCTGTGCGAAAAGCCGTTCACCATCAATGCAGAGCAGGCCAAAAGAGCTGTATGCCCTGGCGGAAAAAAAGCAGCTTTTTATCATGGAAGCATTCTGGATTCGCTTTTTGCCGCTGTATGCCAAATTGCAGCAGATGCTGGCGGATGGGGTGATCGGTACGCTGCAAACCATCACCTGCCAATACGGTTTTACCACTGAAGCGCCCGCCGCGAGCGCAAATTCAACTCTGCTTTGGGCGGTGGCGCTTTGCTGGATATTGGCATTTATAACCTTGGCTTTTTGCAGATGGTCACCGGCCAGCAGCCCCAGAACGTGCAGACAGAAGAGCTGCGCCTGACAGAATACGGCACCGATGAATACAGCAAACTGCGGCTTGCCTACCCCAGCGGCTGCACGGCGGAATCGGTGCAAACCATCGGCCAGCGCCTTACCCGCATGGCCTGCATTGTGGGCACCAAGGGCCGCATTACCCTGCCGGACTTCCAGTACGCCGAACATATGACGCTGGAACTGGACGGCCAGCCACCGCAGGAACTGGATTTTCCTTTTGATGTGAACGGTTTTGAATACCAGATTCGGGAAGTAAGCCATTGTGCTGCCACTGGCAGGCACCACAGCAGCATTTATACCCCGCAGCAAAGCATTGCCCTGACCCAACTGATGTATGATATCCGCATGGCCTGGGGCATGAAATTGAGGGCGAGGAATAAGCAGCTTTTGGTAAAGCTTTGTCCCCTTTTTATATTTTCCACACAGACAAAAACAGCCCCCAGGCGGCACCTTTTATGGGTACTGCCCGGGGCTGCTGCTTTTCAGAACCGGGCATACAAAAAGCCCGTATTGGAATAAAAGCTTGCCATCAGCAAAAAGGCAAAAATGGCAAATTCGTACACAGCCCAGCGCACCGGGCGCGGCGCGGCGTTGACCCAGGCGCGCAGGTGCAGGCCGCATTCATGCAGCACATCCACCAGCACCAGCAACGCAATGCCCAACAACAGCAAGAGCAGTTCCAGCTTGCTGGTCAGGCCTAGCAGCCAGTACTGGGCAAACACCTCGTGCCCGGGGTTATGCAGGATACCGGCAAAGTATGCCGCCGCATTGCCCAAACTGCTGGTGCGGAAGATGGTAAAGGTTGTAACAAAGATGGCAAATGTCAGCGGCACGCCCACGATGCGCAGCGGCAGAGATTTGCGCTTGCGCAGCGGAGCGGGCATGTGGTCCTCCGCCACCTGGCACAGGCCGTGCAGCCCACCCCAGACAAGGAAGGTCCAGTTGGCGCCGTGCCACAGCCCACTGACCAAAAAGGTCAGCAGCAGGTTGCATCCCGCCGGGCAATGCCCTTGCGGTTGCCGCCCAGTGGGATATACACATAATCCCGGAACCACTGCGAAAGGCTGATATGCCACCGGGCCCACAGCTCCTTGACGCTGGCAGAAAAAAACGGCTGGCGGAAGTTTTCCGGCAGGTGCAGGCCCAGGATCTCGCCCATGCCCAGCACAATATCCGTGTAGCCGGAAAAATCGGCATACAGCTGGAACGAATACATAACCGTGGCAAAAATCAGCTGACTGCGGTCAAAGGACGCCGGGTCCGCAAAGGCGGCGCTGACCACAATGGCCGCACGGTCCGCAATGGCAAACTTTTTGAAATACCCCCACGCACTGCGCTGCAAACCGCTGACCAAACGCTGGGTTTCAACGTTTTGGGGGGCGGCTTCCAGCTGGGGCATCAGGGTATTATAGCGGTTGAACGGCCCCTGGGTGAGCGAGAGGAAAAAGCCCGCATAGCACCACAGCCGTGCATAGCTGGGCGTGGGTGCCGTGCGGCCATGCCACACATCCAGCAGGTAGCCCGCCAGCTGCAAGCTGTAATACGCAAGGCCAAAGGGCTTATACAAATCCCGCAGGCCCGGCACCAGCATGCCGCTGTATTTGAGCACCAGCAGCGGCAGCAGGGCTGCGGCCAGCCCCAGTGCCAGCCACCCGCGGCGGCTGGGCTGCTCTGGCTGCGCATGCTGCGCGGCCTGCCACACCACTGCCGTGGCAAGGGCTACCGCAAAAACGCGCCGATATCAATGGAAAGGCAGAACACTGCGTTGGCTGCCAGAACCAGCTTCCAGCGGGAAGGCTGGGGCACGCGGTACCACAGGCAGACAAACAGCGCCATAAACGGCAAAAAGCCAAGGGATGTAACAGAAAACATCAGTTGCCCTCCCCCTGCTGCACGGTGCTATCCGGTGATGTGGCCAGCTTTTCGGCAACCGTATCATAGAACAGGCCGCTTACATCCTCGCCCGCAGCACTGCGGGCGGCCACCGTGGCGAACGCCTTGCTGAACGTTTCTGCCCCCTGCCCGTTCAGGTGGTGCATATCTGAAAAATCGTCAAAGCCAATGGGCAGCAGGTCGGTATCCTTAAAGAGCGAAAAATCCCAATACTGGGTGCCGTTGGCCGCGGCAAAGCTGCGCATGGCATCCACATAGGCCTGGTAGTTCTGGGTATCCTGCACATAAGCGCTGGGCAGCGGGGCGGTGACCAGCACCAGGCGGATGTTCTGCTTTTTGCAGAACTCGGCAATGCGGGTCAGGTTCGCCCGGCCAAACGGTGAGATTGGCGCGCTGGCATCCACGTGCATCAGGGTGCCGAACCCCCAGATGCTGGTGCCCTCGGTATAGACAAAACCGCGGTCCCGGTAGCTTCGCCCTCGTCCGGGTAGGTGACCCAGTCATAGTTCCCCGCGTATAGCCGCCGGTCAGCTTGCCGCGCCAAAGGGCCGGCAACTCACCGGGGTCAGCAATAGCATGGCGCGCCGGGAACACCAGATCCGCAAATGCCGCAGCACCGCCCATCTCCCACAGATACTGGTAACGGTAGGGCGAGGACGCGCGCATGTAATCGGTGATCAGGTAGCAGGCCAGCGGAACATTGCTGGATTTTTGCTGATTATAGCCGGTATAGAAGGTTTCCAGATAGACGGTTTTCAGCGGGCTGTTGGCGGCAGCTTCCCGAATAAGCCAATAGGAGCCATCCGGCTGCTGCTGGCTGGTGCCAAGGTTAAAGCTGTGGCTGCCCAGAATGGGGTCAATGGTATCCGGGTCAAAGCTGCGGTAGCTGTGGGAGGAACCCACAAACACCGTATCCACCGCATCCGCTTGGGCGTAATACTCCCCCAGCGTCACACGGGAATAGGCGTGCAGGTCATCCACCAGCAAAAAGTTCAGCAGCAGGCAGAGCGCCGCCGTGATGGCCGCAAACAACACAAACAGGCCCGCCTTTGTGCAGCGGGCCGGGGAATGCGGCTGGGTTTGGGGTTGTATGGGGCATGTAGCTTCCTTTACGTTTGCCATCTGCCGTGCGGTATGCGCCGCGGCTCAGGTTTCAATTTTTATATGGGGGCAGCGGGGATTGTAAGCGGCAAGGTCCAGGCGCCAGGTGGTGTTGCCATCGGCATCCTCGGCCGTTTTTTTCAAAGCCGTACCCAGCATAAAAATTCCCGCACCATAGCGTTTTTTGGCGGTGGGGTAATAATAGCCTTCCAGCGCAGTATACCCTGCAGCGGCAGCTTTGGCAGCAAGGGTGTCCATCATGGCGTCTTCCATGCCGCGCTTGAGCACACGGCAGCTCATCAGCCACAGGCGCAGGCAGAGCGTTTGGCCTGGGCCTGCCCCGCCACAACGGTAACAACGCCGTTATCCGCAAATTTATCCACCAGCTTGCCGTACAGGGTGATCCAGTCCGGCTTTTCTGCCATGGAACGGATGTCATCCTCAGTGCAGCGCAGAGTGGTCAGGTTGAACTGGTTGCTCTTGTTGGTCAGCTGAGCAATGCGCTGCATATACACCGCCTCAAAGGGGCGGATGGTCGCCGTCATTTCCAGGCTGTCCAGATACTGGCCGTAATCGGCAAAAGCTGCCTGGGCCTGGGCGGCCTGGGCGCGGGCATGGTACTGCGCGGTCTTTTTCAGGTCATCGCCGGAAAGGATCGTCGTTTCAAAGTACCCGCCGTGATCCAGCATCTTGATGTAGTTTTCGGCACCATCCAGCACCGGGGTGGCCACGCCGGGCAGCTGGGCGGCCACAATAGCACGCTCCGCCGGGTTGTCATCAGCAAACACAAAGCTGTCGGCGCCAAGGCTGAGCTCTGCGGCGATGGCTTTCAGGTTCTGATCTTTAGGATCCCAGTTGGCCTTGATGCAGACAAAATCATCCGGGTGCAGCACGCTGTCCGGGTGGTTCAAGCCGGCCAGGGCGTTGGCTTCGTCATTTTTGGAATCCACCGCCAGCACCACGCCGATGGTCTGCAGGGCTTTGCAGTAGCTCTGGAACTCGGCGTACACCTGGCCTTCCGGCACTTCGGGGCCAATGGCAATGCCGTCCACACCGTCATCGCCCACAATGCCGCCCCAGAGAGTGTTATCCAGATCCAGCACCAGGCTTTTTTGTTGCGGCCATACAGGGATTTGATGATGTTTGCCACGCTGTTTGCCAAAGACGGAATCGCATCCAAACACATGGCGTACTTGTACATATGCCAGAAGAACGCATCCCCCCCAGGCAGTCAGGCCGTAATCTGCGCTGAGATAGTCAATATCATTGATATAAAAAATCCTCATGCGCGGCGGCATAGGCGTAAAAGCGCTGGTTCAGGCGGCTGAGATAGTTGGAACGGCCATGCGGGTCCCAGATATCGCGGTTGCCCATCAGGCGGTAGTTGGGGCGGTCAAAGTTATTCTGGATGACGGGGCAATGGAATTTGGCTTCCAGCGCCTGCCACATCTGCTCAAAGCGGCTGTACTCGGCATTCAGCATGGCGTCAATTTCCGCCTGCGGGGTGGCCGTTGTGGGGAAATTGATGATGTTTCGCCAGTTGGTGTGGATATAAATGACATCGGGGTGGAACCCATCCAGCTCCGGCGTGCCGAACATGGCGTCCTGCCAATATTGGCCATACTCGCTCTGGTAGAACTCCGCCTGAATGCCGTATTGCAACAAAAACAGGCCCAGCTGGTCTGCCACCTCATTGGTGGTGGAACCACCCAGGATGGCGATGCGCTTTTGCAGCGGGTGCGGGTTTTGGGCCAGCAGTTCCTTGCGCAGGCGGCGCTTTTTGCGCAGCAGCGTTTCGGTATCCAGCGGGTAGTTAAAACAATCCATATCGGCGCTTCCTTACAAATAATATTCAGGGCTTACAGCTTCTGCAGGGCCTCTTCCAGCGTAATGGCGATCTGGTCCGGGCAGCTGGTGGGCTTGGAGCCGCACAGGGTGCCTTTCATGCGCTCAATGGCGTCCTCAGCTTTCATGCCTTTCAGCAGCTGGCAGATGCCTTTCAGGTTGCCGTTGCAGCCCCCCAGCACCTCAACAGATTCAATGGTATGGTCAAGGTTCAGCTCTACTTTGGTCATCACCGAGCAGGTGCCCTTATTGCGGCGTTCGTAAGTCATAATCGTTTGCTCCTTTTTATTTTCTTGCTCCATTTTGTTTTTTGCTGTTGGTTGCTTTACTTTTTGCGCGCTTCGGCTAGCGCACGGATGCGGGCGATCTGTTCGTCCGCGGTGGTGCAGGTGCCAACCGGGTGCGGGGTGTTGGTGTTCATGCCGTGGTAGTCAGTGCCGCCGGTCACGATCAGGCCGTACTCCGCGGCCAGCTGTTCCAGCTCGGCCTTATCCTCTGCCGTGTTGCGGGGGTGGTCGATCTCCACGCCGTCCAGCCGCCCGGCTGCAATCAGCTCCCGCGCCAAAGGCATGCTGTGGTAAACGCTGGGGTGGGCCAGTACCGCCACGCCGCGGCATTCTTGGATGAGGTTCAGGATGGTATCCACGGTTTCATACACCGGCGTGTGCAGGATCTTGCCGCGCACCGGGCGCAGACCGAACAGGCTGCGGTACACCGTGTTGTACATTCCATCCGAAAGCCCATACTGCCACAATACACGCATGACATGGGCCTTGTACAGCGTGCCGCTGTCCTTGGCAAATTCCAACGCTTCCTCGGTCTTGAACTGGGGGCAGATTTCCTCCAGCTCCTTGCAGGACTGGTACACGGCATCATAGCGGCGTTTGTCCATGACTGCAGTATGGCGGGCCAGAGCTTCGCAATCGTCCGGGTAATAGCACAGGATGTGCACGCGGTGTTCCCGCCCATAATCATAGGCCGTCAGCTCCACCGCCGGGATCAGCTTCACACCGTTTTGCTCCGGGTGGGCGTAAGCATAACGCACAGAGCGGTTGGTATCATGGTCGCTGATGGCAAGCCAATCCAACCCCGCGCAGGCCGCCAGCCAAGGCAGCTTTTCGATGGGGGTAGAACCGTCCGAACAGGACGAATGGGTATGCAGATCACCGGGCATAGGCTGAGCTCCTCCTTTCCTGCTGAAGCTTTAGGCAATACCGCATAATTCTAAGTGCCGATACGGCGAGCGAGGTGCGGCAGATGCTAAGCCAAAAGCGCAGATAATACTGGATGTCTTATCGAGCATTTTGCAACGCAGATGCGTGCCGCAGTGCCGGAACGGTGCTTAAGCCGCAAGGCGGGAATTGTGCGGTGTTGCCTTTATTATATACCTTTTTTATATTTTTGAAAAGAGGGATATGACATTGCCAAGTCAGCACAAGTCCGTCTTCCCCGCCCCGCCGCTCACTTTTGCCGCAGGCTGGCGGCGTAAGCGCGGGCGCGGGCGGAAAACTGGCGTGCAGCCGGGGAAAGCGCCCCCCCGCGCCAGGCAGGCCAGCCCAATGCTGCGCGTTGCAGCGGGTTCCAGCCGCAGCACCTGGCAGCCGTGGGGGTCGGTTCCGGTTTTGAACATCAGCTCCGGCATAATGGCAAAGCCGCGGCCACAGGCCACCATAGCGATCATGGATTGGTCATCCACGATATAGCAGCGGCTGTCCACCCGCAGGTCGTTGGTTTTGAAGTAGCTCTGGATATCGGCATCCACGTCCGCCAGCTGGCTGACGAACGGCTGGCCGCGCAGTTCCTCGGCGCTGACACAGCCGGGCCGGGCCGGGCGGTAGGACGCGGGTGCGATGCAGACCAGCTCGTCATCATATAGCGGTTCAAAATCCAAATCCAGCGCGCTGGAATTGGAAAGGAAGCCGATTTCCGCCGTGCCGTTTTTGACCCAGGCGCAGATATCCGCATAGCTGCCCTGATAGATCTGCACATCAATACCGGGGAAATCCAGCTGGAACTGCGGCACCAGCTGCGGCAGCCAGGTCACGCAGGCAGAGTTGAACACCCCCAGGCGCAGCACGCCTTTGTGCATGCCGTTGATCTGGGCAATGGACTGATCCAGGGATTCGCTGGAAGCCAGCAGCCGCTGGATGGCGGGCAGCAGGTTTTCGGCGGCGGCGGTCATGGTAACGCCACTTTTGGTGCGGGTAAACAGTGGGAAACCGCATTCCGCCTCCATGGTAGAAACCGCATGACTGATGGCGGAGGGGGTCAGGTGCAGTTGCTCCGCGGTGCGGGCAAAGCTGCCCTCGTGCGCAATGGTGGAAAAAATCTGGCAGGCTAACAGGGTCATGATGAACCGGATGCTCCTTTTATAATTGGGAAGTAAACTTTACCTTCTTTGTTTTCTGATGCGTCTTGATGAATCTCGTTCATCTTTCATGTGAACTTTTTGAGCTTTACTTCACACAAATACTGTACTATTATAATAGCATAAAGTCAAGGCCCGCACAGCCTTGATGGATTTTCTCTGTATAGAAAACATTCCTTCCTCTATTTTCCTCTCCTACCCACCGGTCCGCACAACCGGTGGGTTTTTGTTTTGCCGTTTTTCCGTGGGCCGGGCTGCGCCGCGTTGTAAAAGCGCCGCAAACGTGTTATTATTGTTACTGGTATCATCTGCCGCGTTTTTGTGCCGGAATTATATGGAACGTATCTTTATATAGTACAGTGAAAAGAAAGAGGAAGTATTTTGCCAAAATCAACACTCTCCAATCCCCGCGGTGTACGGGGGGCGGCATCGCTGTGCGCGGTGGCCGCGCTGGCTTATCTGTTTGTACAGGATCTATTGACTATTTTTGTTTCCGCCCTGATGGGTATGCGGGTGCAGGGTGCCAGCCTGAGCGACCCGGTCGGATTCAGCGTGGCCGCGCAGGGGCTGCTGGGCATTGTGGTGGCAGTGGGTTCTATTGTGCTGCCGCTGTGGTGGCTGCTGCGCGCCACCCGGCTGCAAACGCAGGATCTGCGCATTCTGCTGCCCGCCCCCTGGAGCCCGGCGTCTGCCTGGTGGTGTTTTTGGGGCTGGCCAACGCGGGCAACCTGTTCGGCGGGCTGCTGGCCCGTGGGCTGGGCGTTACCACCAGCAGCACCGCGCTGCCCGCCGGTGGCCTGGATCTGTTCATTCGTTATTTCAGTCTGTGTGTAGTGCCCGCTGTGCTGGAGGAAATTTATTTCCGCGGGGCGCTGCAGGGCATTATGCGCCCCAGCGGCAGCAGCGTGGCGATTTTTGCCCCTGCCCTGCTGTTTGCGTTGCTGCACCTGGATCTGGCACAAAGCATTACCGCGCTGGTGTGCGGCATCTTTTTGGGCTGGCTGGTTGAGCGCAGCGGCAGTATTCTTCCCGGCATGCTGCTGCATTTCATCAACAATACCTTGCGTTTCTCAGCCTATATCTGCGCCAATATGCGCCGGAGCAGCTTGCCGTGGTGTATGAGTTGATTTTGCTAGTGGCCCTGCCGCTGGCGGCGCTCTTTCTGGTATGGCGGGTCAAAGCGCAGGGGTTCAGCTTTTCCGCCGGGCTGCGCGGCGGCATGGAGCCGCTGGCCGTTTTTACCAGCCTGCCGTATACCGTATGTGTTCTGTTTTTGATGGGCCTTACGGTGTACCTGTACCGTGTGGGGTAACGCAATGACCGATGAACAACTGATGCAGGCCGCGCTGGAAGAAGCCCGCGCCGCTGCCGCTTTGGGTGAAGTGCCCGTTGGCGCGGTGGTTGCCAAGGATGGCGAGATCATTGCCCGTGCCCACAATCTGCGAGAGAGCGGCAAAAATGCCATCTACCACGCCGAACTGCTTGCCATCGACGCAGCCTGCAAAGCCCTTGGCGGGTGGCGGCTGTGGCAATGTGAGCTGTTTGTTACGCTGGAGCCCTGCCCCATGTGCAGTGGGGCCATCATCAACAGCCGCTTAAAGCGGGTAGTCTATGGTGCCCGCGACCCCAAGGCCGGGTGCTGCGGCTCTTTGACGGATCTGTTTGCTTTACCATTTAACCACCACCCTGTTATGGAGCAGGGCCTGTTGGAAGAGGAAGCCCAGGCACTTTTACAAGAGTTTTTTGCCGGACTGCGAGCCAAACGGCTGAAGCTGAAAGCCGAAAAGCGCGCCCAGCAGGCAGCCCCGCTGCAAAATGAGGAGAATCCCCATGAATGACCATGTATTGATTACCGGCGGCAGCCGCGGCATTGGTGCCGCCACCGTTTTGGAGTTTGCCCGCGCCGGGTACGATGTTGCCTTTACCTGGAACAGCCGCGAAGATGCTGCCCTGGATGTTGTGCAGCAGGCACAGGCGCTGAACCCCGGCGGGCGCTTTGTGGCTCTGCACGCCGATGTGAGCGATTCCGCCCAGGTGAATGCCGCGGTACAGGAAACACTGCAGCAGTTCGGCAGCCTGCAGGCGCTGATGTGCTGTGCGGGGATTGCCCAGCAAAAGCTCTTCACTGACCTGACCGATGAGGACTGGCACCGCATGATGGGGGTAGATTTGGACGGCGTGTTTTATGCATGCCGCGCCGTGCTGCCTGGCATGATCCGCCAAAAATACGGCCGCATTCTGCTGGTAAGCAGCATGTGGGGCCAGACCGGCGGCAGCTGCGAAGTACACTATTCCGCCGCAAAGGCCGGTGTGATTGGCCTGACCAAGGCGCTCGCCAAAGAGGAAGGTCCTTCCGGCATTACGGTGAACTGCGTGGCTCCCGGTGTGATTGAGACCGACATGATGGCCAGCTTTACCGCAGAGGACAAAGCTGCCCTGGCGGAAGAGACCCCCGTGGAGCGCCTTGGCACCCCGGAAGAAGTTGCCCGCACGCTGGTATTTTTGGCCGGGCGCGGGGCCGGGTTCATCACCGGGCAGGTGCTCGGCGTAAACGGCGGCATTGTGATTTAACGCGTCCCTGCTTATTCAGCGCCGCCGCATGAATGCGCCGGCAGCAATTTCATAAGATTCACTTCCCTCTCCTTTCCAGCATAACATGCTGTAGGATACACCTGCACGGCAGGCAATCCTGGGAGGGGGATTTTTGTATGGCTTTGTTTCAGGTGGGGATCGATGTTTCCCGGTATCAGGGCAGCATCAACTGGAGTGCCGTTGCCGCGGCGGGCAAACAGTTTGCCATTGTACGCATTGGGTCCAGCAACAACAACGGCGCGTATGTGGACCCCTATTTTCTGCAAAAACGTGAACGGCGCCCATGCCGCCGGGCTGCGGGTTGGGGCTTATTATTACACCTATGCCCGCACCGAAAGCGCTGTTGCCGGGGAGCTGACCACCTTTTTGAACGCGCTGGAGGGCTTGCAGCTGGAATACCCGGTGTTTGTAGATGTGGAGGCCCGCAGCCTGACCAGCCTGGGCCAAA
>ENA-OQCD01000553-OQCD01000553.1-human-gut-metagenome-genome-assembly--contig:-NODE-553-length-10588-cov-3.354651_pt1 | contig 10588 bp, 14 predicted proteins | sample MGYA00242755_ERZ504571 | MGnify/ENA primary metagenome ERZ504571 (study PRJEB26092, sample SAMD00036274) | human gut metagenome | host: Homo sapiens | study: EMG produced TPA metagenomics assembly of...
ACGAAATGCTGGAGCATGTGGACAAGAACACCATCTCGTGGCCTGCATGATGGTGAACAACGAGGTGGGCACCCGCAACGATGTGGAACGCCTTGCCGCCGAGGTCAAGCGCCGCAACAGCCGCACCATTGTCCCATGTGGACGCAGTGCAGGCGTGGATGCGTGTGCCCATCAAGCTGACGAACATCGATACTCTGTCGGTGAGCGGCCACAAGATCCACGCTCCCAAGGGCATTGGCGCGCTGTATCTTTCCGACCGTCTGGTGCAGGCGTTCCGGCCGCCGTACCTCGGCGGTGAGCAGGAGCGCGGCCTGCGCCCGGGCACCGAGAACCTGCCCTATGCCATGGGTCTTGCCGCAGCGGCTACCCGCCTTGCAAAGACCATGAAGAGCCGTGACACCGCTATGAAGGCCCTGAATCAGCGTCTGCGGGACGCCTGAAGGCCTTTCCGGAGGTGGAGCTCAACAGCCCGGAAAACGCGGTGCCCGAGGTGCTGAACTTCAGTGAGATGTGCATCAAGAGCGAGACCATGCTGGCATGGCTGGCCGAAGCACAGGTGTATGTTTCCTCGGCAAGTGCCTGCGGCCGCGGCCAGCCCAGCCACACGCTGGCAGCCATGGGCAAAGACCCGCTTGCCATCGACACGGCCATCCGCGTGTCCTTCTGCGGCGACAACACCCCGGAGGATGTGGATGCTTTCCTCAACCGCTTTGAGGACGGAATGAAGCATCTGCAGAAGATCCGGAAGTGAGACTCCTTCAGTCACGGCTACGCCGTGCCAGCTCCCTCAAGGAGGGAGCCTTTGGGATATAGCGGACAACTTTTCCGTTATGCCAAAGGCCCCATCTCAGAGGACGACTTCCCCCGGCCGGGGGAATCTGTCACCGAAGGTGACTGGGGGTGTTCCCTCAAAAGTTATCTATTACAAATCCTACGATCAGGAGATACAACATTTATGCATGAAATTATCATGGGCTATCAGGGTGAAATGTCCCTGAAAGGCCTCAACCGCAACCAGTTCGAGTCGGCGATGATGAAAATTCTGCGCTACCGGCTCAAGACCGTGGGCAAGTTCAAGGTCTACTGCACCCAGTCCACCTTTTACATGGAGCCTGAGGAAGAGGACGTGGATATGGACCTCGCCTTTGACCGGGTGAGCAGGTGTTCGGCCTTGCGGCGCTCAGCCGCGCCGTGGTCTGCGACAAGGACTTTGACACCATCTGCCAGACCGCTGAGGATTACCTCGGTGCCAGCCTGCACGGCATCCGTACCTTCAAGGTGGAAGCCCGCCGCTCCGACAAGACCTACCCCATGACCAGCCCTGAATTGATGCGGGAGCTGGGTGCCTATCTGCTGGGCAAACACAACTACCTCAAGGTGGATGTGCATAACCCGGATTTAAGGTGATCGTAGAAATTCGGGATTACGGTCCTACATCCACGCCCCAAGGTGCCCGGCGAGGGCGGTCTGCCCGTGGGCACCAGCGGCCGTGCATTGAACATGCTGTCTGGCGGCATCGACAGTCCCGTGGCAGCTTACCGCATGGCAAAGCGCGGTCTGGCACTGGACCACATCCACTTTGCGTCTCCGCCGTACACTTCGGAGCGCGCAAAGCTCAAGGTAAAAGCTCTGGCGCAGCTCACCAGCATCTATACGGGCAGCTCCAATCTGTTCGTCGTGCCATACACCAAGCCGCAGGAGTACATCCGGGATAATGCTCCGGATGTGCTGTTCACGGTGCTGATGCGCCGCAGCATGATGCGCATTGCCAACGTTATTGCCAAGAAGCAGGGCTGCGAAGCCCTTGTTACCGGCGAGAGTCTGGCTCAGGTAGCCAGCCAGACCGTCAAGGCCCTGCAGTGCACCGATGCTGCGCAGGATCTGCCCATCCTGCGCCCGCTCATCGGCATGGACAAGACCGAGATCGTGGAGACGGCCCGCCACATCAACACCTTTGAGACCAGCATCCTGCCCTACGAGGACTGCTGCACCATCTTCACCCCGCCGCACCCGAAGATCCGCCCGGAGCTGGCCGAAATTCTGGAAGCCGAAGCCGCCATGCCCGGCCTTGCCGCGCTGGAAGCCGAAGCAGCAGAGAGCGCCGAGCGCATCCGCATCCGTATCACCGATCAGGTCGAATTTGAGGGGTGAAAGCCATGACAGCAGAGATCATCAGTGTGGGCACCGAGCTGCTGCTCGGCAACATTCTCAACACCACGCCCAGTACCTCAGCCGGGAGCTGGCGGCTCTGGGCATCACCGTCCAGCGCGAGAGCACCATTGGCGACAACCACGGCCGTTTGGCGGATTTCGTCAACGAGGCAAAGCAGCGGTGCGACCTGCTGGTGTTCACCGGCGGCCTTGGCCCCACGGCGGACGACCTGACCAAGGAGACGGTTGCTGGATGCTACGGTGATACGCTGGCTTTTGACCCGGAAGAATGGCAGAAGATCGTGGATTTCTTCACTCGTACCGGGCGCAAGACGACCCCAAACAACCGCAAGCAGGCCATGGTGCCGGTGAACGGCCACAAGATCATCAATAACCACGGCACTGCCCCCGGGGCATGGTTCGAGCAGGATGGCCACTGTGCTGTGCTGATGCCCGGCGTGCCTCACGAAATGAAGGCCATGTGGGAGGAGAGTGTGCGCCCGCTGCTGCTGGCCCGCCAGAACTGCACCCTGCATTCCATCACGCTGCGGGTGCTGGGCGGCGAAAGCGATATCGAATACCGTGTGCGGCATCTGCTGGAAAACGCAAATCCCACCGCCGCCATCTACTGCAAGACCGGCGAGTGCGAGATCCGCATTACTGCCCGGGCAGAAACCGACAGTTCAGCCGAAAAAAATGTGCCGCGCATACGCCACAAAGTTCTATGATCTGCTGGGTGATGCGGTGTATGATGAGGATGTGACCGGTCTGGAAGAGACTCTGGTGCACACCCTGAAGAAAAAGGGGCTCACCATTGCCACGGCAGAAAGCTGCACAGGCGGCATGATCGCCCAGCGGCTGACCAATGTGTCCGGTGCAAGTGAGGTGTTCGGCTTCGGCTTTGTTACCTACTGGGAGCAGGCCAAGGCAAAGATGATCGGCGTAGACCCGGCGGCGATCGCAAAGTACAATGTGGTGTCCGCACCGGTGGCAGCACAGATGGCACTGGGCGCAGCCGAAGCTGCCGGGGCCGATATCGCTGTCAGCGTCACCGGTCTGGCCGGCCCCAACGGCGGCGATGCCGTCCGCCCGGTGGGCACGGTGTATCTGGGTGCGGCCTGCGGTGAGACCGTCTATGTAAAAAAGCTCTTCGTCTCCCGCCCCGACCGTGCGCTGGTGCGTGCCCGCGCGGCACAGGCGGCACTGGAACTGGCGCTGCGTCTGGCTCAGGGCAAAGTTCCTGCAGATACACAGGCACTGGCAAAAAGCGCCCGGCATGATGCTGCGGCTCTGACGGCACTGGACAGCACCTTCCTCAAGGGTTAATACGAGCGGCCCCGGGCCGCGGGGGTGAAGCAGTTGATACACGAAGAAAAAACGCAGACCACCTGTGTGCTGCGGTTGTTTGGCGCACCGCTGTGGACAGTACAACAGGCAGTGCAGCAGACAGGACTTGCTGCCCAGTGCCGCAGCCGCGGTGCAGAAACACTGGCTGCGCTGCAGACAGAAACGCCCGCAGCATTGAGCAAGGCGCGGAAAGCGCTGGCAGACCGCTTTGCGGCAGAGCTGTACGGAGAAGGGGAGATGACCCTTGTTCATGCAGCGGTGCAGGCGCTGGAAACGCACCACAGGCTGCTGGTATGCTGTGATGCGGATGCAGGCACTCTGCTGGAAGCCCGGATGGAAACGGTGGCCGGCGCAGAAAAAGTGTTTGATTTGGAGCCATGAGCTATGCCGATGCAAAGGTGCGGGAAAAGCTGAGCGCAAAGGTCTGCCGGGTCAAGGGCGGGCCGGTGCCGGCAAAGCTTACCCGTGTGCGGGCAGCGCAGCGCCTTGTGGGTGCAGACTTTGCAGCCGGGTGTCTGGAGCGCGCCGAGGACACGGTGCTGTTTCTGGGCAGCCGGAAAGGCTGCTGGGTGCGCACGGTGGCCAATGCAGATACGCCTGCTTTGTGGCTGCTGGATATGATCCGCCGGGCGCTTCCGGCCTGCCGCAGGCGGCGGGAACGATCTGGCAGAAGTATGGCAGGGCCATCCCGGCAGATGCCCTGACGGCGCAGCGCCTGCCGGACAAGCCGGAGCCGGATGCACCGACAGCAGCGCCGCGCAAACGGCACAGGGTGCGGAATGCCCTGATTTTTCTGCTGATTCTGGCACTGGCCGCGTTTGCCGCTGCGTGGTATTACACCGGCGGCGACCTCGCCGCCCTGCCGCAGCAGCTGCAAAGCCATGGGGCCGACAGCCTGCCCCATGCGGGGGCAAAGCTGATATAAAAAAAGATCCCCGGAGGGTGTGAACCTTCCGGGATTTTTTTGTTTATAAAGGCGATTTTTAAGAGATGCAGCGTGCTGCTCCGAACCCATCCGTGAAAAAGAACCACCGGAAAATCCGCGGATTTTTCGGAGGTTCAAATAAATAATAAATTTTCCGCTGAAGATAGCCAGAATGAAATGGCGGCTATTCTAAATGGTTATGCCTTGTGGTCGCTCAGCCAGCGCAGGCCCATATAGGCATAGGCCGCTGCGCCCTCGTACAGCACGCTGTCGTCAAAGCGTACCTTGGGGTGGTGCTGGCCGTAAACATAGCCCTCTTGGCGTTGCCTGCGGAGAGAAACATGCTTACGGTGGGCACTTCGTGGCTGACAAAGGCAAAGTCCTCGCTGCCGCCGCCGGGCTTGCCGCCGGTGAGGACGGTCATATCCATGGCACCACGGCCCAGCAGTTCGGTCATATAGGTCAGGGCATTCTTGGCAAGAGGCGTATCCACCACCATGCAGGGGCAGTGGTCGCTGAACTCCACATCAGCAGTGCAGCGATAGGCTGCCGCCACGCCCTGCGCGATCTCGGTCATGCGCTGGTGGATCTGCTCGCTCACGGCACCTTCGGGGTCCACCGTGCGGATAGTGCCCCACATATCGGCAGAATCCGGGATGACGTTGGATGCCTTGCCAGCTTCAAACCGGCCCGTGGTGAACACGCCAAACTTGGCGGGGTCCAGCTCACGGCTGTTGATCTCCTGCAGGGCAATGTGGATGTGGGCCGCTGCGGTGATGGGGTCGATGCAGGCGTTGGGCATGGAGCCATGGCCGCCCTTGCCGTGTACGGTGATGTGGTACTGCTCACAGCTTGCCATGGTGATGCCGCCGCCCGGCACCAGCACGGTGCCCACGGGCAGGGGAATCCCGGCCAGAACATGGAACATGACCGCGGCATCCACCTTCGGGTTTTCCAGCAGGCCGTTTTTCAGCATGTCCAGCGAACCCTGAAAGATCTCCTCTGCAGGCTGGAATTCCAGCTTGATGGTGCCCTCGATCTCGTCCTCGTGTTCTTTGAGCAGCTTTGCCGCACCCAGCATCATGGCGGTGTGCATATCGTGGCCGCAGCCGTGCATCTTGCCCGGCACCTCGGAAGCAAATTCTTCGCCGGATTCCTCCTGAAGGGGCAGGGCATCCATGTCGCCGCGCAGCAGGATGGTCTTGCCGGGGCGCTTGCCGCCCGCTAGCGCGAGTACGCCGCACTTGCCGCAGTCCTGCGGGGTGTAGCCCATCTCGGTCAGGGCTTTTTTGACCAGCGCTTTTGTCTCGGGCAGGTCAAAGCCTACCTCCGGGTGGCGGTGCAGGGTGCGCCGCCATGTGCGCAGCTGGGTTTCCAGCTCCTTTGCGGATTCGAGCAGTTTTTCTGGTGTGATCATTCCAAAATCAACTCCCTCTATTTTATCAAAAACCTCCCAGACCCTGCCTTATGGCAGAGCCTGAGAGGTTTTTTACTTAGTTTTCGTTCGTCGATGTGCCTTCCGGGTGGTACTTGGCGCAGGTGCACTTTTTCCACTTCAGGCCGCTGCCGCAGGGGCAGGGGTCGTTGCGGCCAATTTTGATGACACGCACAGGCTGGCCGTGGGGTGCACCCTTGGCACCGGGTGCACCGTTGCCGGGCACAAAGCCTTCGCCGGTGGGCTTTGCCACCTGCTCACGCTTGGGGGCAGCACCGGCCTGACGGATCTCGATGGTCAGCAGCATCTTCACACTGGACTCACGGATGGAATCCACCATCTGGTCGAACATGTCAAAGCCCTCGATGCGGTACTCCACAACGGGGGTCCTTCTGGCCGTAGCCGCGCAGCGCAATGCCCTGACGCAGCTGGTCCATGTTGTCGATGTGGTCCATCCACATGCGGTCCACGCACTTGAGCAGGCAGATGCGCTCCAGCTCACGCATGATGGGAGTACCGTAGCGCTGCTCCTTGTCGGCGAGGATCTTCATGCCGCGGTCATACAGCATATCGGCAATGCTCTGACGGGAGATATCCTCAAAGTCGGCCACATCATAGTGCAGGTCGGTGTCGGTGGTCAGCCAGCCCAGATAGTGGCGGCGCAGGGCACCAAAGTCCCAGTCGTCCTTCACATCACCGGCCAGGAACTGGGCGCAGCTGGAATCGATGTTCTCCCGCAGCATCTTGTGCATCTCGGTGCTGATGTCCTCGCCGTCCAGCACCTTGCGGCGCTGGCCATAGATGATCTCGCGCTGCTGGTTCATCACGTCGTCGTACTTCAGCACGTTCTTGCGGATCTCGAAGTTGCGGCCTTCCAGCTTTTTCTGGGCGCTTTCCAGCGTGTTGGTGATCATGCGGTTCTCGATGGGAGTGTCCTCATCGATTTTGAGGGTATCCATCAGGCTGGAGACGCGGTCGCCGCCGAACAGGCGCATCAGGTCATCTTCCAGGCTCAGGTAGAAGCGGGAAGCACCCGGGTCGCCCTGACGGCCGGCACGGCCGCGCAGCTGGTTGTCGATGCGGCGGCTCTCGTGGCGTTCGGTACCGATGATGAACAGGCCGCCTGCAGCGCGCACCTGCTCAGCTTCGGCATCGATCTGGGGCTTGCACTGGGCGTACAAATCATCGAAGCGCTTGCGGGCAGCAAGGATGTTGGCATCCTCGGTATCGCCGTGGCCGTTGGCTTCGGTCAGCAGCATTTCCACTGCAGCCGGGTCGGCATCCTCGGGCTTTTCCGGGTTCAGCAGGTTTTCGCAGAAGTGTTCCTTGCGCATCTGGGCCTTGGCCATGAACTCGGCGTTGCCGCCCAGCATGATATCGGTACCACGGCCTGCCATGTTGGTGGCAATGGTAATGGCACCCTTTTTGCCGGCCTGCGCCACGATCTCGGCTTCACGCTCGTGGTTCTTTGCGTTCAGCACGTTGAAGTCGCGGGTGTATTTCTGCAGCATCTTGGCAAGGGTCTCACTCTTTTCCACGCTGACCGTACCCACCAGCACGGGCTGGCCCTTCTGGTGGCATTCCAGCACCTGCTGGATAACGGCATTGTATTTGCCGTTGACCGTCTTGTAGATGGCATCTGGATAATCGATGCGCTGACGGGGGCGGTTGGTGGGCACCGTAACGATGTTCAGGCCGTAGATCTCGGTGAACTCGGTGGCTTCTGTCTTGGCGGTACCGGTCATACCGGACAGCTTTTTGTACATGCGGAAGAGTTCTGGAAGGTGATGGTAGCCAGCGTTTTGCTCTCGGCGGCGATCTTCACGCCCTCCTTGGCTTCGATGGCCTGATGCAGGCCTTCGTTGTAGCGGCGGCCGATCATCAGACGGCCGGTGAACTCGTCCACGATGATGACCTGACCATCCTTGACCACGTAATCGATGTCCCGCTGCATCACGCCGTAAGCCTTGATGGCCTGATCGATGTGATGGGCAAGGGTCATGTTCTCGGCGGCGGCAAGGTTTTCGACCTTGAAGTAGGCTTCCGCTTTCTTGATGCCGCTGGCAGTCAGGGTACAGGTCTTGTGCTTTTCGTCCACGACGTAATCACCGTCGGTCTGCTCGTCGGTAGAGACTTTATCCTCCAGCTCTACCACCACGCTCTTGCGCAGGGTGCGCACAAAGCGGTCCACCTGTGTGTACAGGCTGGAAGAATCCTCGCCGCGGCCGGAAATGATCAGGGGCGTGCGGGCTTCATCGATCAGGATGGAGTCCACTTCATCGACGATGGCATAGGCGTGGCCGCGCTGCACCATGTTGGCCTTATAGGTCACCATGTTGTCGCGCAGGTAGTCGAAGCCGAACTCGTTGTTGGTACCGTAGGTGATGTCGGCAGCATAGGCGGCGCGGCGTGCATCGCCGTCCATGCCCTGTGCGATCAGGCCGACAGAAAGGCCCAGCCAGCGGTAGAGCTTGCCCATCCACTCGCTGTCGCGCTTGGCAAGGTAATCGTTGACGGTGACAACATGCACGCCCTCACCGGTGAGGGCATTCAGGTAGGCGGGCAGGGTAGCCACAAGAGTCTTGCCTTCACCGGTCTGCATCTCGGAAATATCACCGCGGTGCAGGGCAATGCCACCGATGACCTGCACAGGGAAGTGCTTCATGCCCAGCACGCGCCATGCGGCCTCGCGGCAGACGGCAAAGCATCGGGCAGGATATCATCGGTGGTCTTGCCGTCGGCCAGCTGCTGCTTGAACACAGCGGTCTGTGCCTGCAGGTCGGCATCCGGCATGGCGGCATATTTTTCTTCCAGAGCCAGCACCTGCTTGGCAATGGGGTTGATCTTTTTCAGCTCCCGGTCCGAGAAGCTGCCAAAGAGTTTTTCAACAAGGGACATTGGTAACACCTCATAGATCAAATTCGGGAAAATGCTTCCCGGAGATAGACATAAATACACACATATATGATACACCAAAGCGGCAGACGCGTCAAACCTGCAAGGTTATTTTAGCCGGTTTTTGAATGAATTTTCTGTAAATTTGCGCTGGAAGGGGGTTCATAAAAGGAAAAGATATGTGGTGGAGGCGAACAGCCTCGCCCTCTCCGTCTGCTCCCGCTGGTCGCATCCACCTCCCCCAAAGTGGGAGGCCTTGGCAATCCACGCAAAGTTTCCGGTTTCGCCAGAGGCTCCCCCTTTGGGGGAGCTGGTGAGCCAGCTAAAACAAAACCACCTCTGATTTTTGCAAATCAGAAGTGGTCAGGTGTACATTATAAGGTTTCCAGCAGCTGCGGCAGCTGTGCCAGATCGTCGATGACATTCGGGCACACAGCCTCGAGCCGCGCGCGGGACTGGTGGCCGCCGGTGTAGAGCACGCATTTTGTGCCAAGGGCCTTTGCAACTTCGGCATCGTGCTGGGTGTCGCCCACCATCACGCAGGCAGCAGGGGCGATGCCGCTTTGTGCAAGCCACTGTTTGCCCACCTGCACTTTGCTTACGCCATAGATGTCTGCAAGGCCGAGCAACTCAGTAAAATAGCCCTGCAGGCCCCGTGCGGCTACCTGCTCGATCAGGTAGTCCCGGCGGGAGGCGGAAAGCACGCTCTGCCGCCAGCCCCGGCGCGAAAGCTCGGCCAGCGTTTCGGCAGCGTGTGCAGAGGGGGGACAGGCATCCACACCTGCGTTATAATGTTCCATAAAGCACTCGGCCAGCTCCGGATAGGGATGTCTGGCAAAGTCGAAGCCGGCGCGGATGTAGTATTCCTCAATGGGAAAACCGAAAATTTCCCGGTAAGCGGCAAGATCGTACCGCTGCGGATAACCGTGGGTCTCCAGCATCCAGTTGAGACAGCTGTGGGTGAAATCAACATCATCCATCAAAGTGCCGTTCCAGTCCCAGAAGATCATTCCGTTTGCCTGCATGGAAACCTCCTTGCGGTCATTAAGCTGCAAAAAATTTTGCGCAGGGCCTTGCTGCTCTCGATGATCTTCACCAGCAGCACACCCAGAACGGTGCAGCTGATGAGCTCGCCGATACCTACGGAGATGCCGTTGGTGATGCAGGCCAGCCAGATGGGAGCGCTGGAGGTGGGGTCCGGGAACATGACGGCGATCTCAATGCCGATGATCACGGCATTGAACAGCACCGGCGGCAGGGAAGCCGCCACAGCCAGACCCTTGATGCGGATGTTCCGCAGCTTGTAGGTGACAAGGCAGGCCAGCAGGGTGGCAAGGGTGCCAAAGATGACATCCACGATGGTGGAGCCCAGCAGGTTTGCCAAAAAGCAGCCCAGTACCACACCGGCAATGTACTCGGCACCGAACACCGGCAGCAGGCAGAGCGCCTCAGCCACACGCACCTGTACCGCACCATAGGAGAGCGGCTGCAGAGCCATGCAGAGAACAACATAAATGGCTGCGACCACGCCGCAGCGCACCAGTTTACGGACGGAAGGATTCTGATTCATGATAATACTCCAGCGGGATGATTTTGACCGCACAGGGCCGCCAGCCCCTGTGGGTTTGGCCCGGCATGGTTCGAGACACGCCGGGGAGCCTAAAATCCTAAGTTGCTCTGAAAGGATGCCGCACAAAAAAGCACAGCAAAAGGCAGTATAGCATAATTTTTGGCAGATTGCAACGAATTTTCGCAGAATCAGGTACAGATGCAGTTTTTGGTTTGGACCCTTCCGGTGAAAAAGAGGTTCGAAAACGCAGGCTTTCGGAAGCCTTC
>ENA-OQCD01000554-OQCD01000554.1-human-gut-metagenome-genome-assembly--contig:-NODE-554-length-10585-cov-1.799292_pt1 | contig 10585 bp, 20 predicted proteins | sample MGYA00242755_ERZ504571 | MGnify/ENA primary metagenome ERZ504571 (study PRJEB26092, sample SAMD00036274) | human gut metagenome | host: Homo sapiens | study: EMG produced TPA metagenomics assembly of...
TTGGAAAATTCCCTGTATTTACTGAAGACGTGTTCCAACAGGTTGTACGCGGAACCAGTAAGTATAAAAAATACTGGAAACCAAGAGAGCTGTAAGCTTTTTCTGCAGAATCATTATTTTTTTACCACCTGAAGATAGGCGTGGCTTGCGCCTCTTTTTTTTGCCTTCATTAAGTAGACCGGTGCAGATCTGACGGGCGTATCCTCTGCGGCGGTAATCTTCACGCACATGGATCGCATAGATACCGATATAATCACGATCCAGAATTCCAAGCCCTGTGGCAATGATCTGGCCGTTTTTTTGTGATGGAAGCACAGACGGTTTCTTTAAGAATTGCACGGTACATGGAAGGAACCACACTCCTGTGGATCGGATTCGTAGTTTTTTTCAGGTCAAAAAGACTGTGGATCCAGAAATCAGGAATTTCATTGGTAAAGAGCACATCGGTGACAGGCGTGTCCAGAACAGCCTGGGCCAGATCTACAGTCATGACATTGGTCACATGCTGAATGGAATAGCCACGGTTTCCAGCATGTAGTCAAAATCCTGAGATACAAGTGGACTGATCTTGAAGATCGCAGGAGTTCCAAGGCGCTTATAGACCTGCTCGCAGTAGGGGATTTTTTCCCGCCATGGAAGGGTGGACGTTCCAAACTGTTCCACGCTGTTGGTTCTGTGAGTATAAAAGTAAGAAAAACGTAGAATCCATCCGTCATAAAGTTCCATTTTATGGGAGGGCCATGCATTCAGTGACATATCTTCAATTTTTTTTGATTGCTTTTTCCATAACATTACCTTTCTGCTGTAATCAATGTATAAAGTTTTTCAGCCAGAATCCGGTGTCCCTGCCTGGTAAGATGAATGCCGTCTTCCGTTATGGCTGACATTCCATGCAGAGAAGCTTTCTGATTCAGATCGTCTTGCAGCGGGACAAAAAACGGCGCCGTATTTTTTGACTGATTGTTCGGATATGGACGGACATCTGAGAAAGAAGGGGGAACCAGGAAGCGTAGCAGCGTGGCCATGGGAAAACAAATGGCTCCAGGAAAAAAAGCTTCCGTTTCCGGGAGCCTGTGCCGGAGAGCTTTCGGGCAAGCTGTTCATACCGGGCTGCGAATATTTCCATTAAATCCTGCTGTTGTGCGGACGAACGGCGGGTGTTCATCATGATTCCAATATCGTTGATTCCGATCAGCACAGTAACAATATCCGGATCAGAGGCTTCCAGCCAGGAATCCATGTTCTGAAGAAGCCGTTCCAGGGTAAAACCATCAATTCCTCTGTTTTCCATGGAAAAATCATAGCCGGCATTATGAAGGAGGCCGGAGAGAATCTTCACATATCCGTTTCCAGACGGATCTGCGGAAAAAAGTCGGCCACAGTCTGTGATGCTGTCGCCAAGACACAGGAGACGGGGCATAAAAGTTCCTTCTTTCTGTAACATTTCGTGCTTTGGATAGTAGCACTTACACTCACAGTGGTCAAGCTCATGAATATCGGAAATGGGTAAAAAACGAATAAACGTGAAAACATTGAAAATTTTTTAAAAAATAAAAAAAGTACTTGCATTTTGAAAAGAAGTGTTATATACTAACGAAGTCGGTTGAGGGAAACAACTTAAACGACAGAAACAAATGAACATGGCCAGTTGGTCAAGGGGCTAAGACGCCGCCCTCTCACGGCGGAAACACGGGTTCGATTCCCGTACTGGCTATTAGCTGAAAGCAGTTAGAAACCTTATTCTAACTGCTTTTTTCGTTGTTTGAAAAGCGTTAAAAGAACCAGGGTGTCATCAAAAATGTCATCAGGATATCCGGCGCAGAGGTGTGTTGCAGAGATCTGTCCGAATGTCAGAATTTGTCGAACGAAAATGCTGGACAAAAGCTTTTAAGAATCCTATAATAAGTTTCACCAGAGATCTTCTGGTATTCGATCACCGCCAGGTCAGGCGGGAAATTCCACATTTATGATAACTGAATAAACATATATTTTATGGAAGGAGGCATGTATATCTTTGGGTGGTTTTTTATCCGTAGTAATCTCTGCGATGGCCGTCTGGATGGATCTCAGAGAGGAAGCTGTGGATAATAGCTGGGTACTTTTTTCGATTATGGCAGGTTTTTTACTACAGCTTTTGGAAAAGGGGCCGAAAGGCATGATCATATTCCTGACAGGAGCAGCAGTTCCACTTATTCTTCTCGGAATTCTGTTTATATTCCGGATGCTTGGAGCGGGAGATGTTAAGATTTTGTGTGCTCTGGGTGGAATCATGGGTCCACGGACAGTTACAGAATGTATCGTTTATTCATTGCTTGCAGGTGCAGGCATTTCTCTGGCAATTCTTATTTCTACAGGCGGTATCCGCCAGCGAATCCTCTATTTATATCAGTATATGAATGAATTTTACTGTACAGGCGAAATCCGTCCTTATTACAGAAAAGGAATGAAGCATCCGGAGAATTTTCATTTTACAGTGCCGATCTTTTTTGAGTGCATTGCTTTATGCAGGAGGTGTGTATTGAAGAAAAACATATTTGCAGTCTGTGATCTGGAGGTGGATTATGCATTCAATTTCATGGACTATCTGAACCAGAAAAGAAATCTTCCTTTTGAAATCCAGGCATTTACAACAGCGGAGAGTCTGCTTGCCTATGGAAAAGAAAATCATATTGAGTTGCTGCTGATTTCCGATAAGGCTATGCGGAAAGAAATCCGTGAGATCGGAATAGGGAAGATCATCATTCTTTCGGAGGGAGTACACCCACCGGAACTGGATCAGTATTCAAGTGTGTATAAATACCAGTCTTCTGCAGATGTAATACGGGAAGTAATGGCCTGTTATGGAGAAGAGAAAGCGCTGAATCCGGTAGCGTTTCCGGCCCTGAAGAAAACAATGGAGATCGTAGGTGTTTTTCACCCCTTGGAAGATGTCTGAAAACATCGTTTTCTCTTGCGCTTGGACAGATTTTTGGCCAGAGAACGAGCTGTTCTTTATTTGAATCTTGAAGAGTATTCCGGATTTGAAGAACTGCTTGGGAAATCATTTTCCACGAATCTGAGCGATCTTTTTTACTATGTAAGACAGGGAAACGAGAATCTGATCCACAGGATGAACGGAATGATCCAGACGATCAATAATCTGGACTTTATACCTCCTGTGCGGATGCCTTCAGATATCCGTACGGTATGCTGGGAAGACTGGGAACGTCTTCTGCAGGAAATAACGTTGCACAGTTCCTACGAAGTGCTGATCCTGGATATGGGAGGAAATGTAGATGAAAATTTTCAGCTTCTGGATCTGTGCAGCAGAATTTATATGCCGGTCCTGAATGATACAGTTTCTGTATGCAAAATGACGCAGTTTGAAAATCTGCTGAAGATCTGGAATAAAGAAAAAATTCTGGAAAAAACAGAAAAAGTGCATTTGCCTTTTCATATGGATAACATATCTTCCGAGACTTATGTAGAACAGCTGGTCTGGAGTGAACTGGGAGATTATATCCGTAGTCTTCTGAGAAAGGAGCGGTCATGAACAGAGAAAAATTCAGAGAAATACATGATCTGCTTATGGAGCAGCTGGATGTATCCAGGGAACTGTCTGATGAGGAAATCCTGGAGGTGATCGATGAACTGATACTGAATCAGTCAAAAGAGTTGTTTTTTTTCCCTGAAAGAAAAAGTGGGGCTTCGGCAGGAACTGTTCTGTTCTGTGCGAAAGCTGGATGTTCTACAGGAACTGATCGAAGATGAAAGCGTAACGGAGATCATGGTAAACGGACCGGACAATATCTTTGTGGAGAGGGCCGGAAAACTTACCAGATGGAATAAAACTTTCACCTCGAAAGAAAAGCTGGAGGACGTGATACAGCAGATTGTGGGGGAGGTGTAACCGTGTTGTAAATGAATCCATGCCGATTGTGGATGCAAGACTGGAAAACGGCGCACGTGTCAATGTAGTTGTTTATCCGGTAGCGTTAAATGGTCCGATCCTGACGATCCGGCGTTTCCTGACGATCCGATAACTATGGAAAAGCTGATTTCTTTGGGTAGTATTACAGAGGAATGTGCACAATTTCTGAAAAAAACTGGTGCAGGCCAGATATTCCATTGTGATCGGTGGTGGTACAGGCAGCGGAAAAACAACCTTTCTTGGTGCTGTTGCGGAATATATCCCGAAAGATGAACGACTGATCACAATTGAAGATAATGCGGAACTTAAGATCCGAGGAATTGACAATCTTGTGTGTCTGGAAGCAAAGATGGCGAATATGACAGGGGCTGTATCTGTAACAATTCGTGATCTGATCAAATCGGCTCTTCGAATGAGGCCGGACCGGATAATAGTCGGAGAAGTACGAGGCGGAGAGGCCATGGATATGCTGCAGAGTCTTATATGTACTATATAACAATTATATATATAACGTATATAAGGATGGAAAATATAGATTAGAGGGAAGGCATAGGAACGATATGAACATTAAGTATAGGTTATTGTGTAAAAGGTTAATAGAGGAAAGGAAGAGAGTAGGTGTCATTCAATATTATAATGTACTGTTCATAATGGAGTTATTGTCAGATAAAGACATATGGTTTTTAGAACAGTGGGTGAACGGTATAAATAACATATATATGAAGGATATACATAACTGGTGTAGAATGCATTTTGTTAAATATCACACTGTATTTGTTTACAGGAAAGAGTATCCGGTAAAAGCAAATATTTGGAATGGATATTCATATATAAGGTGGCGGATGGAGCGGATGATGAATTTGGAATAAGATAAAATAGTGCTTGCATGAAAGGGAGTCTTAGAGTAGGGTATTCTTTTGAAAGTATGGATAGAACGAAGGCTGAAGGCTCTGCGCTATTCGTTTGGCAGAGCCTGAGTATTGTCCTGATCCGTAGAAAATAAATCTAACTGACCTTCTGGAGTGGAACTTTGACCGGATTCATCTTCAGTTGATTTGTTCTCTTTTTTTGGGTGTTTTATGAGTGTATAATTTCTCAAAAGGAAGTGAATACTTGGATTTTTTATTGTATTCTAGTAAAAGAGCTTCTGCAAACCCTAATGAACCGGCACGACGTTCTCTGGCAGTACGACTGATTTCTCTGACAGAGACACGTCCTACTTTTTCTTTAAATGTGTCATCTTTCATTGTTTCTCCATAAGCATTATCCAGACGGGCAATAGCATTAAGCATATTGGAGCTAAAGGACATAGGCGCGCTTCCCATGTGGCAACGCAAAGGCGTAAAACACGATCAAGAGTGTGAAAACCATATTTTTCATAGATATTAATTAAAGTGGATACAGCACATATACCTCCGGGGCGAGAGGAAGAAGTAATAGAGAGATCATATGATTCAACAAGGTCACGAATAAATAAGTTCTCTATCATTACCAGCTTCAATATTAGCCATGAATATTTCATAAGGTAGTAACGATTTGACATATTTCATCTGATTTGCAAAAATATCTGCTTCTTGAGTGTAAACAAGATCATCATAAACCATGCACCAGACAGGAGTTTCTCTTGATCCAGAGACGAGAGCGACAATTTCTATAGTGTGTTGTCCGTTGAACACATAATTTATCCCATCACGTCTACTTACTTTTACAGGGTTTATCTGATAAAGGTCAAAATTAGCTGCAGCACGCTGAACGTGTTTGATAGAAAGATTACGTTGGTAATCTTGATTTGAACATAAATTTTTAATAGGTATTTGCTCAAAATGCACTTGGGGAACAAACTTTTTGTAAATCTTCGGTATTTCCATCCATAATTATATTTCCTCCAATTTTTTTTCAAAATATTATTTGTGGTTGATATTAGGCACATAAGCTGATATTTAAGCTTATATTTTGCTGTATCAGATGCAATTTTTAAAATCTGAAACTTTTTAATACTCTTTCGATAGAACTGTTCCATGAGGGAATCGTCAACGTAAGACTTGCAATTTCCGCATCTGGATCAAATTGTGGCAGATTGCGTATAGATGGAATAGAAACGAAAGATTCTTTCTTTAATATCGGTTTGGCGTAATTATTCCACAGTAATTCCCTTTTCATATCATGATAACTGAGATGTTCTATCTTTTTCGGCAAGAAGGTAGTTATTTTAGACTTAAAAGCTGCTCTTTTGATAATCCTGAAAGTTCAATAATATTAGCTTGGGAAATCCAAAGCTGACCAGAACGAACTCGTTTGACAAGATCCGGAACTTTTTCATCAATTATATCTAGTGCACTACTGTAAGCAGAATATTTGTAAACGGTAGCCATTGCTACATTACATTCTTCGGATATTTTTTTTGCTGCGATGCTTGCACCGGAAATATGAGATTTATTCGTAGATGAAAGTTGTCTTGAAACTAAAATTTTTTCAGCATCATATTTTTTCCCAATCAGGTATTTTTATTGATATTGGTTAAATCCTCTCGTTTAAGTTGGTCAGTACATATCCATGAAATTACATCTTCTTTACTGGAAAATGGAGTCTTTTTATTCGGAAAGGAATACTGTGTTTACGAAATAATTCATATGCTTCTATACCATTAATGACAATACCATTCCATGTGCAGATGGGGGGTGTGATAGGAATGACATAATATCTGTTGCTCAAGTTTGTTTTATAATCTTTTTTCACTGAGATATTGATACAAATTGGTGAATTCTAGTTTTGTTTTTAATGTATATATACTATAATTGCGCATACTCATCTCCCATTATTTCTGATTTGAATTCTGTTTGTGGCAGTTTTGTGATGATGTTATCCATGGAAAATAGAGCTATTTTCTTATCTGGGTAAATATTGCCTTCTAAACGAAAAATGTTAAATTTCTCCCAAGAAAGGTTAAGCTGGGAAAGTGAATATAGTAATTCTCGGCTGTACAATTCATAACTGTTACCATTGATGACAAAATAATCCTTAACTTTATGTGCCAATTTATCCTCTGCACAACTAGCCTTTATACCTATCATTTTTTGATCAGGATTAACAAGAAGTTGAATATATTCTGGGTTACCAATTTGACGGAGTGTATTGCGGTGGATTCGTATACGATTCTTTTTAAAGTCAATACATATTAGTGGATGGGAAGAGTGTTTGTTGTTCATAGGATTTTTCCTCACTTTCTGCTGTTGATGGTTCTTTTGCTTTTTCTATGGATTTATCAGTTGCCTTCTTCTTTTCTTGTATGTTAAAATACTGCGTAGCCTTCAAATATATTGACTTGCATTGATTTCTGATGTTCTTCCACTGGAATACCGAATTGATTCTTCCATTCTTCAGGATAAGAAGGTGTCCTAGCAGTGGTTACAGTTCCATTGTCTTTTAGTGTACGAGGAAATATTTCAGGTGAAGTTAAATCGAAAATGAACAGTATTTCATTGCCAGAACGAATTAATTTGCCGAGAATCTTGTACCGATAATTAGGATTCCAATCCATGAGAGATATCACTTTAGCAAAGAAAATTCGACAGGTGATTTGTTTTGGCGAACGCTTTTTTCCAGAGGAACACCAACGAAAAGAGTCTTTTTCTTCTTCTCGACAGGGACGGACAGCCAGTTTTTTTTCAATGGGATTGACTAATATTTGCACATATTCGACATCGGGTAGCTTTTTTTATGCAGGCGGTATTTACAGATACCTTGTAGTTATTAAACGTAAACGAAGGTTCGTAAATATGAGCGAAGAATTCGCCACGTACAACTTGATAACCGTCATAGCTGAAAGAATCATCGTCAATGACTTCCATTTGATTTAAGGGGCTGGGTGCGACTGTTATTGGCATAGGTGTGTTGATTTTCATCATATCAGAAGGTTCTGTAGTCATATTCCATTGATTTATAGGTTGCTCGCTCATTGGGTGTCTCCTTTAATTTCTGTAATAATATTCTTTATATTTTGTATAATGGTTTCTTTGGGAGTGGTTTGTAGCTCGGGTTCTTTTATAAGGTTTACTTTCTGAAGCAGTTTGCCAGTTTTTGTCCACTGTAAATTCTGTTAATTCTGGCGCTTGAGACTGAGTATAGTAATTATTACCGAAGCTATTCATCCAGTCGGCAGGATAAGCTAACACACTCTTAGAATCAGATATTGTATCAGGCGTGTTGTTATTGGGGGCGGATACTTCGTTGGTACTTGTCGGGATTCGTATTTCTGTATCGTCCATGTTGAAAATAAGACATTTTCATTGTCTTTTTGGTGGGCAACTCCTAATATTCTATATTTGCATTTTTTGTCCCACTTTAAATATCTCGTATTAATGTTGGCAAAAAATGCAGCACCGGAAATTGGTTTTGGAATAAGTTGACCATCTTTGAGACGTGACCACTGCACTTTATTTTTTTGTTTCAGAGGAACATGGTCGAATAGCAAGTAGTTTTGCGCTCGGGTGTATTAGCATTTTGACAAATTTTATGTTTGGAATTTCCGTATAGCATCTTTGTTAAAAGAGATCTGTTTAAAAGAAAAAGAAACAGAAATCCGACCAACCGAGGAGAAAAATTGTCCTCTAGCAACTTCATAGTCTCTTAAATCGAAGGAACCGGCGGAAGCAGTAATTGTATCAGGTGCATTCATATTTGCCGGTTTAAGGACGCTTTGAGATGCTTCAAAGTAGTCTCTGGATTTAAATCCAGACCATCTTGGATTAATGCTTATAAATCCACTTAGAGAGCCTTCTTGTATCACATGTAATTCTGGTAAAATCTCTTTATTTCCATATTTCGCATTTGTAATTAATTTTTGAACAGCTATGAAATCATCTCGGGAGATAATAGCTTCATGATGTCCGACTTTTTCTATATTGATTACGGTCTTGATTGTTTTTCCTTGATTTATGGTCAAGATAATTCGGAGTCCATGTTTTTCTCGCCAGAACATCCCCACAATGGCGTTCATTTTGAAGGATTTGTAGTATGGTACTGGATGACCAGACATCATTATTCTTTTTTGTTTTACAACCGAGTTCTGTCAAAGAATCAGCAATTTGTTGAGTACTACTTCCATTAAGATACATATAAAAAATAAGCTGCACAATTTTTAGCTTCATGTGGATTGATTACAAGATCTCCATTTTTCGTCTTGGTCATATCCGAGCAGAGGAGGTGTAAGGAATATTCCCCGAACGAAAACGCAATTTCAATGGAAGAATTCATAATTTCACTTTTGGTATGACTTTCTTCCTGCGCAAGTGTTGACATGAATGACAGAATCATTTCGCTTTTGGGATCAAGAGTATTTAAATGCTCTGTTTCAAAAAATACACCGACGGGTGGACGGAGTGAAGAAAGCTCTCGTACATATCGGATACAGTCAACAACGTTTCTTGCAAATCGGGATACACTTTTTGTTATGATTAAATCAATTTTTCCGCCTTCACAATCTTCAATCATTTTTTGAATGCATCTCTATGTTGAAGCGAAGTGCCGGAAATGCCTTCGTCGGCATATATTTCTACAAGCATCCAATTCGGATTTTTATTTACTACATCCTGATAATGATTTTTCTGTAATTCATATGAGGATGTTTGGCGTGGATCATCCGTAGATACCCTTGCATATACAGCTACTCGTAGTTTTTTTCTGTTTAAAAATATCCTCTGGTGGAAGTGCCGGAATTACTTCCAGTTCTTCTGGATCAATACCTTTGTATCTTTGCCGGATTCTGGCTTTCTGTTCATCAATATTACTGCTTCGTTCTTCACTTTCTTTCATCAATAGCGACATCCTTTATAGTTGATATAACTATCATAGAATTTTTGGATTGAAAAGACATAAACCATCGGTTAAGTGATTAACGGATGGTTTATGTAGAAATAGATATTTGATTGTTATTGAATGATTTAATAATCATTCGGGTTATCAGCATCGTAATTGTGTTTTGAGGATAGATGCCAATCATTGATTCGTAAAATGTTTTTTATGGCTGAAAGAACCTCGAATATGTAACGTTTTTCAGTGCTGGTACAATCTGCCATTAATAAATCAATGTCAGTTTGATATTCCGTAGGATTGTATAACAAGTTCCCATAGAGTAATTCATCAATAGTAATTTCAAGTGCGTTGCTAATTTTGATTAAAGATTCTAAACTGGGTTTACGCTTGGCATTTTCAATATAGCTTATATAAACAGTAGAAAGATCAGCAATTTCAGCCAGCTCCTCGGCAGATAATCCTCGTTGTTTGCGGGTTTCTCTTATACGTTTGCCTATAAGTGCATAATTTATTTCCATGTCCTCACCTCCTTTCCATCACAACTTGACTTTTCTTGTGTTGTAGATAGAAAAAAAATGGTGAGCTATACAACAGCAATTGGTTGTATAAAGAGAAGTATATCATATGTATATAGCAAAAAGAAGATTGTCGATTGATGGGAGAAAAAGGCGATAAGTTGTAATTGAACAACAGCGAAAAAAGGGTTATCATTTATGTATTAAAAATTTATGTCTGGGAGGAAAATACATGGACAGATAAAGAGGAAATCAAAACAACTGGAGGAAATTAGAGGAAAAAGGAAGAGTAACTGCGGGAGTACAAAGAAAAAATTCCGGGCAGATGTGCCAAGAGAATAAAATGATA
>ENA-OQCD01000555-OQCD01000555.1-human-gut-metagenome-genome-assembly--contig:-NODE-555-length-10557-cov-2.445158_pt1 | contig 10557 bp, 12 predicted proteins | sample MGYA00242755_ERZ504571 | MGnify/ENA primary metagenome ERZ504571 (study PRJEB26092, sample SAMD00036274) | human gut metagenome | host: Homo sapiens | study: EMG produced TPA metagenomics assembly of...
ATCAGGAAATGGAAGCATTGAAAGAAATGCTTTATGCAGCAACCAAAGCACTGAAACCGGGAGGCAGACTGGTAGTAATCACCTATATTCCTTAGAGGACCGCATGGTAAAAAAATATCATGAAAACCGGAAACATAGAAGGCAAGGCCGAACAAGATTTCTTTGGTAATGTACAGACACCTTTCAAACTAGTCAACAACAAAGTTATTGTTGCCGGCAACGAAGAAGTGACATGCAATCCGCGCTCCCGAAGCGCCAAGTTGAGAATTGCAGAAAAGAGATAACGAGATGGAAGAAGAACTGAAACAAAATACACAACAACCCAAAGACGGACAATCTGCTTCGCCCAAGCATATGTCTATCCGCAGCATATTAGGAGGAGATATCCTTGCGAACGACTTTTTCAAAAGACAGACCCGTTTGCTGATTCTCATCATGATCCTGACTGTACTATACATAGACAACCGTTATAGCAGCCAACAGGAACTCATTGAAATTGACAAGTTGAAAAAAGATTTGATCGATATCAAATACGATGCATTGACACGCTCTTCCGAACTGATGGAAAAGAGCCGCCAGTCACGTATTGAAGAATATATTTCGACGGAAGACAGCCCCTTGCAAACGGCTACCAACCGTCCTTATTTAATAAAAGAAAGACTAACGCCCATGACTGCCCAACCAAAAAAAACATAATGCTCCGCTTCTCCTTCATCATCCTGGTCATGGTGTTGATAGGCATTGCCATTATCTGCAAAGCCGGCGTCATCATGTTTGCCGAGCGTCAATACTGGAAAGACGTAGCCGACCGTTTTGTAAAAGAAAAAACGTCACCGTACGTCCTACCCGTGGCAACATCATCTCATCCGACGGCCAGCTGATGGCAAGCAGCCTTCCCGAATATAAGATTTACATGGACTTCATGATAAATAAAAGGAAGGGCGAAACCGAAGAAGAGGAAAAGAAACGGCTGAAGCTACAACATATCAAAGACTCAGTTCTTTATGCAAACCTTGACACAATCTGCAAAGGGTTACATGAAATATTCCCTGATAAAAGTGCCGCCTTTTTCAAACAGCACATCAAAAACGGAAGAAAAAAAGAGAGCCGCAGTTGGTTGCTCTACCCCAAACGCATTTCTTATATACAATATAAAGAAGCAAAACGTCTGCCCGTATTTAACCTGAACAAATACAAAGGCGGATTCCATGAACAGGCATTCAATCAACGGAAAAAACCTTTTGGCTCACTGGCAATGCGTACATTGGGAGATATGTATCCAGATATAGAACAAGGTGCAAAGAACGGGCTGGAACTTTCATACGATTCCATATTAAAAGGCAGAAACGGTATCACTCACCGTCAAAAGGTAATGAACAAATACCTGAACATTGTAGATATTCCTCCTGTAGATGGCTGTGATATCATTACGACCATTGATGTAGGTATGCAAGACATCGCAGAAAAAGCATTGGTGGATGAATTGAAAGAAATCAACGCTACTGTAGGCGTTGCCATTCTGATGGAAGTGCAGACGGGAGACATCAAAGCTATCGTCAACATGACCAAATGCAAATGACGGCATTTACAGAGAAAATACGCAATAAACGCCATCTCAGACATGATGGAGCCAGGCTCTACTTTCAAAAACCGCATCCATACTGGTAGCGCTGGACGACGGAGTCATCACTCCGGAAACGGTGGTGGAAACCGGTAACGGGGTCTATATGATGCACGGCCGCTATATGAAAGATCATAACTGGCATCGTGGAGGCTACGGCACTATCAACACAACAAAATCATTGATGGTGTCCTCAAACATCGGTGTATCACGGTTGATCGATGATCATTATCATGATAATCCGGAAAAGTTTGTACGCGGACTGCATCGAGTAGGCATTGCCACTCCGTTAGATCTCGATATTCCCGGTGCCGGCAAGCCGAACATCCGCATCCCCAACAAAGACTTGAGCAATTGGTCACGTACTGCACTGGCATGGATGTCTATTGGCTATGAAACCCAAATTCCCCCCATCAATACACTGGCATTTTATAATGCTATAGCCAATAACGGAGTAATGGTCAAGCCTCGTTTTGTGAAATCAATAGTCAAAGACGGGCAGGTAGTGGAAGATATTGCTCCTGAAATACTCAACCCGGCCATCGCTTCCCCCAAGGCTATCAGCGAGATACAAACAATTTTGGAAAAAGTTGTCAGCGAAGGGCTGGGAAAGAAAGCAGGATCCAAGCAATTCCATGTATCCGGGAAAACCGGTACTGCACAGGTTTCACAAGGGAAAGCCGGGTACACGAATGGCACACGCCGTTATTTGGTAAGTTTCTGTGGATATTTTCCTTCAGAAGCGCCTAAATACAGTTGCATTGTAGCCATCCAGAAACCTGGACTCCCCGCCTCGGGTGGTCTGATGGCCGGCAGCGTGTTCAGTAAAATTGCTGAACGCGTATTTGCCAAACATCTGGCACAAGATTTGAAAGAGGCAAAAGACTCAACTTCTATCCTTATTCCGGATGTAAAAAACGGGGATATAAGTGCGGCACATTATGTACTGAACCGGATAAATGTAAATTCATCCGGAGTTTCGGAACAATCAACCGAAGGCAAACCGGTATGGGGAAATGTGACTAGTAATCCGGACAATGTATTATTCAAACAAAAAAGACATTAACAATAAACTTGTACCAAGTGTTATTGGTATGGGCGCAAAGGATGCTGTCTATCTGCTTGAAAGCATGGGATTGAAAGCCCGCATTACCGGCATCGGTAAAGTGAAGTCACAAAGTATCCCGGCCGGCAACACTTTGCGCAAAGGACAAACCATACAATTACGATTAAATTAACAGTGTAACAGGAAGAATATGAAACTGGAAAAGATTATTAAAGGAATAACAGTCAATGAAATCATAGGTGATGCATCCCAAGAAATTTCGGGAATAAACATGGACTCGCGCCTGATAGAGCCCGGTCATATTTTCGTTGCTGTAAAAGGAACGCAGACTGACGGACACACTTATATCCAAAAAGCAATAGAAAAAGGAGCCCGTACAGTGGTATGTGAGAATCTTCCTGAGACATTGATTGAGAATGTTACCTACATCAAAGTGAACGATACGGAAGACGTTGTCGGGAAACTGGCAACTACGTTTTACGGCGACCCCACCTCGAAATTGGAACTGGTCGGTGTTACAGGCACCAACGGAAAAAACGACTATTGCCACCTTATTATATAATATGTTCCGTAAATTCGGATATAAGACAGGACTCATTTCCACTGTATGCAATTATATAGATGAGGAAGTCATTCCAACTGACCATACCACCCCTGACCCTATTACACTAAACAAACTGCTGGGGCGCATGGCAGATGAAGGATGCAAATATGCCTTTATGGAAGTAAGCTCACATTCTGTAGCACAAAAACGGATCGGTGGTTTAAAATTCGTAGGCGGTATATTTACCAACCTTACCCGTGACCATCTGGACTACCATAAAACTGTAGAGAACTATCTGAAAGCCAAAAAAGCATTCTTTGACGGTCTGCCTAAAACAGCCTTTGCCTTAACCAATCTGGATGACAAAAACGGATTGGTCATGACTCAAAATACCAAAGCAAAGGTACACACCTATTCGCTGCGCAGTTGAGTGATTTTTAAAGGAAAAAGTGCTGGAAGATGGATTCGAAGGAATGCTGCTTGATATAAATAATGTGGAAGTCAATGTACAGTTCATCGGACGTTTCAATGCTTCCAACCTGCTGGCAGTCTATGGAACAGCCTGCCTGCTTGGGAAAAAACAGAAGAGGTACTGCTGGCATTGAGTACTCTTCGCCCCGTTGCCGGGCGTTTTGACTCACTGCGCTCACCCAAGGGATACACCGCCATTGTGGACTATGCCCATACTCCGGATGCCTTGGAAAATGTGCTGAATGCCATTCACGAGGTCCTGAATGGCAAAGGTCATGTAATTACGGTAGTAGGCGCCGGCGGCAACCGCGATAAAGGCAAACGCCCCTTGATGGCACAAGAAGCGGTAAAGCAAAGCGATAAAGTCATTATCACCTCTGACAATCCCCGTTTTGAAGAGCCGCAGGAAATCATCAATGATATGCTGGCAGGGCTGACTAAAGAGGATATGCGTAAAGTGATAAGCATAGCCGACCGTAAAGAAGCGATCCGTACAGCTTGTATGCTGGCCCAAGCTAAAGATGTCATTTTAGTTGCCGGGAAAGGACACGAAAATTATCAGGAAATCAAAGGTATAAAGCACCATTCGACGATAAAGAAGTATTAAGAGATATTTTTGCTAATGAATAAACCAACCAAAAGATGTTATATTATTTATTTCAATATTTAGAAAAGTTCGATTTTCCCGGAGCCGGTATGTTCGGTTACGTTTCATTCCGTTCATTGATGGCAATCATTTTATCATTGTTGATCTCAGCTATCTTCGGTGAATATTTCATCAACCTGCTCAAACGTAAACAAATAACCGAAACCCAACGTGACGCATCTATAGACCCTTTTAATGTGAAAAAGTTGGTGTGCCGACGTGGGAGGTATAATTATTATTGTCGCAATTCTCATACCTTGCCTCTTGTTGGGGAAGCTGCATAATATTTACATGATATTAATGTTGATTACCACCATTTGGCTGGGTACGTTAGGCTTTTTGGACGACTATATCAAGGTCTTCCGTAAAGACAAAGAAGGGTTGCACGGCAAATTCAAGATCATCGGCCAAGTAGGTTTGGGACTCATTGTGGGACTCACCTTATATTTAAGTCCGAGCGTGGTTATCCGTGAGAACGTAGAAATACAAAGAGGAGGAGAAATTGTGGAAGTGGTGCACAAGGAACAAGATCAGAAGTCCACCAAAACTACGATTCCTTTCTTCAAGAACAACAATTTGGATTATGCTGATTTCGTAGGTTTTCTGGGAGACAATGCCCAGGCTGTAGGTTGGATTATTTTCGTATTAGTTACCATCTTCGTAGTTACTGCCGTATCTAACGGTGCCAACCTGAATGACGGGATGGACGGGATGGCAGCCGGAAATTCTGCTATCATCGGTCTTACCTTAGGCATATTGGCATACGTATCCAGCCACATCGAATATGCAGGATACCTTAATATCATGTACATTCCCGGCAGTGAAGAACTGGTAATCTTTATCTGCTCCTTCATCGGCGCACTGATCGGTTTCCTTTGGTACAATGCTTTTCCCGCCCAAGTATTTATGGGCGATACCGGCAGCTTGACCATTGGTGGTATCATAGCGGTATTTGCAATCATCATTCATAAAGAGTTGCTTATACCTATTCTCTGTGGAATCTTCTTGGTAGAAAACCTTTCGGTCATTCTACAGGTGAGATATTTCAAAAGCGGAAAAAAGAAAGGACATTTGCAACGCGTATTCAAACGTGCCCCTATCCACGACCATTTCCGCACTACATTAGCACAGTTAGACCCCAATTGCAGTTATCTGTTCATGAAACCCAACAGCGTATTCCATGAGTCAAAAAATCACGGTACGCTTCTGGATTGTCACCATCGTACTCGCTGCAATTACGATTATTACATTAAAGATAAGATAAGATAAACGAAGATTATGGCTAAAAGAATTGTCATACTAGGAGCCGGAGAAAGCGGTGCGGGAGCAGCCGTTCTGGCAAAGAAACAAGGTTTCGACACCTTCGTTTCAGACATGTCCACGATTAAGGACATATACAAAAACATGCTGAACGAGCGAGGCATCGAATGGGAAGAAGGCAAACATACCGAATCTCTCATTCTGAATGCGGATGAAGTAATCAAAAAGTCCGGGTATTCCGAATGATGCCCCGATGATTCTTAAGTTAAAGTCACAAGGCACCCCTATCATCTCCGAAATAGAATTTGCGGGACGTTATACCAATGCCAAAATGATTTGCATTACAGGAAGTAATGGAAAAACAACAACTACTTCGCTGATTTATCATATCTTCAAGAAAGCAGGTATGAATGTGGGACTAGCCGGAAATATCGGCCAAAGTCTGGCATATCAGGTAGCAGAATGCAACTATGATTATTATGTGATCGAGTTAAGCAGTTTCCAATTGGACAATATGTACAAGTTCCATGCCAACATTGCCGTATTGATGAACATCACGCCGGATCATCTGGACCGTTACGACCACCAGATGCAAAACTATGTGGATGCCAAATTCCGCATTATCCAGAACCAGACCCCGGACGATGCCTTCATCTTCTGGAACGATGACCCCATCATCCAGCGTGAATTACACAAATATGGCATTCATGGCCATTACTACCCTTTTGCCGAAAGGAAAGAGGAAGGAACCGCCGCATACGTGGAACAGGACAAGGTTTATTTTACAGAACCAATCGCTTTCAACATGGAACAGGAGGAACTGGCGCTGACCGGAACCCATAATCTGTTCAACTCCATGGCGGCCGGTATCTCTGCCAACCTGGCGGGTATCCGCAAAGAGTGTATCCGCGAGGCCTTGGGTGATTTCAAGGGAGTGGAACACCGCCTTGAAAAAGTCTGCCGGGTAAGAGGGGTGGATTATATCAATGACTCCAAGCTACCAATGTGAATTCCTGCTGGTATGCTTTGCAAAGCATGAAAACCAAAACCATCCTGATATTAGGCGGGAAAGACAAAGGCAACGACTATAACGAAATTGCCGACTTGGTAAAAGAAAAATGTACCGGATTGATCTACATGGGATTGCACAATGAGAAATTGCATGATTTCTTTGACAAGTTCGGCCTGCCTGTAGCCGATGTACAAAGCATGAAGGATGCCGTAGACGCTGCTTACCGGATGGCCAAGAAAGGCGAAACCGTATTATTAAGTCCATGCTGCGCCAGCTTCGACCTTTTCAAAAGTTACGAAGACCGTGGCGAGCAGTTCAAGGAATGTGTAAGAAACCTGTAATATAGTATTAAGGTATATAGATAATGGATCTGATAAAAGACTTGTTCAAGGGCGACAAAGTAATCTGGATTATTTTCCTGTTTCTTTGTCTGATCTCTATCGTCGAGGTATTTAGTGCCGCCAGCACGCTTACCTACAAAAGTGGGGATCATTGGGGACCTATCACCCAGCACAGTGTCATCCTGATGGTAGGTGTGTGCATTGTGGTACTGGTACATAACATTCCCTACAAATATTTCCGTGTGTTTCCCGTCTTCCTGCTACCCCTATCGACATTATTGCTGATATTTGTAATGGGTATGGGATTGATTACCGGAGACCGTGTCAATGGTGCAGCCCGTTGGATGACTTTCTTCGGTATCCAGTTCCAGCCTTCCGAACTGGCAAAAATGGCCGTGATTATTGTCACCGCATTTATTCTATCCAAGTTTCAGGAAGAAGACAATGCCAATCCGAAAGCATTTAAATATATCATGTGGATCACCGGAATTGTTTTCATTCTGATTGCTCCCGAAAACGGCTCTACCGCAGCACTGCTTTTCGGAGTAGTCTTTTTAATGATGGTGATCGGCCGGGTACCCTGGAAGCAATTGGCCAAGTTAATGGGAATAGCCGGAGTTATGGTGGCTTTTTTTGTAGGCATAGTGATGATTATGCCCACACACAAACTGAACAAAGTCCCCATGATGCACCGTGTAGAAACCTGGCAGAACCGTATAAAAGGCTTCTTTGAGGACAAAGAAGCCGTTCCCGCCGCCAAATATGATATAGACAAGGACGCCCAGATAGCACACGCCAATATTGCTATCGCCTCCAGCAACATCATAGGAAAGATGCCGGGTAACAGTGTGCAGCGGGATTTCCTGTCACAAGCATTCTCGGACTTCATCTTTGCTATAATCATAGAAGAGCTGGGGTTGCTGGGAGGCGCCTTTGTAGTGATTCTCTACATCTGGCTGTTGATGCGGGCGGGTAAAATAGCCCGAAGAAGTGAAAAAAGTTTTCCTGCCTTTCTGGTGATGGGCATCGCCCTGTTGCTGGTATCTCAGGCGATGCTTAACATGATGGTGGCCGTAGGTCTGTTCCCCGTCACCGGACAACCCCTGCCGCTTATCAGCAAAGGAGGAACCTCTACACTCATCAACTGCGCCTACATCGGTATGATATTAAGTGTCAGCCGCTACGTAGCTGAGCAAGAAGAGAAGAAAGCTGCCGAGCAACAGGCGTTGGAAGAAGCCGAACTGGCAGCCAAGGCCGAACGGCGCCAGGAAATAGTAGCCGCCATGCAGGAAGCCATTACCACACTTCCGTCGGGTGACAATGCCACCACTTCCCTCCCGCCGGAGGAGAACTCGCTGCCCGATGACTTGAAGGCAATGCTGAATGCAGCCGGGAAGCGGGAGCCGGAAGAAGAAATATAATATAAACCATTCATTTTAAAAGTATTATTTATACTTTTGCGAATAATTCGACTAAAAAGGAATTATGGAAGAAAATTTAAGAATCATCATCAGCGGAGGAGGAACCGGGGGACACATTTTCCCCGCAGTCTCTATTGCCAACGCCATCAAGGAACAACATCCCGAAGCGGAAATCCTGTTCGTAGGCGCTGAAGGCAGAATGGAGATGCAACGCGTTCCTGCTGCCGGATACCCTATAAAAGGATTACCTGTTGCCGGATTCGACCGTAAGAACTTATTGAAAAATGTTTCGGTTCTTTTCAAATTGGTCAAAAGCCAGCTATTGGCACGTAAAATCATCAAGGATTTCAAGCCACATGCAGCAGTAGGTGTAGGCGGATATGCCAGCGGTCCTACTTTGAAAATGGCCGGGATGATGGGTATTCCGACACTGATACAAGAGCAGAACTCTTATGCCGGAGTAACCAACAAACTATTGGCAAAGAAAGCCTGCAAAATATGCGTGGCATACGACGGCATGGAACGTTTCTTTGAAAAAGACAAGATTATCCTGACCGGAAACCCTGTCCGCCAAGGACTGCGCAACCATCACATCAGCCGTGAAGAGGCTATCCGCTCCTTCGGGCTGGACCCATCCAAGAAAACAATCCTGATTGTAGGAGGAAGCTTGGGAGCACGCACCATCAACAACTGCGTGATGGAAGGTTTGGACAAGATTAAAGCATCCGGCGCGCAGTTTATCTGGCAAACCGGGAAAATATATATCGGCGAAGCACGCGCCGCAGTAGCCCAGGCCGGTGAGTTACCAATGCTCCACGTAACCGATTTTATCAGCGATATGGCCGCCGCATACAGTGCTGCCGATTTAATAATCAGCCGTGCCGGAGCAGGTCCATCTCCGAGTTCTGTTTGTTGCAGAAACCCGTCATTCTGGTTCCGTCGCCTAATGTGGCCGAAGATCATCAGACCAAGAACGCACTGGCGCTGGTCAATAAAAAACGCAGCACTCTATATCAAAGGACGCCGCTGCCAAAGAAGCTCTGCTGGACAAAGCGGTTGAAACCGTGAAACAGCCGGAAACATTGAAAAGTTTAAGTACAAATATTGCTAAATTAGCCTTTACCGACTCAGCCAACGTTATTGCCCGGGAGGTATTCAAACTGGCTGATAAATACAGAAAAGAAAATGGACGTTAACACATTAAAATCAGTTTATTTCATCGGTGCCGGAGGTATCGGCATGAGCGCATTGGTACGCTACTTCCTGTCAAAAGGCAAGAAGGTAGGCGGATATGACCGTACGCCCAGTGAACTGACAGAAAAGCTGATAGAAGAAGGAGCAGCCATCCATTACGAAGAAAGCACGGAACTGATAACGGATGCATTCCGCGACCCGGCAACTACATTGGTTGTCTATACTCCGGCTGTCCCCGATACACATAAAGAGTTTACCTATTTCCGGGAAAACGGTTTCGAGATACATAAACGTTCGCAGGTATTGGGAATGCTTACCCATGCAGGAAAAGGACTTTGTGTAGCCGGCACTCACGGTAAGACCACCACTTCTACCATGACAGCCCATCTGTTACACCAATCCCATGTAGGATGCAACGCCTTTTTGGGAGGCATCTCAAAGAATTACGGCACCAACCTGCTGTTGTCTGACAGCAGTGAATACATGGTTATTGAAGCCGACGAGTTCGACCGTTCTTTCCATTGGCTCTCGCCCTACATATCGGTGATTACCGCAACCGATCCCGACCATCTGGATATCTACGGAACCAAAGAGGCTTATCTGGAAAGCTTCCGCAAATACACCTCACTCATCCAGCCGGGAGGTGCATTGATTGTACGTAAAGGCATCGAGCTGCAACCGGCTTTGCAGAATGGTGTGAAACTGTACACCTATTCCCAAGAAGAGGGTGACTTTCATGCAGAGAATATCCGTATTGGGAACGGTGAGATTTTCTTTGATTACGTATCACCCTTGGGAAATATCCCCAATATACAGTTGGGTGTCCCCGTCCAGTATCAACATTGAGAACGGGGTAGCCGCCATGGCTTGGCGCAGATGAGCGGATTGACTGACGAAGAAATAAAGAGAGGTATGGCAAGTTTCCGCGGAGTAGACCGTCGTTCGATTCAAGATAAAGAACGACAAGGTGGTTTTCCTGAG
>ENA-OQCD01000556-OQCD01000556.1-human-gut-metagenome-genome-assembly--contig:-NODE-556-length-10556-cov-4.115160_pt1 | contig 10556 bp, 15 predicted proteins | sample MGYA00242755_ERZ504571 | MGnify/ENA primary metagenome ERZ504571 (study PRJEB26092, sample SAMD00036274) | human gut metagenome | host: Homo sapiens | study: EMG produced TPA metagenomics assembly of...
TGCTTCGGTTCGCTGTTTCCGCCACTGGCGCGCTCACCTTTGCAGCATCCAGTATTATCTGCGCTTTTGGCTTGGCATCTGCCGCACCTCGCTCGCCGTATCGGCACTTAGAATTATGCGGTATTGCATTAAATTATTTTATCCCCGCGTTTATCTGGATAGAAAGTGGGTTACCAATGAAATACAGTCCCCGCTGTAAGCAGCCCGGTGTGCGAATGTGTTGCGCTGTTTGAGGGAACACCACAACATAACTTAAAACAAACACAAACCGGAAAAATAACCGTAACAAAAAGGAGATAACAACCATGAAAAAGCTGATTTCTACTGTTCTGGCCGCAGCCTTACACTCAGCCTGGCCGCTTGCGGTTCTACTGCCGCTTCTTCCACCTCTGAGGCCGCTTCCGGCAGCGAAGCCGCCAGCACTGCTTCCAGCGAAACTGCATCGGATGCCTCCGATGCCGTCGATTTTACCGGTGATGGTTATGATGCTACCGTTGACTATGCTTCACTGGCTGGCACCACCATCAAGGTGGCTGCTTCCCCCGTGCCGCATGCCGAGATTCTGAAAGTGGCTGGCGATATCCTGGCAAAGGCAGATATCACCCTGGATGTGGTTGAATATACCGACTATGTGCAGCCCAACCTGGTAACCGAGTCTGGCGAAGTGGATGCCAATTACTTCCAGCACGGCCCCTACCTGGAGGACTTTAACGAGAAGAACAACACCCACCTGGTAAGCGTTGCCGCCATCCATTACGAGCCGTTTGGCCTGTATCCGGGCAAGACCAAGAGCCTGAACGACCTGGCTGACGGTGCCAAGATTGCAGTTCCCAACGATGCCACCAACGAAGCCCGTGCCTTGCAGCTGCTGGCTGCCCAGGGCATCATTACCCTGAAAGAGGATGCTGGCCTGGCCGCCACCAGAACGATGTTGTGGATAACCCCCACAACATTGAGCTGGTAGAAATGGAAGCTGCCCAGCTGCCCCGTACCCTGTCCGACGTTGACTTTGCTGTTATCAACGGCAACTATGCTGCCGAGGCTGGCTTCTCTGCCAGCAAGGACGCCCTGGCCGTTGAGGATGCAACCTCTGAAGCTGCCCAGACCTACGCCAACCTGCTGGTTGTAGAAGAAGGCAACGAGAACGAGCCCGCCATCAAGGCACTGGTTGCTGCCCTGACCAGCCAGACCGTGAAGGATTACATCGATTCCACCTATGACGGTGCGGTGGTTGCCGTTTTCTAAGGCAACACCGCACAATTCCCGCCTAACGGCTTAAGCACCGCTCCGGCGCTGCGGCACGCATCTGCGTTGCAAAATGCTCGATAATACACAAAGTATTATCTGCGCTTTTGGCTTAGCATCTGCCGCACCTCGCTCGCCGTATCGGCACTTAGAATTATGCGGTATTGCCCTGAAAAAAGGATCAATCAATGATGCAGAATACAGAACATACCGCCGCGCGCTGCTGGTGCGCGGGGGCCGGGTTCATGATGCCGTTCACCCGGAACCACAGCAGATCGACCTGCTGCTGGAAAACGGCCGCATTGTTGCCATGGGGCATGAACTGAACGTGCCCGCCGATATCGCCGTGCTGGATGCTGCCGGGCTGGATATTTTCCCCGGTTTTGTGGATGCGCACACCCATATCGGCCTGGATGGTTATGGCATCGGGTACGAAGGCTGCGACTACAACGAGATGAATGACATCTGGACCCCGCAGCTGCGCGCCATTGACGGCATCAACCCTCGTGATCCCTCCTTTGCCCATGCACGGGAAGCAGGCATTACCTGCGTGTGCACCGGGCCGGGCAGCGCTAATGTGCTGGGCGGTACCTTTACCGCCATCAAGACGGTGGGCGAGCGTGTGGACAACATGATCGTCAAGGAAGCCGTTGCCATGAAATGCGCCTTTGGCGAAAACCCCAAGCGCTGCTATAAAGATAAATGCGATTCTACCCGCATGTCCACCGCTGCGTTCCTGCGCGGGGCGCTGGCTTCCGCCAGGGATTACGGCGCCCGCAAGGCTGCCGCCAACGGCGATGTGACCAAAATGCCCGCTTATAACCAGAAGCTGGAAGCCTTGCTGCCGGTGCTGGACCACACCATCCCCTGAAAGCCCATGCACACCAGGCCAACGATATCTTTACCGCCATCCGCATTGCCAAAGAGTTCGATGTGGGCCTGACGCTGGAACATGTGACCGAAGGCACCTGATCGTGGACGAACTGGCCAAGGAAAGCAATATCCCCATGCCGTCGGCCCCAGCCTGACCTTTGCCAGCAAGTTTGAACTGCAGAACAAATCCTGGGAAACGCCGGGCGTTGGCAAAAGCGGGCTGCCATGTTTCCATCATCACCGATAACTCGGTCATTCCGCAGCAGTACCTGCGCTGTGCGCCGGTATGGCGGTCAAAGCCGGCATGAATCCGTTTGCCGCGCTGCAGGCCATCACCATCAACCCGGCCAAGCACATCGGCATTGCTGACCGTGTTGGCTCCATCGAGGTCGGCAAGGATGCAGACCTGGTGCTGACCGATGGCTGCCCGTTTGAGGTTATGACCAACGTGAAAGCCGTTCTGATCAACGGCGCAGTGGTCAGCCAGAAATAAAAAGCACTGCACCGATGTAAAAAATAGGCTGGCATCTTGCAAACAGCAGGGTGCTGTGCTATAATATCCACAGAACAGCAAAGGCGCTGTCCGATAGCATTGCTATACGGACAGCGCCTTTTTTGGTTCAATAGGAATTACCACGGATGGAATGAGAGTGAGAAATATGGAAAAGAATCCTCGTTATGTCGAAATCGATTACGCCAAATACGCGCCCGATATCCCGGAGGATCAGCTGGAAGCTTATTACGGCCTGCCCAAACATGTACAGTTCTGTAATGAATGCGTGATGAGCAACCAGAAGCCGAACTCCTGCTATGAATTTGAACATACGATCAAGTCCATTAAAAAAGACGATGGTCATTCAGGACGACGGCACCTGCGATGCCTGCCATGCCTGCCACAATAAGGCTAACGGCCATATCGACTGGGCCCTGCGTGAAAAAGAGCTGCGTGAGCTGTGCGATGAATACCGCAAAAATGACGGCAGCTATGACTGCCTGGTGCCCGGCTCCGGCGGCAAGGACAGCTTTTATGCCGCTCACATTCTGAAATACAAATACGGCATGCACCCCCTGACGGTGACTTGGGCACCGCATATCTATACCCCTTGGGGCTGGGATAACATGCAGGCCTGGATCCACGCCGGGTTTGATAACTACCTGTGTACCCCCAACGGCATGACCCACCGTCTGCTGACCCGTTTGGCGACCGAAAACCTGTTCCACCCGTTCCAGCCGTTCATTTTGGGCCAAAAGCAGCTGGCCCCCAAGATGGCCGCCAAGTTCGGCATTCCCCTGGTGTTCTATGGCGAGAACGAGGCCGAGTTCGGCAACCCCATTGCGGATAACAACTCTGCCCTGCGTGACGAGCACTTTTTTGCCGTCAATGATTACGACCATATCTACCTGGGCGGTGTCAGCCTGCGCCAGCTGGAAGAGGACTATAAAGTGGATAAAGCCGACCTGGCCATCTACCTGCCGTCCGAAACTTCCAACCTGGAGAAAAACCATGTTCAGGTGCGCTACCTTGGCTATTACGAAAAATGGCATCCGCAGGGCGCCTACTATTACAGTGTAGAACACGGCGGCTTCCGCCCCGCACCGGAGCGCACCCAGGGCACCTATTCCAAGTATAACTCCATCGATGATAAGATCGACGACTTCTTCTATTACACCACCTACATCAAGTACGGCATCGGCCGCACCACCTATGACGCTGCACAGGAGATCCGCAACGAGGAAATCACCCTGGAAGAGGGCAAGGCGCTGTGCAAAAAGTTTGACGGCGAGTATCCCGACCGCTTTGAAAAAGAGATCTTCCAGTATCTGTCCCTGGACCGCCAGCACTTCCCGTGGGCCAGCCAGCTGTTTGAACAGCCCAAAATGGACCGCGAATACTTTATGCACCTGGCCGACCGTTTCCGCAGTCCCCACCTTTGGAAATGGGAGGACAACATGTGGAAACTGCGTCACACCCCCTACGAGGGCGACAGCGAAGTGCTTTGGGGCGACCCGAAGGGCACCCACCACGAAATATAAGGCCAAGGGCAATACCGCATAATTCTAAGTGCCGATACGGCGAGCGAGGTGCGGCAGATGCCAAGCCAAAAGCGCAGATAATACTGAATGTCTTATCGAGCATTTCGGCAACGCAGATGCCGTGCCGCAGCTGCCGGAGCGGTGCTTAAGCCGCAAGGCGGGAATTGTGCGGTGTTGCCCAAGAGCTCTGGAACTGAGGAATTTTTTTATGGCTAAGAAAAAAATCCGCCTGATTGCACGGCTGGATGTCAAGGATACCAACCTCGTCAAAGGCATCCAGTTGGAGGGCCTGCGCAAGTTGGGGGACCCCAACCTGTTTGCACGGGAATATTATGAGCAGGGCATTGACGAGCTGCTGTACATTGATATTGTGGCCAGCCTGTATAACCGTAACAACCTTTCGGATATTGTGCGCAAAACCGTGGATGATGTGTATATCCCGGTCTGCGTGGGCGGCGGTCTGCGCAGCGTCGAGGATGTGCGCCACATTCTTTCCATGGGGGCGGATAAGGTTGCCATCAACACGGCGGCCATCAACGCCCGGAGCTGATCACCGAGGTTGCCAACGCCTTTGGCAGCCAGTGCATGGTGCTTTCCATCCAGGCCAAGCGCAACCGCACCTGGCCCGGCAAGTGGGAAGCTTATTATGACAACGGCCGTGCCCATTCTGGTTATGATGTAGTGGAATGGGCCAAACGCGGCGTGGCGCTTGGGGCAGGGGAGATCCTGCTGATGAGCGTGGACAACGAGGGCCTGCAGCGCGGCATGGACCTGGAACTGATCGAGCTGTGACCAAGGCGGTCAATGTGCCGGTCATCTGCGGCGGCGGTGTTGGCTGCGGGGATGACATTGTGGACGGTGCCAAAGCCGGTGCCGATGCTGTGGCCTGCGCCGCAGTGCTGCACTATAAAAGAAACCGTGCAGGAACTGAAAGATGAAATCCGCGCAGGCGGGGTGGAGGTGCGCCGGGTATGAAAGTAACAGTGATCGATTACGGTCTATCCAACCTGCTCAGCGTGCAGCATGCGTTCGCCCATTTTGGGGCAGAAGTACAGGTGACCAGCAGCCCGGCAGATGTTCTGGCAGCCGATGCCCTGGTGCTGCCCGGCGTGGGCGCTTTCCAGGACGGCATGCAGGGGCTGGAACAGCTGGGGCTGATCGAGCCCATCAAGCAAAAGACGGCCCAGGGTACCCTGTTGCTGGGTATCTGCCTTGGAATGCAGATGCTGTTTGACGAATCCGAAGAATTCGGCCTGCACAAGGGCCTTGGCCTGATTCCCGGCCGCGTGGTGCGCATCCCGGATGTGGACGCGGACGGCAGCCCCCAGCGGGTGCCGCACATCAGCTGGAACCCACTGTACCCGGCGGGCGGCCGCACGGATTTTTCCGGTACCGCCTTGCAGAATGTGCAGCCGGGACAGGAATGCTATTTTATCCACTCTTATGAAGCAAAGCCCGCAGCGGAGGAATACCGCCTGGCTGATACTGTGTATGGCGGCCGCAAGGTGTGCGCCGCTGCCCAAAAGGGCTGCGTAATTGGCACCCAGTTCCACCCGGAAAAATCCGGCCCGGTGGGGCTTGGCATCATCAAAGCCTACCTGGACTGTGCGCCCAGGCAGAATACCAGGGAAATAAAGCGGATTTTCAAACGTAAGATAATCCAATGTTGGGGAACGTTCTGCGCGAGCGTTCCCCTTTTTGTTGTTGGTTTTGCTAAACTGATGGGTAAATTTTTGGCAGAGTTGTACAATTTGGTGCAAATTTGCCTGCAAAAATGGCACCAAAAGTCCATAAAAGTCCGAAAAATGGTCATTTATCTATTCCCAAGGACAAAAGTTTGGTGTATAATAATACCTGTAGCTTGGTTAATTAAATGACAATCTTTCTGGAGAGGTGTCTGTGCATGAAAAAGCTGATATTGGTCACAAGCCCGCCGGCCTGCGGAAAAACCTTTATTTCCAAGCAGCTGGCAAAAGCGCTGAACCACGTTGTCTATCTGGATAAGGATACCTTGATCCCTTTGTCCAAGCAAATCTTTGCGGTGGCGCACCAGCCGTATGACCGCAGCAGCATCTTTTTTGAAAAATATATCCGTGACCTGGAATATCGTGTGGTTCTGGACCTTGCTATGGAAGCGCTGGAGTACGATGATATTGTGCTGATTAACGCCCCCTTTACGCAGGAGATCCGTGACCTTGACTATATTACCACCCTGCGTGCCGAACTGAAAAAGAAGCAGGCGGAGCTGGTTGTGATTTGGGTAGATACTAACCCCGAAGTGTGCCACCAGCGCATGATCGACCGCGCCAGCGACCGTGACATGTGGAAGCTGAACCACTGGGACGAATATATCCTGGGTGTCAACTTTAACCCGCCGCTCAGCTTAAAGCTGGAAAACCAGCCCGATTCGCTGCTGATCTTCCACGATTCTTCCGATGAAGAGTTTGAAGAGAGCATGAAAACCATTGTTGCCCAGTTGGAAGCCGCTGTGGCCAACCGTGTGGAGATCCCGCGCACCCGGTATTGATACTGTCTGTTTTTTTATTCCCATTGTGCCGCTTTGGCATGATGGGATTTTTTATTTGCTGTCTGAAATTGCTTTAATTGCTTTTACCGCCGGGGTATGGTATAATCTATTCTGTATCAATCTGCAAAGCAGGGCGCTGCTTTGCGGCAAAAATCAACAGCAAAAGGGGCAGGGCATATGGCAAAGGATCTTCTGGTCGGTTCCACCGGTTTGTGGGGGGCAACCTGGCGGCAAAACATGCGTTTGCCGCAGTATGCCATTCCACCGATATTGCCGCACAGTTCGGTGCCAAGCCGGATCTGTGCGTGTACGCCGGGGTGCCCGCCGCCATGTTTTTGGCGAATGCGGACCCGGATGCCGACCTTGCCGTGATGGCCGCCGCGCGGGAAAACCTGCGCCAGATCGCCCCCAAACAGCTGGTGCTGATCTCCTCCATCGCTGTCTATGCCGACAGCAGGGGAAAGAACGAGCAGAGCCCCATGACACCGGACGGCCTGCCCGCCTATGGCCGCAACCGCCTGCAGCTGGAACGATGGGTGCGGGAGGATTACCCCAATGCGCTGATTGTGCGGCTGCCTGCCCTATACGGCATTGGGCTGAAAAAGAACTTTTTGTTTGACCTGCACACCATCACCCCGGCTATGCTCAAGCCGGAAAAATATACCGAACTTGCACAAAAATCCCCCCTGGTACGGGATGGCTATACCCTGGCAGATAACGGCTTTTATAAGCTCAACGGTGCGGTGGATGCCGCGGCCCTGCGGGAATTTTTGCGGGCAATGATTTTAACGCCCTTGCCTTCACGGATTCCCGCAGCCGTTACCAGTTCTATCACCTGGCCCGCCTGTGGCAGGATGTGCAGACCGCGCTGCAAAACGGCCTGACCACCCTCAACCTGACCACCCCGCCCGTTACGGCGGCGGAGGTTTACACCACAGTGACCGGCAAAGCGACTGGCACAACGAGCTGCCCAAGCCTCCGTTTGATTATGACCTGCGCAGCCGGCATGCTGCGCTGCTGGGCGGGGCGGACGGATACCTGTGTACAAAACAGCAGGAGCTGGATGAGATCTGCGCCTTTATGCGCGCATGGAGGAACTGAGGATGTCCGAACTGAAACTTGCAATTTCCAATATTGCGTGGGATAAAGCGGATGACGAAGCTGTTTACGCTGCCATGCAGCAGAACGGCTTTACCGGGCTGGAAATTGCCCCCACCCGTATTTTCCCGGAATATCCGTATGAAAACCTGACCGGAGCCGCTCTGTTCGGCGGCTACCTGCTCAACCGCTGGGGGTTCCATGTACCCAGCATGCAAAGCATCTGGTACGGCCAGACCGGCAATATTTTTGACCCCGTGCAAGCCGAAGAATTGCTGGATTATACCGCCGAGGCGTTCCAGTTTGCCCACACCATCAACTGCCCCAGTCTGGTGTTCGGCTGCCCCAAAAACCGCCGCCTGGACCCGCCGCACACCGCGGCGGAGGGCGATGCCTTTTTTGCCAAGGCCGGTGCGCTGGCGTCCCACTATGATGTGGTGCTTGCCATTGAGGCCAACCCCCCGGTATACACCAACTACCTGAACAATACAGCCGATGCTTTTGCCATGGTCAAACGGCTGCAAAGCCCCGGCCTTGCGGTTAATCTGGACCTTTCCACCATGATCTCCAACGGCGAGCGCTGCGGGATTTTGTGGATGATATCAAATACGTCAGCCATGTTCATATCAGCGAGCCGGGGCTGGAACCCATTGTTCCGCGCCAGGAACACAAAGAACTTGCCATGCTGCTGAAAGCCGTTGGCTACAGCGGCGATGTTTCCATTGAGATGAAGCGGACGGATGTGGAAACCGTCCGCAAGACCCTTGCCTATATTGCGGAGGTGTTTGCATGAGCCTGCAGCCAGTGCCGATCCAGAATGTTCCCGGCGTGCCGGATTATACCTGCACCGCCTTTTTGCCCAAAAGCAGCGATTACTGCCTGCTGATCCCCGTCATCAATGAGGGCTCCCGCATTTTGACCGAGTTGGGCCGTGCCCAGAAAGCCGGGGTGGACCGTTTGGTGGATATTGTCATCTGCGACGGCGGCTCCACCGATGGCAGCATGAACCCCGATACGCTGGAGCTGTACGGGGTGAACACCCTGCTGATCAAAACCGGCCCCGGCAAACAGGGGGCCCAGCTGCGCATGGGCCTGCATTTTGCCCTGACCTTTGGCTATAAGGGCGTGCTGACCATTGACGGCAACAATAAGGATTCCATCGAGGATGTTCCGGAATTTGTTGCCAAGCTGAAAGAAGGCTATGACCTTGTGCAGGGCAGCCGGTTTATCCCCGGCGGTCATGCCATCAATACGCCCAAAACGCGCTATGCGGCGGTACGGCTGATCCATGCGCCAATCATCAGCGCGGCAGCCCACCAGTGGTTTACCGATACCACCAACGCTTACCGCGCCTACAGCCGCGAATACCTGACCCACCCCGATGTGCAGCCGCTGCGGGATGTGTTTATGGGGTACGAGCTGCTGGCCTACCTCAGCATTCGTGCCACTCAGCTGGGTCTGCGCGCCTGCGAGGTCCCCGTGACCCGCGCATACCCGGCATCCGGCAAAACGCCGACCAAGATCAGCGGCTTTAAGGGCAACAGCAATCTGCTGCAGGTGCTGTTTGCCGCCGCAACGGGCAAGTATAACCCGTAATCGGGCAGGTGCCCGGCATAGTAATAGATTATCGGAGGTCCTGTGCATGACAGTGGATAAAATCATTATTGGTGCTGGCCTGTATGGCCTGTACGCAGCCCAAAAGTGCGGCGCGGCAGGCCAGCGGGTACTGGTGCTGGAGCGGGACCCCGCCCCGTTCATGCGCGCGACCTATATCAATCAGGCCCGCGTACACATGGGCTACCATTACCCGCGCAGCTACTCCACGGCCATCAAGAGCGCACATTACTTCCAGCGCTTCTGCCGGGATTATGATTTCTGCCTGCACACAAGCTTTGACCAGATCTATGCCACCAGCGCACATTTCAGCTGGACCAATGCGGCCGAATTCCGCCGCTTCTGCGCCGCGGCCAAGATCCGCTGTGATGATGTTGCCCCGGAGCGCTACTTTAATAACGGTATGTGCGATGGTGCATTTTTGACCACCGAGTATACTTATGATGCCCAGGTGCTGAAAAACTGGTTCCTGGAACAGCTGGCAAAGCTGCCCAATGTGCAGGTTCTGTACAGCCATAAGCCGGACAAAATTGAAAAAGCCGGCAGCGTGTGGCGGGTAACGGCAGGGGATACCACGGTGGAAGCACCGTTCATCCTGAACGCAACCTATGCGGGCGTGAACGATATCCACGCCATGCTGGGCCTGCCGCCGTTCAAAATCAAATACGAAAAGTGCGAGATCATCCTGTGCACGGTGGATGAGCGCCTGAAAAATACCGGCATTACCGTGATGGACGGCCCGTTTTTCAGCCTGATGCCCTTTGGCCAGACCGGCCTGCACAGCCTGACCAGTGTGACCTTTACTCCCCACGAAACCAGCTATGATGCGGTAGCAACCTTCCCCTGCCAGCAGCAGAGCGAGGGCAAATGCAGGCGGGCAGCTGTATAACTGCAACGAATGCCCGGCTAAGCCGCAGAGCGCCTGGCCCTACATGAGCCAGCTGGCCCGCAAATACCTGAAAAAAGAGTACGGCTTTGCTTATCAGGGCAGCCTGTTCAGTATGAAGCCGATTTTGAAAGCCAGCGAAATAGATGATTCCCGCCCCACCGTGGTGCGCGTGATGAACACCGAACCGATGCTGGTCAGCGTACTTTCCGGCAAGATCAACACCGTGTATGACCTGGACGAGGTATTGAACGTATGAGTGTGACAAATAAAGAAAAG
>ENA-OQCD01000557-OQCD01000557.1-human-gut-metagenome-genome-assembly--contig:-NODE-557-length-10555-cov-2.840046_pt1 | contig 10555 bp, 24 predicted proteins | sample MGYA00242755_ERZ504571 | MGnify/ENA primary metagenome ERZ504571 (study PRJEB26092, sample SAMD00036274) | human gut metagenome | host: Homo sapiens | study: EMG produced TPA metagenomics assembly of...
GTGAGGAGTGAAAAAAAAAACGTCAGCTTTGGCATTTAAGATTGCAACTGACCCCTATGTCGGACGTTTGACTTTCTTCCGCGTTTACTCTGGTAAGGTAGAGGCTGGTTCATATATCTATAACACTCGTTCGGGTAAAAAAGAACGTGTATCACGTTTGTTCCAAATGCACTCAAACAAACAGAATCCTGTAGAGGTGATTGGAGCTGGTGATATTGGTGCCGGTGTTGGTTTCAAGGATATCCGTACAGGTGATACGTTGTGTGATGAAGATGCACCGATCGTATTGGAATCAATGGAATTCCCTGATCCTGTAATTGGTATTGCAGTTGAACCTAAGACTCAGAAAGATTTGGACAAGTTGTCTAATGGCTTGGCTAAACTGGCTGAAGAAGACCCGACATTTACTGTTAAGACTGATGAGCAGTCCGGTCAGACTATTTATTTCCGGTATGGGTGAGCTTCATTTGGATATTATTATCGACCGTCTGAAACGTGAGTTTAAAGTAGAATGTAACCAGGGTAAACCTCAGGTTAACTATAAGGAAGCTATCACTAAGACTGTTGAATTGCGTGAAGTTTATAAGAAGCAGTCTGGTGGTCGTGGTAAGTTTGCCGATATCATTGTGGCAATCGGTCCGGTTGACGAAGACTTTACACAAGGTGGTTTGCAGTTTATTGATGAAGTGAAGGGCGGTAATGTTCCTAAGGAATTTATCCCATCAGTTCAGAAAGGTTTCCAGACCGCAATGAAGAATGGTGTGTTGGCAGGGTATCCGCTTGATTCACTGAAAGTAGTTTTGAAGGATGGTTCATTCCATCCGGTTGACTCTGACCAGTTGTCATTCGAGATCTGTGCTATCCAGGCTTACAAAAATGCATGTGCTAAAGCAGGTCCTGTATTGACTGAACCTATTATGAAACTGGAGGTTGTAACTCCTGAAGAAAACATGGGTGATGTTATTGGTGACTTGAATAAGCGTCGTGGTCAAGTAGAAGGTATGGAATCAAGCCGTTCTGGAGCTCGTATTGTAAAAGCTAAAGTACCTTTGGCAGAAATGTTTGGTTATGTAACAGCTTTGCGTACTATTACTTCAGGTCGTGCAACATCATCTATGACTTACGATCATCATGCTCAAGTTTCCAGCTCTATTGCTAAAGCTGTACTTGAAGAAGTGAAAGGTCGCGTAGACTTAGTATAATAAAAAAGCAGGGGCAACGGGTTAGCGAATGACTCTTAATCCGGCCCCACTTTATATTTAATCATTTTTAATTTAAAATCTAACGAGTCAAAAAATTAGAATTAAACTGAAATCTTACGATCACAACTTGGTAGACAAGTCTGCTGAAAAGATCGTTAGAACAGTGAAGGCAACAGGTGCTATTGTTAGCGGTCCTATTCCATTGCCTACACACAAGCGTATTTTTACGGTAAACCGTTCGACTTTCGTTAACAAGAAGTCACGTGAACAGTTTGAATTGTCTTCTTACAAGAGATTAATCGACATCTATAGCTCAACAGCTAAGACAGTAGACGCTCTGATGAAGTTGGAATTACCGAGTGGAGTTGAAGTAGAAATTAAAGTTTAATGCATTTAAAAATTAACTGAAATGCCAGGATTATTAGGAAAGAAAATCGGAATGACATCCGTTTTCAGTGCTGATGGTAAAAATGTACCATGCACTGTTATCGAAGCTGGTCCTTGTGTAGTTACTCAGATTAAGAGTGTTGAGAAAGACGGCTATGCAGCTGTTCAGGTAGGTTTCCAGGACAAAAAGGAAAAGCATACTACCAAACCTTTGATGGGGCACTTTAAAAAAGCTGGTGTAACTCCGAAGAGACACTTGGCCGAGTTCAAAGATTTTGAAACAGAATTGAATTTGGGAGACACTATTACAGTGGAGTTGTTCAATGATGCGGCTTATGTTGACGTTGTTGGTACTTCTAAAGGTAAAGGCTTCCAAGGTGTAGTTAAAAGACATGGATTTGGTGGAGTAGGTCAGACTACTCACGGTCAGCACAACCGCGCTCGTAAACCGGGTTCTATCGGTGCATGTTCTTACCCTGCAAAAGTATTCAAAGGAATGCGTATGGGTGGCCAAATGGGTGGTGACCGCGTTACTACACATAACTTACAGGTATTAAAAGTGATTCCGGAACACAATCTTCTTTTGATTAAAGGTTCGGTACCGGGTTGCAAAGGTTCAATCGTAATAATTGAGAAATAATGGAAGTTAACGTATTAAATATTAAAGGTGAAGACACCGGAAGAAAGGTTACGTTAAACGAATCTATCTTCGGAATTGAACCCAATGACCACGCTATCTATTTGGACGTTAAGCAGTTTATGGCTAACCAACGTCAGGGAACTCATAAATCTAAAGAAAGAAGCGAAATCAGCGGTTCTACTCGTAAATTAGGTCGTCAGAAAGGTGGTGGCGGTGCTCGTCGTGGTGATATCAACTCTCCGGTATTGGTGGGTGGTGCTCGCGTGTTTGGTCCTAAACCTCGTGACTATTGGTTTAAGTTGAATAAAAAAAGTTAAGACATTGGCTCGCAAGTCGGCATTGTCTTATAAAGCTCAAGAAAAACGCAATCATTATTGTTGAAGACTTCACATTTGAGGCTCCAAAGACTAAGGATTTCGTTTCTATGGTAAATAATCTTAAAATTGCTGACAAAAAGTTGCTTCTTGTTTTGCCGGAAGCTAATAAAAATGTATATTTGTCAGCTCGTAACATCGAACGTGCTAATGTAGCAATTGCTTCTGCATTAAATACTTACAATGTATTGAATGCTGAAACTCTTGTTGTTACAGAAAAACTCGCTCAAGGCTATCGAGAATATCTTATCTTAATTTAAAAAGGAGGCTTAGATAATGGGAATTATTATTAAACCGTTGGTTACTGAGAAAATGACTGCAATTACCGAGAAGTTAAATCGATTCGGCTTTATTGTACGTCCTGAAGCTAACAAGTTGGAAATTAAGAGTGAGATTGAGGCTTTGTATAATGTTACAGTAGTAGATGTAAATACGCTAAAATACTCGGGAAAGAGTAAAAGCCGTTACACTAAGTCTGGAATCATCAATGGTCGTACGAATGCTTATAAGAAAGCTATCGTAACATTGAAAGAAGGCGATACTATTGATTTTTATAGCAATATTTAATAAAGATGGCAGTACGTAAATTTAAGCCCACAACACCGGGGCAAAGACATAAAATTATTGGTACTTTTGAAGAGATTACTGCATCGGTACCAGAAAAGTCTCTTGTATTTGGAAAGCGCTCAACAGGTGGTCGCAACAACGTTGGTAAAATGACAATGCGCTATATGGGCGGTGGTCACAAGAGAAAATACAGACTTATTGATTTCAAGAGAAACAAAGACGGTGTACCCGCAGTTGTTAAAACTATAGAATACGATCCGAATCGTTCGGCTCGTATTGCTTTGCTGTTTTATGCTGATGGTGAAAAGAGATATATTATTGCTCCTAATGGATTGCAAGTTGGTAGCACATTGATGTCTGGAGCGAATGCAGCGCCTGAGATTGGTAACGCACTTCCGCTTGAAAACATCCCCGTTGGTACTGTAATTCATAATATTGAATTGCGTCCGGGTCAAGGTGCAGCTTTGGTGAGATCAGCTGGTAATTTTGCTCAGTTAACTTCAAGAGAAGGCAAGTATTGTGTGATTAAATTGCCTTCAGGTGAGGTAAGACAAATACTTAGTGCTTGTAAGGCTACTATTGGTAGCGTTGGTAACTCTGATCATGGATTGGAGTCTTCCGGTAAGGCAGGTCGTACTCGTTGGATGGGGCGTCGTCCTCGCAACCGTGGTGTTGTTATGAATCCTGTTGATCACCCGATGGGTGGTGGTGAAGGACGCGCTTCAGGAGGTCATCCAAGATCACGTACAGGCTTGTATGCTAAGGGCTTGAAGACAAGAGCTCCGAAGAAACAGTCTTCTAAGTATATTATTGAGAGAAGAAAGTAATAACTGATTAATTGAGTAAATTATGAGTCGTTCATTAAAAAAAGGTCCATATATTAACGTAAAACTGGAAAGCAAAGTGCTTGCTATGAATGAGAGCGGCAAAAAGAGTGTCGTTAAAACTTGGGCTAGAGCTTCAATGATTTCGCCTGATTTTGTAGGGCATACAATTGCAGTTCATAACGGAAATAAATTTATTCCTGTTTACGTTACAGAAAACATGGTAGGACACAAGTTGGGCGAATTTGCACCAACACGTACATTCCGTGGCCATGCCGGTAACAAGAAAAAATAAGCAGGGATAAATCTGAAGAAATAATAAAGTAAATAAATAATGGGAGCAAGAAAAAAAATATCGGCTGAAAAGAGAAAAGAAGCCTTAAGACCATGTATTTGCGAAGTTGCAAAAATGTTCCTACATCTCCACGCAAAATGCGTCTCGTGGCTGACATGATTCGTGGTATGGAAGTGAACCGTGCACTGGGTGTCTTGAAGTTTTCTTCTAAAGAAGCTTCTGCAAGAGTGGAAAAGCTATTGCGCTCTGCTATTGCTAACTGGGAACAGAAAAACGAACGTAAAGCAGAAGACGGTGAATTATTTGTAACAAAGATTTATGTTGATGGTGGTGCAATGCTGAAAAGAATGCGTCCGGCTCCACAGGGAAGAGGTTACAGAATTCGCAAACGTTCAAATCACGTGACTTTGTTCGTTGATTCTAAGAATACTAATGATAATCAAAATTAAAACTAGATGGGACAGAAAGTTAATCCGATAAGCAACCGTTTAGGAATTATCAGAGGATGGGATTCTAACTGGTACGGTGGCAACGATTATGGTGATGCTTTGTTGGAAGACAGCAAAATCCGTAAATATTTGAATGCCAGACTTGCAAAAGCCAGCGTTTCAAGAATTGTTATTGAACGTACACTGAAATTGGTGACAATCACAGTTTGTACAGCTCGTCCGGGTATTATCATTGGTAAAGGCGGTCAGGAAGTTGACAAGCTGAAAGAAGAGTTGAAGAAGATCACGGACAAAGATATTCAGATCAATATCTTTGAAGTGAAGAGACCTGAGTTGGATGCTGTTATTGTAGCTAATAATATCGCTCGTCAGGTAGAAGGTAAGATTGCCTATCGCCGTGCCATCAAGATGGCTATCGCTAACACAATGCGTATGGGCGCTGAAGGTATCAAAGTGTTGATTTCAGGACGTTTGAATGGAGCAGAAATGGCCCGTTCTGAAATGTATAAAGAAGGAAGAACTCCGTTGCATACTTTCCGTGCAGATATTGACTACTGTCATGCAGAAGCTTTGACTAAAGTTGGTTTGCTGGGTATTAAAGTATGGATTTGCCGTGGTGAAGTGTATGGTAAGAGAGAATTAGCGCCCAACTTTACTCAGACTAAAGAGAGTGGTCGTGGTGGTAATGGCAACAATAACGGTGGTAAGAACTTCAAAAGAAAGAAAAACAATCGCTAACGGATTTGAATTTTAGGAATTATGTTACAACCGAAAAAGACAAAATTCAGAAGACAGCAGAAGGGCAGTCAGAAAGGAAATGCTCAAAGAGGAAACCAATTGGCTTCGGCTCATTTGGTATTAAATCTTTGGAGACTAAATGGATTACAGGTAGACAAATTGAAGCTGCACGTATTGCGGTAACAAGATATATGCAACGTCAAGGACAGATTTGGATCCGTATTTTCCCGGACAAACCTATTACTCGTAAGCCTGCTGATGTGCGTATGGGTAAGGGTAAAGGTGCTCCCGAAGGCTTCGTTGCTCCGGTTACTCCGGGTCGCATTATCATCGAAGCAGAAGGTGTTCCTTATGAAGTGGCAAAAGAAGCTCTGCGCCTTGCAGCTCAGAAACTTCCTGTTACTACTAAGTTTATAGTTAGACGTGATTACGATGCTCAAAACCAAAATGCTTAATTTATTATGAAGATTGCAGAAATTAGAGAAATAGCTACCAATGAATTGGCAGAAAGAATTGAAGCTGAAGTAGCCAATTACAATCAGATGGTTTTAAATCATTCTATCTCTCCGCTGGATAATCCTGCACAGATTAAAAAAGTTACGCAGAACGATTGCGCGTATGAAGGCAGAATTGCATCAGAGAGAACTTAACAAATAATAATGGTCCTCATGGAAGCTAGAAATTTAAGAAAAGAAAGAACAGGTGTTGTAGTAAGCAATAAGATGGATAAGACCATTACTGTTGCTGCTAAGTTTAAAGAAAAACACCCTATTTATGGTAAGTTCGTTTCTAAAACGAAAAAATACCATGCTCATGATGAAAAGAATGAATGTAATGTAGGTGATACAGTACACATCATGGAAACTCGTCCTTTGAGCAAAACTAAGAGATGGAGATTGGTTGAAATAATTGAAAGAGCTAAGTAATTATGATACAAGTAGAATCCAGACTTACAGTGTGTGACAACAGTGGCGCTAAAGAAGCTCTTTGTATCCGCGTATTAGGCGGTACGAAGAGACGTTACGCTTCTGTAGGGGATGTCATTGTAGTTTCTATCAAGAGTGTAATCCCCTCTAGTGATGTTAAAAAAGGTGCAGTATCAAAGGCTTTAATTGTACGTACTAAGAAAGAAATCCGTCGTGCTGATGGTTCTTATATTCGTTTTGATGATAATGCTTGCGTATTGTTGAATAATGCAGGTGAAATTAGAGGAAGTCGTATTTTTGGCCCTGTTGCAAGAGAGTTGCGTGCTGCAAACATGAAAGTGGTATCACTTGCACCTGAAGTACTTTAATTTTGTAAAAGATTTAAGTAATGAGTAAATTACATATAAAAAAAGGCGATACAGTTTACGTAAACTCTGGTGAAGATAAAGGTAAAACTGGCCGTGTGCTGAAAGTTCTTGTTAAAGAAGGACGTGCACTTGTAGAAGGTATCAATATGGTATCGAAAAGTACCAAACCTAATGCAAAGAACCCTCAGGGTGGTATCGTAAAGCAGGAAGCTGCTATACATATCTCAAACTTGAATTTGGTTGATCCTAAAACAGGCAAGCCAACACGTGTGGGAAGAAGAGAAAGTTCTGATGGTAGAACATTTGTTCGTTATGCTAAAAAATCAGGAGAGGAGATTAAATAATGAGTAATACTGCTAGCCTTAAGAAAGAATATGCAGAGCGCATTGCGCCTGCATTGAAGAATCAGTTCCAATATTCTTCAACAATGCAGATCCCCGTACTTAAGAAGATTGTTATCAATCAAGGATTGGGTATGGCTGTTGCTGATAAGAAGATTATTGAAGTTGCTATTAATGAGTTAACAGCAATTACTGGTCAGAAAGCTGTTGCAACAGTTTCACGTAAAGATATCGCTAACTTTAAGTTGCGTAAGAAAATGCCGATTGGCGTAATGGTGACTTTGCGTCGTGAAAGAATGTATGAGTTCCTTGAAAAACTTGTTCGTGTTGCTTTGCCACGTATTCGTGACTTCAAAGGTATCGAAAGCAAGTTCGATGGAAGAGGTAATTATACATTGGGTATTCAGGAACAAATCATTTTCCCTGAAATAAATATCGATAGTATTACTAAAATTCTCGGAATGAATATTACCTTTGTAACTTCTGCTCCGACAGATGAAGAAGGTTATGCTTTGTTGAAGGAATTTGGTTTACCGTTTAAAAACTCAAAAAAGATTAATATATTATGGCAAAAGAATCAATGAAGGCTCGTGAAGTAAAAAGAGCCAAACTTGTAGCCAAATATGCTGAAAAAAAACGTGCTGCGTTGAAGAAGATTGTTAATTCAGGTGACCCTGCTGAAGCTTTTGAAGCTGCTCAGAAATTACAGGCTCTTCCTAAGAATTCTAATCCTATTCGTTTGCATAACCGTTGTAAATTGACTGGTCGTCCTAAAGGTTATATTCGTCAGTTCGGAATTTCAAGAATTCAGTTCCGCGAAATGGCTTCTAATGGATTGATTCCGGGCGTAAAGAAAGCAAGCTGGTAATTCTTTTTATTTTTAAATATTGTCAGGTGGTCCTGATTAATTTAATTAATTATTTATATGACAGATCCAATCGCAGATTATCTCACCAGATTGAGAAATGCAATTAGTGCAAAGCACAGAGTAGTAGAAAGTGCCTGCCTCAAATTTGAAAAAGGAAATCACTAAGATTCTTTTCGAAAAAGGCTACATTCTGAACTACAAATTCGTAGAAGATGGTCCTCAAGGAACTATCAAGGTGGCTTTGAAGTATGACACAGTAAACAAAGTAAACGCAATCAAGAAGTTGATTAGAGTTTCTTCTCCGGGTTTGCGTCAGTATACTGGTTACAAAGACATGCCGAGAGTAATTAATGGTTTAGGTATTGCTATAATATCTACTTCCAAAGGTGTAATGACTAACAAAGAAGCTGCTGAACTGAAAAATTGGTGGTGAAGTTCTTTGTTACGTATATTAATAGGAGGATAAGCAATGTCAAGAATAGGAAAATTACCCATTAGTATTCCCGCTGGAGTAACAGTTACTCTGAAGGACAATGTAGTTACTGTAAAAGGTCCTAAAGGCGAATTAAGCCAATTTGTTGATCCCTCTATCAATGTTGCTGTTGAAGATGGACATGTGGTGTTGACAGAAAATGAAAATGCGATGTTGGATAACACAAAGCAGAGACATGCTTTCCACGGCTTGTATCGCTCATTGGTTAACAACATGGTTGTTGGTGTTTCTGAAGGTTACAAAAAAGAACTGGAACTTGTCGGTGTAGGTTACCGTGCTTCAAACAATGGTAATATTATTGATTTCGCATTAGGTTATACTCATAACATCTTTATGCAGTTGCCTCCTGAAATCAAAGTAGAAACTAAGTCAGAAAGAAATAAGAACCCTCTTATTATATTGGAATCTTGTGACAAACAACTGCTGGGTCAGGTTTGTTCAAAAATACGTTCTTTCCGTAAGCCGGAACCTTATAAAGGTAAAGGTATTAAGTTTGTTGGCGAAGAAATTCGTAGAAAGTCTGGTAAGTCAGCCGGTGCTAAATAATTTACATAAAATTGTATTATCATGACAACAAAATTAGAAAGACGAATCAAGATCAAATATAGAGTACGCAATAAGATTTCAGGTACTACTGACGTCCGCGTATGAGTGTGTTTAGAAGTAACAAGCAGATTTACGTTCAAGTTATCGATGACTTGTCTGGTAGAACTTTGGCTGCAGCTTCATCTTTGGGAATGGAAGCTATGCCTAAGAAAGAACAGGCTGCTAAAGTTGGTGAACTGATTGCCAAGAAGGCTCAGGAAGCTGGTATTACGACTGTCGTATTCGACCGTAATGGTTACTTGTATCATGGGAGAATAAAAGAAGTAGCTGACGCTGCTCGTAACGGTGGACTTAAATTTTAATCAATTATGGCAGTTAATAATAGAGTTAAGATAACTAACGATATAGAGTTAAAAGACAGATTGGTTGCTATCAACCGTGTTACAAAGGTAACAAAGGGTGGTAGAACATTCAGCTTCTCTGCAATTGTAGTTGTTGGAAACGAAGACGGTATTATTGGTTGGGGTCTTGGTAAGGCAGGTGAAGTTACAGCTGCTATTGCTAAAGGCGTAGAAGCAGCTAAAAAAGAACCTTACTCGTGTTCCCGTTCTGAAAGGCACAGTTCCTCACGAACAATCTGCTAGATTCGGCGGTGCCGAAGTATTCATCAAACCGGCTTCTACCGGTACTGGTGTTGTGGCAGGTGGCGCTATGCGTGCTGTTTTGGAAAGTGTTGGTATTACAGACGTTTTTGGCTAAGTCAAAAGGTTCTTCTAACCCGCACAACTTGGTAAAAGCTACAATTCTGGCTTTGGGTGAAATGAGAGATGCTCGCATGGTAGCTCAGAACAGAGGTGTAAGTATGGAAAAAGTATTTAGAGGATAAGGAGGAAATATGTCAACTATTAAGATTAAACAAGTAAAAAGTAGAATTGGTGCTCCTGCTGATCAGAAAAGAGTACTCGATGCACTGGGACTTCGCAAAATGAATCGTGTGGTTGAACACGAAGCAACTCCTTCAATTCTTGGAATGGTAAATAAGGTTAAACACTTGGTTGCCATCGTTAAGTAATTCATTGTTAATAAAAAAAACTAATTACGATATGAATTTAAGTAATTTGAAACCTGCAGAAGGATCTACAAAGACCAGAAAAAGAGTTGGCCGTGGTGCCGGTTCTGGCTTAGGCGGTACTTCTACAAGAGGTCATAAAGGAGCTAAGTCAAGATCAGGCTATTCAAAGAAGATCGGTTTTGAAGGTGGTCAGATGCCTCTTCAACGTCGTGTTCCGAAGTTTGGTTTTTAAGAATATCAACCGTGTAGAATACAAAGCAATCAATCTTGAAACTATTCAGAAAATTGGCTGAAGCTAAAAATCTGACTAAAGTGGGAATGAATGACTTTATCGAAGCTGGTTACATTTCTTCTAATCAATTGGTAAAGGTACTAGGTAACGGTAGTTTAACTACTAAACTCGATGTAGAAGCAAAATGCTTTCTCAAAGAGTGCAGTAGCTGCAATCGAAGCTGTTGGTGGTAA
>ENA-OQCD01000558-OQCD01000558.1-human-gut-metagenome-genome-assembly--contig:-NODE-558-length-10553-cov-2.133800_pt1 | contig 10553 bp, 11 predicted proteins | sample MGYA00242755_ERZ504571 | MGnify/ENA primary metagenome ERZ504571 (study PRJEB26092, sample SAMD00036274) | human gut metagenome | host: Homo sapiens | study: EMG produced TPA metagenomics assembly of...
CAAGCAAGCAAGCAAGCAAGCAAGCACTAGTTCTGTCTGTTTTTCCCTTGTAAGGATATCAGAGCACAATCATAATATCAGGATGAAAAGGTGCGTTCTGCCCAGCTTATGATGGGTAGGATGCGCCTTTTTGCGTATCGCAGGAATTAAAAAATTAGAAAGGAACGTGAAAAGATGAAAAGGAAACTATTGGGCCTGCTTCTCAGCTTTTGTATGGCGGCCGCGCTGCTTCCTGGAACGGCGTTTGCGGCGGAAGAAGCCGCGGACACATGGAATGGCACAGCGGATACCTCATGGTATGATCCCAATGATATCAAGGCCGGCTATGAGATTTTAACGGCGGAAGAGCTTGCGGGATTGGCCTTGCTGGTTAATGACGGTACTGATTTTGCGTCAACGGTCTTTACTCTCAAGACAGATATTGATCTAAGCGGTCAGGAATGGATTTCTATTGGAAATGGCAATAACGCAGCCGGATATTTTGCGGGAGTCTTTGATGGGGAATACCATGTGATTTCTAATATGAAAACTGGGAAAATAAATCACGGGCTTTTCGGTATCGTTTCCGGAGGAACTGTTCAAAACCTTGGCGTAGAAGATGCGGATATCACGTTTACTGACGGCGACAGCTCTTTGCGCGCGGCGTTAAATGGATTGGGCGCATAATGCAACAATAAAAAACTGTTACACCACAGGAAAAATTGTCACCAACGCGTTGGGCAGTAAGGATATAGGGGGAATCGCCGGACAAGGGATGTACGGTACCAAGATTATCGGATGCTATTCCTCTGCCGTCATTGAGTCGAAGGCCTTTGATTCCTCAGAAGCAGTCGGAGGAATCGTAGGATCCTGGGAGACAAAGGGCGAACAGCCTATGATCGCAGACTGCTATTTTGACGGCGAAATTTTATTTCATGGAGGACCTGTGGATAATCAGGATCCTACCGCAAATAATGGAATGTCGAACAGTGTAGGCGGAATTTTAGGAATGTGCTTTGACAATGAGCCGGACTTGATCATTAAGAACTGCATGGTTGCGGCAGAAACCGTGGAAGCGCCCAGCGACTATAATATAGAGGCCGGAAATGGCGGTATGTGGATTGCGTGGTATCAGATGACCGGTATGCCGGAGAATTGCTATTGGCCGCTGGATGGCAGAGAATGGCCGGCTTGTATTGCCTTTGAGACCTATGCGTTAAGCGGAGGCACAGACGGCCTATACTTTGAGGAATGCGGAACTCCCACCACTGATTTTAAGGATCCTTCCATATTGCGGGGGCTTCAAGCCAATGCGCAGCCAGGGGGTTACCTGGGTAGCGGGAATGGAGCATCCAACCTTTGCCTGGGACGATAATAATATTCCTGCGAGCTACCAGGCGGTTGATGAAGCAATTGAAAAGGCGGAGGCATTAGACGCAGACCTATATGTTAATTATGCTGACGTAGCATCGGCGGTTGAAGAGGTCGACCGCACAAAAAAGCAAAGCGGAGCAAGCCTTGGTAAACGAAAATGGCGCAGAACATTTTTAGAGGCGATTGACGCGCTGGAATATAAGCCGGCCAGTTATGATCAGGTGAGAACAGCCATCGGGAAGGCGGAAGCTCTGAATCAAGAGGAATATAAGGATTTCTCCGGGGTGGAGGCGGCGGTCAAGGCTGTCGTATGGGATAAAAACATCACGGAACAGGCAGAGGTAGACGCGATGGCGAAAGCCATCGAGGAGGCCATCGAGGCTTTGGAAAAGAAGCCGGTTCCGCCGGAAACCCCCTCTGGCTCCGGTGAACCGGAAACCGGAATGCCCGCGACAGGGGATGCCAGCAGTACGGCTGTCTGGATGGTATTCACCTTGCTGGGCATGGTAGGGTTTGCCGCGGCTGGAACCATGGCTTTTAAACGTAAAAAGGTAAAATAACAAACTTTAGAAGGCCCCTTTCCTGTTTTTTAATTAGGAAAGAGGCCTTCTGAGGCTTGGAAGCGATAGGATGCCTGCTGAAGCGAAGCCAAAAATACAAGCTGCTTCTCACCAAGATTCCCTTGGAAACGAGCGGGAAGGTGTGGTATAATAGCCTCGCGCTTAAGACGGTAGGGCGGTGGAAGAGCGAATATCGAAGCGGTTACCGAAAAGCCGGTTTTCCACTGTATGGACGTGTAAGACGCAGGAATGTGTGCCCGCCTGCGCAGACAAAAAGGCGCGTAGCTTAAAGGCAATTTTATCGAGAGTTGAGTGGAACAGCTCATGCGCGGGAGGTCTGACGCTTTTGCGGCGGCTTGCTGTAAGGCTTGCTGGGCCTCGGACAAGCCTTGCTTACAATCAGATTACATACAGGAAGAGGATAACAAGCAATGAATGAAAAAGAGTCGCGGAGATCCGGCGCCGGTTTAGGCCGGAAAAAAGCAACATTACCCATGTGCGGGTTTGTTATGTGAATGAAAATAGGGAGATCATTTCCCAATTCAATCAATCCCTGGCGATGACGGAGCAGGAAGAAACAGAGCAGATTTTAGCGTGCTTAAAAAGAGTTCTTTCCGGAACCTTGGGGAAGAATCTGATGGATGTAACGTTTACCACGCAGCAGGTCGTTGACAGCGAGGAGCACAGGCTCCTGATGGCCCTGAAAAATTCCGCTTTGAATGACGAAGAAGCTGTCCAGGCCTTTTATCAGAAGGTGATCCAGTCTTTAACTATTGACGGCCACTATATGATCCTGCTGGCCTTCGATACCTACGATGTGCCTTACCGGACAAAGGATGGGGAAACTCAGGAGGAAGCCGCCAGCGAGGTGTATTCATATCTGGTTTGCAGCGTGTGTCCGGTAAAGATGACGAAACCGGCGCTAAGCTATTTCGCTCGGGATAATCTGCTTCATAACCGCAGTGTGGACTGGATTCTTTCCCCGCCGGAGGTAGGCTTCCTATTTCCGGCCTTTGACGACCGTGCGGCTAACCTGTATAACGCCCTGTATTACTCCCGAAACCTCGCTGAGAATCATGAGGAGCTGGCGGAGGCTGTGTTTCATTGTGATCTTCCTATGCCCGCGGCGGAGCAGCGGGAGACGTTTGACACGGTTTTAGGGGAGACTCTAGAGGAGGATTGCAGCCTTGACGTGGTGCAGTCTGTTCAAGAGCGTCTGCAGGAAATGATCCAGGAGCACAAGGAGAGGAAAGAGGCAGAGCCGCTGACCCTGTCTGTGAGGACGGTTAAAAATGTTTTGGAGGGATGCGGGGTTCCCGAGAACAGGCTGGAAGCTTTTGAAGAAAAATACGGCGAGGCTTTCGGCGCCGATACAGAGCTTAGTCCCCGGAATTTGGTGGACCGCAAGCTTCAGGTAAAGACGCCGGATGTAGTGATCCAGGTCAATCCGGAACGGAGCGATCTTGTTCAGACGAGGATCATCAACGGCGCAAAATATATTCTTATCCGAGCCAGAGCGGCGTGGAGGTCAACGGCGTAGATATCCATATCAAGGAGGAACAATGAGCCGTGCATCTGTCTAGGGCAGAGAGCTTCCGCGGCCAGGAACGCGGAAAATAAGCAAAAGCACGAAAAGGCAAAATGAGAATTAATAATAAAAACACCGGTTACTCTAAATTCAAAGGGCTCAAATGGCCCAAAGAGTAGCCGGTGTTTTCACTTTCTTTAGCAAGGCCTTCCGGCAGAACCAGGGATAAAAGGCATTGTCAAATAAATAGGCTGAAGTCAGAAGCAAGATAAAATTTCCATTCAGCTTTCTGAAAAGTCCTCAAATTATGTGGAAAGCCGTTGGTTATCGGTCAGCTTCCTCCTTTTTGCCAAAGTAAGCGTCAATTAACGATAACAGTCCTTTAAAAAATTCCAGATCCTGGCCGGAAATATCGCCGCCAGGCTGAAGGATGCCCATTCTCTGGAAATATTCCGTTAAAATATGAATCCGGTTTTGCAAGACCTCTTGGTCAGTCCGCTCCGCGAAGTGACGCTCCTTGGGGTCGTCAAAATCAGCTAAGGAACAATCTAATACTCGGGCAAGGGCTTTCAGGGTTTCCAGCTTTGGATCCTTGGTAGCACCTGAGGTAATTTTATCGATGGTGCCTTTTGGCACGCCGGATAAAACAGAAAGCTCCTCGTTGGTGAGCTTTTTTTTCTTTTTCCGCTGATTGATAATCTCCAGGCCCATAAAATTTTATCTCCTTTATTTGAGACGTGAAAGCCTCTTTTTGCTGACGTAATTATAGCATACAGAAAAGGAAAAGACAAGAAAAATTTCCGTTTATGGAAATTTTATTGCCGGAAATTCTTGACAATACCCGTTAAAGGTGATAATATAAAATAAAAATTAACCGTTAACGGAAATTAATCCGCAAATAAAAAAGAAAAATATCCTTTTAAGGATATAAAAGAGGGATGGTCAATGAATCGGGAATCCTGCAAAGGGTGCGTTCATCACCGGCCGTTGAGCAGCGACGGCTATGATCTGTTAAAATGCTGTCTTTACATTTTGGATACCGGAGCTCCCAGGGGATGCCCGCCGGAGCACTGTACGAAAAAAGCGGTTAAAAAAAACGCCGGTCCTCTGAAAGAGGGCTGTAAACAGTAAAATGTTTTCCCCCAATTCCGCTAAATGCCGCCGTAAGGAAGAGCCTTAAACCGGCGTGGTAAGAAGCCGAAGGGGATTTAAACATTTTATTAGTAAAGAAGGGGAAGGCCGGCGAGCCTCACGCTTAAGGAGGAAAACACTATGACCGGGAGAGCGAAAAGAATTTATTTTCTTTTGAAAAACAAAAGCAAGGAGAATGAAACGGAAAGGGCTATGATTTTAAAAACTGCTGAAGAAATTTTAACGTTAAAACAGTGGCTGGTATTCCGCATGAAAATCAACGGGGAACGAAATAAGGAGATCGCAAAGAATGCGGCGTCAGTGAAGCGACAATTTCAGAGCATTGGGTAACCGGGCTGGAGAAGGTGTCCGAATCTTGTAAATATATGCTGCCCGTATTGAGGTTTTCTGCGGAAAAAAGCGAGGGCGGCCGTTTCCTGTGCGAGGAGTGGAACGCTTTATGACCTTTCGGCAGGAGGCGGAGGCCCGATATCGGCAGGAGCTGCTGAAAATACGGGAGCAAAAACGGAAGCTTACATCACAGGGTTCAGAGGACGGCGGCCAAAGCTGCCGGCAATGGGAACGGCGGATGAAGGCTCTGGAGGAATTGGAGCGCTGCTGCAAGGACAATTTACTGGTGCTGCGGGAGCGGCGCTCCCAGAATAATCTCTTATTCCGCCAGGAGGCTTCCGGTGCCCGCAAGGAGCATAAAATATTTTTTTCTGGCGGCAGAGCTGGAGCATCGGCGGGATAACAGCGCGAACCGGAAAAAGGTGGCCGAGGCGGTGAGGAAGATCATGGAGCGGGAGCTTTCACCGGAAACCCGTGATATCATTTTAAGGCACTTAGCTGGAACCGCCAAAAGTCAAATCGCCAAGGAAATGGGGGTAGAGGTATCCACGGTGGCGCGGCGGTACCAGCAAGGGATGATGGCGCTGAAAAGGTACTGCGGCTGCCTGGAGCGGTATTTACGGCGGGGCTGAGGCGGAACTGTGTTTTTGAATTTCATAGCCCCCCTTCCTAGTCACGAATGACAGGAACAACGGCCTGGGATTCGATTTTGCCGGCTGTGAGCTCTATAGCGAGGTCAAATACGAATAAGGGTTTCTTCTAAAACTGAGCCGTTAACAAGCTTTAGCGGCTATATGCCCTGGGCATATAGCCGTTGTGCCTTTCGTGTGTTTTACGGCGATAAGGCCTGCGGGATATTCATCGGCGGCCATCAAATAATATAGGCCGAAAAGCAAGGGGCGGTTGTATGCTGTGGTTAGAAAAACAAAAGAAGAGGTGCGGCCGATAGACATAAGGTCCGCGGCGCTTTCCAGCCGCTTTCTTCTGCCGTTTTAGCAGCGCCGGCCGCATGGCTTTACTTGAAGCTGCCAGTATAGCCTAACCCAAACTGTGAGAATCGGGAATGTTCACAAAGCCAGTTTGAACCTGGCATGTGAATCCAAAAAAAAGGAACAGGGCCTGCCGAATAAAACCGGCAGGCCCTGTTCCCGCGTTAGCGAGGTCAAATACGAATGAGGGTTTCTAAAAATGAGTCGTGAACAAACTTTAGAGATTATACGCCCTGGGCAAGCATAGCGTTGGCTACTTTCTCAAAGCCGGCAATGTTGCGCCCGCGACGTAGTCGCCGGGAACGTCGTAACGGTCGGCGGCTTCGGCGGCCTTGGCGAAGATATCGGTCATGATTTGCTTCAGCTTCTGATCCACCTCTTCAAAGGTCCAGCTCAGACGTTCGCTGTTCTGGCTCATTTCCAAAGCGGATGTAGCGACGCCGCCGGCGTTTGCGGCCTTGCCGGGAGCGAACAAAATACCGTTCTTCTGGAGATATTCGGTGGCCTCAAGGGTGGTGGGCATGTTGGCGCCTTCCGCAACGGCGATGCAGCCGTTGGCAACCAGAGCCTTGGCGTCATCCAGATTCAGCTCGTTCTGGGTGGCGCAGGGCAGAGCCACGTCGCACTTAACAGACCATACGCCCTTGCCCTCGTGGTATTCGGCATTGGGACGATAGTTTTTGTACTCGGACAAGCGGGCGCGCTTGACCTCCTTGATCTCCTTGACGGCATCCAGATCCAAACCCTCGGCGTCATAAATCCAGCGGTGGAATCGCTCATAGTGACAACCTTGGCGCCCAGCTGCATGGCCTTCTCCGCGGCGTAGATAGCTACGTTGCGCGCCGGAAATGGCGATGGTTTTGCCATCCAGGCTGTGGCCGTTGTGCTTCAGCATAGCGTCGGTGAAATACAGAAGGCCGTAACCGGTGGCCTGGGTTCTTACCAGAGAGCCGCCGTAGGTCAGGCCCTTACCGGTGAGAACGCCCTCGAAGGAATTGGTCAGGCGCTTATACTGGCCGAACATGTATCCGATCTCACGGGCGCCGGTGCCGATGTCGCCGGCAGGCACGTCGATATCCGCGCCGATATATTTGGAAAGCTCGGTCATAAAGCTCTGGCAGAAGGCCATTACCTCGCGGTCGGATTTACCCTTGGGATCGAAATCAGAGCCGCCCTTGCCGCCGCCGATGGGCAGGCCGGTCAGGGAGTTTTTGAAGATCTGCTCAAAGCCCAGGAATTTGATGATACCGGTGTAAACAGAGGGATGGAGACGCAGGCCGCCCTTGTAAGGTCCAATGGCGTTGTTAAACTGGATGCGGTAGCCGGTGTTGACCTGCGTTTGACCCTTGTCATCCACCCAGGTTACCTTGAATTTAAAACTGGCGGTCCGGCTCGGTAATTCTTTCCAGAAGGGCTTCCCTGCGGTACAGCTCCTCGTTTCGGTCGATGACCGGGCGCAGAGAGTTTAAAACCTCCTCCGCGGCTTGCAGAAATTCGGGTTCCGCTGCATTTTTTTTGCTTCAGCTTGGCTAGTACTTCATCGACATAAGACATGTTATTACGCTCCTTTTTAATAATATACTCTCTCTATGCGAATAGCCTGAGGCTATTTCGAGCAAATTTAATATCCATAGGGCGGCTTCTGAATTATCCCTTTAAAGTTTAGCAGAAGACTATGAACTGTTTTTTAAGAATAACAAAAAGAACCGAAGAAAAATTGCTCTAAAAAGGCCCGCGCCATGGAAAAAACACGTTCCTCTTTTCCAAAGCCTCCTAGGTCAGAACGTTTTTTTCGGCCGCCTCCATTCAGCCGGCGGGCCAAGGATTAAGGCTGCCGCACCCACTGCGGCTGAACAGGAGAAAAGGAGGCACGTTTGCATCGATAGGGGCTGCCTCCCCCGGTTCCAGGCTGAAGCCTGAAAAGACCAGGGGGACAACAGGGAACCAATCACACACTGAACAGCATCTGGCTGTAAGTGGGATAGGGCCAATACGTCTTGCCGGTCAGGGTTTCCAGCTCGTCGGCAGGAGTCCGCAGTCTCTGCATCAGATCAATGACGGTATCCTTATAGTAATCCGCCTGAGCCTTAACGTCACAGCCGCAAGGCACTTTTCTCATCGCCTCGCCCAAGCTCGTTGGCCTGGTACAGCTGGTCGCACAGAGCCGACAGCTTTTTCAGCCGGGCCTCCTCGGCCTTGCTGGAGATCGCGCTGGAAACGCCGGCTTTATGCAGAACAGTGGCGCTTAAAGCGTCCATATAACGGCAGACCGCCGGGAAAATATCCTTATTCACCATGTCCAGCATGGTCAGGGCCTCGATACTGATGGTTTTGCAGTAGTTTTCCAACAGAATCTCATAACGGGAATGAATTTCTGTTGCGGTATAGATTTTATGCTTGGTGAACAGGGACTGGTTTTTCTCGGAAATATAGTAGGGCAGCGCGTCTACTGTGCTCTTGAGGTTCAGCAGGCCTCTCCTTTCCGCTTCAGCCACCCATTCGTCGGAATAGTTGTTGCCGTTGAAGATAATGCGCTTGTGCTCCCGAATGGTGGTCCTGATCAGGTCGTTCAAGGCCGCGTTGAAATCGCCGGCCTTTTCCAGAACGTCTGCAAACTGGGAAAGCTCTTCCGCCACAATGGTGTTCAGCACAATATTCGGCCCGGAAATAGAGGATTTGGAGCCCAGCATACGGAACTCGAATTTGTTTCCGGTAAAGGCAAAGGGAGAGGTTCGGTTCCGATCCGTGGTATCCTTGGGAAACCGGGGCAGAATATGGACGCCGACCTTCATTTCAGTTTTGTCTTTTTGACTGTAGTCGGTGCTGTTCTCGATAGCCTCCAAGATTTCGGTGAGCTCGTCGCCCAGGAACATGGAAATAATAGCCGGAGGCGCTTCGTTGGCGCCTAAGCGGTGATCGTTGCCAGGGCTTGCTACGGAGATCCGCAGCAGATCCTGATATTCATCCACCGCCTTGATGACGCGGTCAAAAACAGAAGGAACTGAGCGTTTTCCGCCGGGGAGTCTCCCGCTCCAGAAGATTGACGCCGGTGTTGGTGGAGATAGACCAGTTGTTGTGCTTGCCGCTGCCGTTGACCCCGTCAAAGGGCTTTTCATGGAGCAGACAGGCCAGGCCATGGCGTTTGGCAACCTTTTTCATGATCTCCATGGTCAGCTGGTTGTGGTCGGTGGCCACGTTGGTGTTGGAGAAGATCGGTGCCAGCTCATGCTGGGAAGGGGCCACCTCATTGTGCTCGGTTTTCGCTAAAACGCCAAGCTTCCAAAGCTCCTGGTTCAGATCCGCCATATAGGCGGCGACCCTGGGCTTGATCGCACCGAAATAATGGTCCTCCAGCTCCTGGCCCTTGGGCGGCTTCGCGCCGAACAGCGTCCGGCAGCACATAATCAGATCCTCTCTCTGATCGTAAAGCTCCCGGTCAATGAGGAAATATTCCTGCTCGGGGCCTACGGTGGTATTGACCCGTGTTACGTCGTCCGCCCCGAACAGCTTCAGGATCCGGAGAGCCTGTTTATTGATTGCCTCCATCGAACGGAGCAGAGGAGTTTTACGGTCCAGAGCCTCTCCTCCGTAGGAGTAAAAAACTGTAGGAATGCAAAGGGTGTTCTCCTTAATAAAGGCATAGGAGGACGGATCCCAGGCGGTATAGCCCCTGGCCTCAAAAGTGGCCCGCAGTCCGCCGGAGGGGAAGGAGGAGGCATCCGGCTCGCCCTTTACCAGCTCCTTGCCGGAAAATTCCATGATGACAGTGCCGTCCCCCTGGGGGCAGATAAAGCTGTCGTGCTTTTCAGCGGTAATATCCGTCATAGGCTGGAACCAGTGGGTATAATGGGTAGCGCCCTTCTCCACCGCCCAGTCCTTCATAGCGTTGGCCACCACATTGGCCACGCTGGGGTCAAGGCTTTTGCCGTTCTCTATGGTCTTTTTCAGGGCCCTGTAGGTTTCCTTGGGAAGCCTGGCCTTCATAACCTGGTCGTTAAACACCATGGAACCGAATAACTCGGGAACGCTTGCCGTTTTCTGTTGAATTTCACGCATCACTAGTACCTCCAAACGTTGGAATTTAGGAGACAGAGAAGGATTCTCAACTAAAAACCGCCCGCGGTCGCGGCAAAGCCGGGGTCCTTTCTTCCAGGGAACAGGTTCCCTTTCCATCATAGAATCAAAAGCTTTCAAACAGCGGCTTCCTATCAATTCTCTTTGCGGCCTCCGCCTTTCTTCCTGGATTTCTCTAATCTCCTTATAGCTTTTTCTACAAGCCTTTCTATTTCTGTAAGAGGATCAGATCAGCTTTTACCCCTTCGCACTGCCGCGCAGCTTATGCAGCGGCCCGCGGCAAGGGCGGAGCGGGAAGCTCTCAAAGAGAAACAATATGAAAAGACGCTACAGATATCCCGTACCTGCAGCGCCTTTGCTGTCTACATGTTGCATTATAAAGCAGGAAAGGCGTGTTGTCAATGGCTTTTTCTAAAAATTAACAAGAAAGCAAGAATATATTTTCAACAAATCATGAATTGGTCAAAATATACGAAACAAAAGGCGCGGATAAAACAAAAATGCAGGAAAATAAAATTGTACTGCAAAGTGATTGACAAAAAAGGCCGGCAGACTTATAATGATCAG
>ENA-OQCD01000559-OQCD01000559.1-human-gut-metagenome-genome-assembly--contig:-NODE-559-length-10547-cov-4.500768_pt1 | contig 10547 bp, 17 predicted proteins | sample MGYA00242755_ERZ504571 | MGnify/ENA primary metagenome ERZ504571 (study PRJEB26092, sample SAMD00036274) | human gut metagenome | host: Homo sapiens | study: EMG produced TPA metagenomics assembly of...
CTTTTTTGGCGTTTTGAAAAAAGAACTCCCCCCAATAAGGGGGGAAGGAATCTTTAAGCAACCTTTGTATTTTTCTCTTCTTCAACTTCTTCCACATCTAGCCTTATATTTAGATGCTGGGCTATGAATTTACTACCTTTAATAGCATCTGCCAATACAGTAAATAAAAAATTTAGGTTCTTCTTTTATTGCTTTGCACCATGATTTTAAATAAGCCGCATTTTCTTCTCTGACGGTTACAGAAATACCCAAATATACACCAGACAAAGCCGATATTAATTCTGCTACAAGTTCTTCACGCCCATAATTGAATTTATCATTTTCATAAAATCCTTTTCGATTTAGTCTATTTTTAACACCTGTACTATGTCCCATTTCATGTAATTCTGTACCATAAAAACTTTCTCCGTCCTTAAATTGGCTCTTTAAAGGTAAAGTAATGCTATCATTTGATATTGAATAAAACGCACTATCACTAGAAACCGTTTGAATAGGACATACCCAATTTTGATTCTTATTCATTTCATCAAGTATTGGATTTACATACATTTCTTTCTCTTCTTGTGGCTGTTCCTCTCCTGAAAATTTAGCCTTTAATATATCCCATCTATTGGGATATTTTTCCGCAAAGTTTGTTTGGTCTAAATTAAAAACTTGGAAATATTTTGTATAAGCTGCTAAACGGTATTCTTTTTGTTCTTCTTCCGATAATTTGTTATATTCATCATATGAAATTTTTTTCATTTGTCTGACGATGATAAGCACAAAATAATGTATAATAAACAGGAAAAGCAACAGCACCTTTTAGAACATTAATACCTTCGTTTCGTGCTTGATTGAATGTCAAAAAAACAGGAGTTTGATAATTATATTTTTCACACAAAAAATAAAGTAAAAAAGCGTTTCCACCACTATAAGTACGACCTGTTAAATTTTGTGGTAAAAAGTTCTGTTTAGAGTTGACTTTAGAGAACCAAGGTTTTTGCCAATTCATAGACAAACTTTCAATTTTTTCAACCATAAGGTTTACAAACTTCTCTGCATTTTTATCAAAAGTAGATTTCATAATTTTGTTTGCTGTTCTTTATACTGGCAGCCAAACCAGCTTTAAAGTTTATTTATCTCTTTATTTTCAATACTCAAAGATAGTAATTTTCTATAAATGTCGCAAATAATAAGACAATTATTTTTGTTAAAAATAGTTTATAACTGGCTGATTTTTAACGTATTATCTTTTCCCTAAAGTTTTATATATTTTGGGTGAGAGATAAGGTTTTATAAACGGAATATTCCCTTTAGGGAACATGAAGTCTATAAAACAATATCCAATGCCTTGCTTTGTTAGGTGCTTCATAGAAGCGGTGAAAAAAGCAAAGCATTGGATATACCTTAGAAGGGTGGGTGGGAAAATGCGTTAGGGATTGCAGCGGAAAGCCCACAGCGTAGCGAGGACTTGCAGCGAAAAGCCCGACCTGAAAGGTAACGCCCTATTTATTTCTTCTATTCATCAATCTTACTTTTTCATAACGTAAATACCTATACAAAGTAGCCTTACTTCCAATGTGTAAAATTCTACATATTTCATCTATAGAATAATCCCGATTTTCATATAAACGCTTTGCTGCTATAGCTTTTCTCTTTGCATCTTCCGATAACCCTATAGGTCGTCCCGTAAGTTTCCCTCGTTCTTTTGCAGCTTGTAATCCAGCCCTAGTTCGTTCTACTATTATTTCACGTTCATATTCAGCCAATGAAGCAAAAATTCCAAATTGACATCTTCCTAGAGCACTATTAGTATCAATACCATCAACTATGCTTTTGAATGCAACTTTTCTTTTCTGCAAACAATCAACTATATAAACTAAATCTTTCAAAGAACGCCCTAATCTATCTAGCTTCCAGATAACAAAAGTATCACCTTCTCGCAAATATGCAAGGGCTTTATCTAATTCGGGTCTATCCTTTACTCCTGATACTTTTTCCTCAAATATAAGTTTGCATCCGGCTTCTTTTAAAGCATCTAGCTGCAAATCTAAATTCTGTTCCCTCGTTGAAACACGAGCGTAGCCTATTATCTCCATTTTATTTAAATCCAAGTTTCATAAATTCAACTATTCGCGAAACTATTTTAAACTAGGGCTTTTTCCCCTGTTATTACCTCTAGTACTATTATAAATCAAAAGTACAGAAAAAGGGTCGATTAATGAAACTTTTAAATTTAAGAATATGAGTTATTCACAATTTATCATGGCTGTATTTGCCATTTATGTAGTTTACTACGCTGCCAACATCCTGTATGATGCTTTCCTAAAGCAAAGCAAAACCAATACAGGTGAAGAAGAAGAGATTATTTCAATAGGAGAGGAAGAAGAAATACCTCACAAAGTTGTAGATGAAGATTTTGAAACAGGCTCATACGAAAAAGAGGATGAAAAAAAAGAATCTGAACAGAATTATGTATCTGTAAATGAATCCATTGAAATGGAAGTTGAAACACAAGGTATTCCAATGGAACAACTTCTTGCTAAAGGGAAAAGCATGTTTTCACACGTAAATTTTAACAAATAAACAACTAATTTTTATTCAAATGAAAAAGTTTTTTTCAAAAATTGCTCAAAGAGCATTCGCTTTAGCCATTAGCATAATGGTAGTAACTAACACTTTTGCACAAGGTGCTGCGGGAATTGATGCAGCTAGTTCTGAACTTGCAACCTACATGGACCCCCTAGGAAACATGATGATGATACTAGGAGGTCTAGTAGGATTAGTTGGAGCAGTGCGAGTTTATTTAAAATGGAACTCTGGTGACCAAGATGTACAAAAGGCTGTTATGGGCTGGATGGGGTCATGTATCTTTCTGGTTGTATCAGGTGTTGTCGTAAAAGCATTCTTCGGAATCTAATATGTCGAAAGAGTATCCAAGTTACAATGTATATAAGGGGCTACAAAAGCCCCTTATTTTCAAAGGATTTAAAGGCAAGTTCATATATATCGGTGGAGCTTGTATTATTAGTGCTTTACTTTTTATGTGCTATTGTTTTCTACTCTAGCTTCTTTTTATGTGGGGAGGTATAACTCTTGTAATAGTTATGTTTGGAGGGTTAGGAATAACATCGCAATTACAAAGAAAAGGGCTTCACAGGAAAGATAAACGAAAAGGCATATATATAGTATCACGCACTTTTATAAGAGATAGAAAAAAATAAAGCTTATGAAAAAGAAAAGTGAATTTGAAGCTCCTTATATTGGTATTGAAACAATAGACAATACTCCTATATTTTATAACCGAAGGGGCGACTATTCTGTTATCATTAAATGTGAAAATCCTATAATACAGTATTCAGCAGATATGGATGCTTACTATGATTTTCACCACTTATTTACTAATATCCTCAAAGTATTAGGAACCGGATATACAATACAAAAACAGGATATTCTATGTAAAAAATCATTTTTACCACCCCAGAATAGGAAGAACGACTATTTATCAAATCGTTATTTTGAACATTTTAAAGGACGAATATATACTGATATTTCTACTTATCTTGTTATTACAGGAGAAGTAGAAAGGTCTAAATTCTTTTCTTTTGACCCTCGAAGGTTTGATACTTTTATTAGAAACATCACAAAAGTATTAGGACTATTCGCTAATAGAGGAATAAGAGCTAAACTATTAAATGAAAATGAAATAGAAATATATATAAAAAAGATTTCTATCTATCAATTTCAATCAGCAAACAGTAAGCCTAAAAAATATCAAAGCAAGAGAAGAAAATCTTATAATTGGGGAAAAAAAACGTACAGTGCATTTCTCTTGTAGATATTGACGAAGTTAATTTTCCTTCTATTATAAAACCATATAAAGAGGTCAATATTGGGCTAAGATTTCCTGTTGACTTACTCTCTTTTTTGCATGATACACCAAGTATAGACACAATTATCTATAATCAAGTAATAAATATTCCAGACCAACGAAACGAAGCAAACAAATTAGAAGGCAAAAAGAAAAAACATAAAGGAATGCCTGACCCTGCAAATGATTTATGTGTAGAAGACATAGAACGAGTGCAGTCGGATATTGCCAGAGAAGGGCAAATGCTTGTATATGCACATTATAATATCATTCTTGCTGGTCTTGATGATATTAGTAAGGCTATCAACTATGTTGAAACATCTCTTTTTGATTGTGGCATTATTATTAATAAACAATGCTTCAACCAATTAGAATTATTCGAATGTGCACTGCCAGGAAACGCAATCAACCTAAACAGTTATGACAAATTTCTAACAACTTCCGATGCTGCAATTTGTCTTTTGTTCAAGGAAAAATTACAAGTAACAGAAAACAGCCCTTTTCTCACTTATTTTACTGACAGACAAGGATTGCCTGTTGGAATAGATATGTCCGGGAAAGAAGGTGAGAAAAAATATACAAATAACTCCAACTTCTTTGTTTTAGGTCCAAGTGGTTCTGGTAAGTCTTTCTATGTCAACTCCAAAGTAAGACAATGGGTTTTAGATAACACTGATATTGTATTGGTAGATACAGGGCATAGTTATTCAGGAATGTGCGAATACTATCATGGCAAATACATTACTTATTCTGAAAGCAAGCCTATATCTATGAATCCTTTCCGAATTACTGAAGAAGAGTATAATGTAGAAAAGAAAAACTTTCTTAAATCATTAATTTTCCTGATATGGAAAGGTGCAAATGGTGAGGTCAAAAAGCAAGAAGAAGAAATTATGGATATTACCATAGAAAAATACTATTCTTTCTACTTTCATCCCTTTAATGGTTATTCAGATGCGGAAAAAGAAGCCATACGTGAAAATTTACTACTCGAATTTCAAGTCAATGAAGAAGAATTTGAAAACGAAAGGGAAAAAGAAGAACGCAAGATACTTTCTGAGAAAATAGAGAAATTACAGCAACTGGTAGAAAAAGGAGAAGGCGGAGAAAAAACCAACGCAGAAAAAGCGATACAAAACATTCTCATTGAAAAAGGTTTTACACGCCAAGAGCTTGATAATCCTGAAACCAGATTACTTTCTGTCATAGAAAGACGTATCCAAAAGAAAGAAGATATGCTGAAAGAAATAAAAGTTGAAAGTTTATCTTTTAACTCATTCTATGAATTTTCTCTACGCATTATACCTATCATTTGCAAAGAGAACAAGATTGATTTTGACATTACTAACTATAAGTTCTTATTAAAGAAATTTTATAAAGGAGGACAGTTAGAAAAAACCCTCAATGAAGATTTTGATACTTCCCTCTTTGAAGAACCCTTTATAGTTTTTGAAATTGATGCTATTAAAGATGACCCTGAACTATTCCCAATAGTAACCTTAATTATTATGGATGTTTTTATCCAAAAAATGAGATTAAAAAAGAACAGAAAGGCATTAATAATTGAAGAAGCATGGAAAGCCATAGCTAGCCCCATGATGGCTGGCTATATACTCTATTTGTATAAAACGGTACGTAAATTTTGGGGTATGGCAATGGTTGTTACTCAAGAACTAGAAGACATAATTAGTAATCCTGTAGTCAAAAACTCTATAATCAGCAACTCCGATATTATATGCCTATTAGACCAAAGTAAATTTATAGACAAATATCAAGAAATAGCAAATCTTTTATCCCTAACGGAAGTAAATCAAAAGCAAATATTTACCATAAATCAACTTCCCAATAAAGAAACCGTAATCGGTTTAATGAAGTATTTATAAAAAGAGGAAATTATGGAAATGTATTTGGAGTAGAGGTTTCTCTACACGAATATTTCACATTTACTACAGAACGAATTGAAAAAGATGCTGTTGGATATTATCATATCATTTATGGTAGTTTCCAAACAGGATTGGATAATTTTATAATAGACCTAAAATCTTCCAAATTAAAAAATATGGATTGGGTTTTACAAGTCAATAAGGTACTAGGGTATCACTCCGATGATGGAAGCCTAAAAGATATACTTAACATCATAGGGGAACAACCATTATATAAGTATATCCTAGATAAATACAAATGGATTACAAACCGTTAAAGATAATATCATGAAGAAAATCCTATTTATTTTAGTGGTAGCATCTACTTTAACCCAAGTTGCATATTCGCAAAAGGCAGTCTTGGATATAACCTGTATGGAAACACTTATAGCTAATCATAAGGTGCAACATACTTCTTTCTCTAAAGTGAAAGAGAATGAAGCTCAAATAAGCCTTATACAAAAGCAAATCAGTGAAAAAATGGTTCAGATTGAATTTTTCCAAAGCAAATTTTATAATAGCCTAAAATCTGTAGAAGCCATCATAAAAACAGGAAAAGATATTATCTACTGTACTGATATTGCAGCAGATATTGGTAAATATCAAAAACAAATGGTTGAACTTGCTGTAGGTGACCCGGCTTTATTATTGGTGTCAGCAAAAACAGAGCTAGAATTAGTTAATCGCACTGCGGATTTGACACAATACATTTTATCAGGTCGCTATTGTCGGGACAGATGTAAACCTTATGGATAATAAGCAAAGAATAGACTTGCTTAAGTATGTTATTAATGAACTAAGAAACATGAGAGGTATAGCATACGCTGTATGCCGACAGATGAAAACAGCAAAAAGAAATGGAGTATTACAAACATTAGCTCCGGGGGTATTTAAATACAAAGATAATCGTTCAAAATTAGTTGATGATTTATTACAGAATTATAAAGTAAAACCTAAAAGATAATATGAAAAGAGTGCTTTTATTTTTTTCCCTAATGTTGATTATTGGTACTTCTAATATCTATTCCCAAATGCCTGTAAAGGATAAAGGGAAATGGAGCGTGCTTAATAATATGGAATTTATGGATAGAGTACGACTACAACCAGAATGGTATCATTACTGGATATGGTATAAAAAAGGTTTTGGGTATTAAAATTCCTTTGCCGGGCTTAGGGTTACACGACAAATACGGGAAGGAAGATAGACGTAATTTCCAGTTACAAGAAATTCCCATGATGGCAGCCGTAGAGTACAATAAATCAGAAACAGAAAAAGAAGGGTATAATGTTGATACCATATATAGACAGGAACTCTTCAAATTTGGAGATAAAGAAATTGATTATCAATATACTTTAACTAAAAATCGTAGAAATGATATTCTTAATGATATAAATAAAAAACTTGTCGAATATTCTTCTAATGGCGGTAATAAAGAACATGTTGAAGTTATAACTGATGAAGTTACTAGAATAAAAAAGAACATAGATATAATCCATGATTCACATATGAGTAACTCTAAAAAGAGAGAAGCCTATTTAGGTTTTGATAAAGAACTAATAGAGGTTCTTTCATTAATAACAAGATTGAATAATATAAATAAAACAATAATGAGCCATGAATGAGTTAATAGATAAATTCTTATTTGAATTATTTGATGGACTAAGAGATAAAACAACTGTTCTATTCGGAGAATTTATTGCGGATGCACAAGCATTGGCAGCAATCTTTATGTTGTTATATTTTGGAGTAGAAAGCTTCAAAATGATGAGTGGAGATAAAAAAATTAGAGATTATCCCGTTATTGCGCCCATTCGCACTGGGATTGGTTCTTATGTTCTGGATTCCCTTTATTAATCTAATCAGTTATCCCGGAGAGTTATTAACAGCACGAAGCAAGGCTATGTTTACGAATCAGATAGAAGAAGTAGAATTACTTTCTCGTAATAGATATGCACTCATTGATAGCGTAGCTGTAGAGTTATTACATACTTCATTAGAAGTTGAAAGAGCCGAAAATGAAGTTAAGGATAAGAAATGGTATGATTTTAGTATAGACTTCTCAGCTATTGGAGACAAGATAGCTGGATTATATGTATATGTAGTCGCTAAGGTTAAAATGATAATGTTTAATATCATTGAATTTATTGTCGTTACTTTTTGGCAAGTATGTACCTATTTTGTCTTTTTCCTACAAATCATATTCACAGGAATATTAGTTATTCTTGGTCCACTAGCTTTTGCATTCTCTGTTTTACCTGCATTTCGGGATGCTTATATACAATGGATAGCTCGTTTTGTCAGTGTTAGTTTATATTCATGTATTGCATATATAGTATTATCAATTTCTTTAGTAGTAATGCAATATGGGATAGAAAGAGAAATTGAAATTTTAGAATATGCGCTTAGAAATGAAGCTGCATTTGTCATGTATGTCGGAATGACCTCTGGAGGTGTCAATAGCTTCCTTCTTACAGCATTACTTGGAGCATTTGCCATGCTTACAATACCTTTTGTTTCTACATGGATTGTAAGTACAACTGGAGTAGGGCAAGCAGTAGGAGGCATGGTTGGAGGAGCAGCCATCGCAACCAAAGCTGTAGCAGCTCCGGCTACAGGTGGAGCCAGTGCAGCTATGTAAAAAGATTCATTAAATTTTAAATTCACATAATCATGATTATTAAAAACTTAGAAAATAAAATCAAATTAGCCGGAATTTTATCCATTGGCTGTTTTGCAACTAGTATAGTTATTTCAGGTATGGTACTAGCCTTTTGTTTCTCTTTAGTAAAAGCTGAAAGAAAAAAAAAATATATGTTTTGGATAATGATGTCCCTGTACTAGTAAAACAAACTGGTACAGAAGTCAACTTGGAAGTCGAATGTAAGAGCCACATAAATCTATTCCACACTTTATTTTTCACATTACCACCAGACGATGAATTTATAAAATACAACATGGAAAAAGCCATGTATCTAATTGATGATAGCGGATTAAAACAATATAATAATTTAAAAGAAAAAGGATATTTCAACACCATATTAGCGAGTTCTGCAACAGTAACAATTATGACAGATAGTATCAAGGTGGACATGAACAACCTATCTTTTGAGTACTATGGCATCCAACGTATAGAGCGAGAAACCTCTATTCTAAAAAAGGCAACTTGTAACTACAGGGAAATTAAGACAAATTCCACGCACTGAAAACAATCCTCATGGACTTATTATCACAGATTGGAAAACGATACTAAACAAAGACCTAGATTATAAAGTAAAAAAGAATTTCTAATGAAACTGTTTAAACATAAAAAGAATGATAGAAAAGAAAGTATCAAGACTAAAGCCGAGCAAGCTACAGTTGTTCTTCTTACTAAAATATTTCAAAAGTTCGGAGTTAATAACGCTTGTGAACGCTTATTAGCGTGGGCTGACATACACCGTAAAGCCATGTTTGGAATTACGATTTCATTCCTTTCTTTCGTCACAATTCTATCATTAGTAATGCGTCCAGAAAGAAAGCCAATGCAAGTTTTCAACGAAGAAAAAAGCAAAGTACAAATTAACATTGATAGTACCCTACAAAAAAAACAAGTAGGAGTTCACGACTTGTTAGAAGTGATTAAAATGCAAAATGAAATTAATGAGCTAAGAAAAAATGGGAAATTAACTCCAGAAGACACAATACGAATAAAAAATTTATACAATAAATTAAATAAATAGCGTATGAAACAGATTGATATTAAAAAGCCTAAGTACATCATTCCGATACTCATCCTACCTTTTATTCTAGGGATAGGATGGCTAGTTAAGGATATGATAAACTCTGCCCCAGCAGAAGAAACTACATTAGTAGAAACGGAAGAATTAAATCTTGATATTCCTGATGCTAATTTAGAAAAAAGAGAGATAAAAAGTAAATTTGAATCACTCAAAGGAGCTTTCAATAAATCTTCTGATTATTCATCAATACAAACCATAGATAAAGAAGAAGAAGTTAGCGAAATTGAAAGTTCTGGTTCTCTTTACTCCAATGATGAAATAAGGCAAATTGACAGTTTAAATCAAGCTTCTAGAATCCGAGAAAAGGAATTGGAACAACAAATAAAAGGATTTCCTACTATAGATGAATCAAGTCAAACAGAAACTAGGAAAGCTCCTGAAAAATCCAAGATGCAAGAAGAAATGGAGCTTTTTAAAATGCAAATGGCTTATATAGATTCATTACAAAATCCACGTCCTAGAACACCTCAAAAAAAACAAGATGAAAAGCCAAAAGAAAAGGCTATAGAAGTTGTAAAAGCGAAAAATCCCGCAGAAGTATATTTTAATACTGTAGGGAAAGAACAAAAAAACTTCACTAATCACAGCTATATTAGATGAAACTTTAAAAGTAACAGATGGTAGCCGAGTACGCATACGGCTTCTAGATGATATAATGATTAATGACGCTCTTTTAACTAAAGGCACTTACCTATATGGGAATGTATCTGGCTTTAAAGCTCAAAGAGTACACATTAATATTTCCTCTATAATGGTTGATGGCAGACAAATGAAAGTAGATTTATCTGTATATGATAATGACGGACAAGAAGGTTTCTTTGTTCCTTCATCAGCTTTTAGAGATTTGAGTAAAGATGTTGGAGCACAAATAGGAAGCCAAACTATACAAATGAACAGCCAATCAGAAGGAGTAGAACAATTCGCTTTAGGTGCTTTACAAGATGCTTACCGTAGTACAACCCAAGCTCTTTCCAAAAACATCAAAAAAACAA
>ENA-OQCD01000560-OQCD01000560.1-human-gut-metagenome-genome-assembly--contig:-NODE-560-length-10542-cov-1.620931_pt1 | contig 10542 bp, 18 predicted proteins | sample MGYA00242755_ERZ504571 | MGnify/ENA primary metagenome ERZ504571 (study PRJEB26092, sample SAMD00036274) | human gut metagenome | host: Homo sapiens | study: EMG produced TPA metagenomics assembly of...
GGGAATCAAGGGATATAGATTAGCTTTTTCCGCTGATCGTTTATTGAGGATCATCAGGAGAAGATCAGAACCAAACCGGCGAGAAAGCCCCACAGATGAAACAGGAGGGTTAAACCAGCAGAGAACCCGGAGAAATTTCAGGGCATAGCCAAGCTCATAGCTGGGCCGGGAATAATTGGCGATTGATACAAAGGCCATATACAGCAGGGATTGCATGTTGAACCAGCCGGATTTTACCGCGAAATCGCTGAGCACAATACCGGCGATTACGCTCAGTGCGGTGGTGAGGCTGCTGGGTGTGTTTAAGGAGGCCAGCCGCAGGCCGTCGATGGCGATTTCCAGCAGGATTAGCTGCCAGAAGATTGGAATATAGACAGGTTCCTCAATTTGGACGGTAAACTGGAACAGCTCGGGAACCATTGGGGGTTCTGAAGTGCCAGAAGCCACAACGGCGTGACCACCAGAGTAAACAGGGAGATCAGATATCGGGAAAGCCTCAGATAGGTGCCCGTGATTGGAGGAAAGTAGTAGTCGTCAGCCTCCTCGATGATATCGAAAATGCTGGTGGGAACGATCACGGCTGAAGGGGAGTTGTCCACCAGAATGACGATGTTTCCCTCCAAAACCGAGGCGGCGGCAGTATCCGGACGCTCGGTATATTTAAACTTAGGAAACGGGTTATACCAGCGGGTTCGATGCATGGCCTCCATCAAGCTCTGCTGGTTCATAGTCAAGGATTCCACCGGCGCGTCCTGGATTTTTTTCAAGAGCTTATTCAGCAAGGCATGGTCTACGTGGTCATCCATGTAGCACAGCACTACGTCGGTTTTGGAAAGACTTCCCACGGAAAGAATTTTCATGGTCAGACTGGGATTCCGAATCCTCCGGCGAATCAAAGCTGTGTTCGCTACCAGGGTTTCCACAAACCCATCCCGGGAGCCGACGATCACCTTGTCCCGGTCGGGCTCGGCCGTGGCTGTCGCGCTGCGGATAAGTCTTACGTCGATGGAAATTGCCTTGTCAAAGCCGTCTACCACTAACACCAAAATTCCGGAAAGAATGTTGGTGCAGATCAGCCTTCGTCGTCGGAAAGGGCGACCTCGATGTACGGTACGCTGCTTTTTACAAACGAGTGAGCGTCGGTAACGTCTTCAGGCTTAGCGCTGTAAAAGAACTCCATGATTTTTCCATGACCTCATCCTTTACCAAGCCGTCGATAAAGAACAAGCAGGCGCCTTTTCCGCCGATGGTCATGGTTCGGTAGATTAGGTCAAAGCTTTCCTCTGCCCGCAGCCTTTTTTTCAGCATGGCGATGGTTTCGTCTATCTTCTTTGCAATCGGCATAACAACACCCCTTTACGAAGGTATTGTTGCCCCGAATTAGGATAAAATTCCAGAAAAAAGATTTTTCCTCCTGAGTTGACTTTTTATGGTATAATAGGAACACTTAATAACGATAGTGGGATAAGGCTTTCATGAAAATAGACGCCAGGCCGCCGAGCGTGACTGAGAAGGCGGCGAGGGGGACGCTTGGCGAACACAGTATACGAAAGATATTATCCCAAAGCTAGGAGAGCCAACTATGAATCTTGACACTTTGCTGAAACAAAAACGGCCGGTAATCACCGATGGCGCTATGGGAACCTATTTTACTCAAAAGACTGGGTTCTCTATCCATGAATGCGAGTGGGCGAATATATCCCGGCCAGAGCTTATTTCTGAGATTCACCGGGAGTATGTAAAGGCGGGCGCTCAATTTTTTGAGAACGAATACCTTTTTCGGCAAATACCAAAACCTGGGACGCCCGCTGGCGGATGTACTGGAAATCGTGAGAGCCGGCTACCGTCTGGCGAAGGAAGCCGCTGGCTGCCAGGCTGTTGCGGCGGCGGATATGACCGCGATTTATCCCCGCGGAGACGAGGAAACGGATTTGCTTCCGGAATATCTGGCAATCGCGGATGCCTTTTTGTCCGAGGGGGGCGGAAGTGTTTCTGTTTGAGACGCTGACAGAGCTTTCTCCATTTGACCAGATAGCGGATTATTTAAAAGAAAAAGAAACCGGAATGTAAAGTTTTGATTTCCTTTACCGTATCCCCTGAAGGCATTACCCGGCTGGGCGTTCCGCTGCGCCGCCTTTTAGATGAGTTAAAGCCTCATAGAGAGCTGTTTGACGGAATCGGCTTAAACTGCGGCTGCGGACCGGCTCATATTTTAAAGTTCGCCAGGGAGCTTCTAAGCTACAGCCGGCAATACTTGGGCCTTCCCGTGCTGGTGATGCCTAATGCGGGATATCCCGCGATGGAAGAAAACCGTACGGTGTTCGATACCTCTCCGGAGTATTTTTCTCATCAGGCTGTGAGAATCGCCGAGCTGGGAGTCGATATGATCGGCGGCTGCTGCGGCACTACTCCAAAGCATCTTCAGCTTTTAAGTCGTTTGCTTCAGAAAAAGCGCAAGCCCTTGGCAGCCGTCACGACCACTGTTACAGCAGTGGGAAGCTTGGAGAAAAGCGCTCCCCGGGAGAGCCGTTTTGCCAAAAAGCTCCGAAAGGGAGAATTTGTTATGGCGGCGGAGCTGGATCCTCCTTATGGAAGCCGGGTAGATAAGCTTTTAACAGCTTGCCGGGTGCTTCAGAACAGCGGTGTGGACATCGTTACCATCTCCGATTCGCCTATGGCCCGGGTCAAGCTGGATCCAGTGGTGTGCGGAGCCAAGCTTCAGCGGGAAACCGGGATGGAGTACTGCCTCATTTCTGCTGCCGGGATCGGAATGTCAACGCTCTGCGGGCCATGCTCCTGGGAGCCAGTGTGAGAACATCCGTACAATTTGGCGGTAACCGGCGACCATGTGCCGGAGCTGGACCGGGGCTATATCAAGCCCGGTATTAACGTAACCTCCGCTAAGCTGATGGAAATGATCAGCCAGATGAACCAGGACGTGTTTGCGGACAGCCCTTTTACCATCGGTGGGGCATTTAATCCAAATGTGGCGAATCCCAAGGCGGAATTGGCCCGCCTGGAAAAGAAGCTGAAAGCGGGCGCGGTCTTTTTCCTGACCCAGCCGATATTTGACGAGGCCGGATCAGTACAGTGAAGGAAGCGAGAGCGATGGGGGCGAAAATGCTTTTGGGGATTATGCCCTTGATTAGTTACCGCAATGCGGTCTATATGAACAATGAGGTTCCAGGAATTCAGATTCCAACGGCCTACGTCAACCGGTTTTCTCCTGAGATGAGCCGGGAAGAGGCCCAGCGGACTGGCGTTGAGATCGCCTTGGAAATTGCGGAAAGCCTGAGGCTCATGCGGATGGCTTCTATTTTTATGACACCCTTTAATCGTGAGGAATCGTAGCGAGCTATAGAAAAATGTAGGAAAATGTAAAAAAGGAGTAAGGCTCATTGAGCCTTACTCCTTAACTGTAAGAGCATATTTTAATAATCAATATCCTTTTTTTAAACGGTCAATACAGGCCTTGCAAATGTTGCGGCCCCGGTAATTGATAACTTCCTTTGTGCTGTTGCAGAAAATACAGGCAGGCTCATACTTTTTCAAGATAATAGTATTCCCTTCCGTGTAGATTTCCAAAGGGTCACGGTCGTTTAAATCCAGTGTGGCTCTTAGTTCCTTGGGCAGCACGATACGCCCCAGGCCATCGATCCTTCTTACAATACCAGTAGAAGTCATAATGTAAACACCTCCTTGTTTTTACGCCATTACTTCACCATAATTTACCAGGTCAACACTTCCAAAAATGTTATTAAATGGTAAATTATGAAATAATTATACAATTAAACCAGAATTTTGTCAATTCTTGAAGCTCTTAAAAAAGTAAAGTTTTCAATTCATTCATAACTCTCCCGATTCTTTTCATATTCATGACTGAAGAAAGGGGAAAGTTTGTTATGATGAATTTTATTTGGGGCGGTTTGATGCTGGCCAGCATTTTATGCGCTCTGGCTACCGGCCGTATGGGAGAGCTTTCCGGCGCGGTGCTTTCCGGCGCCTCTGACGCGATACAGCTGGTGATTTCCATGCTTGGGCTGATGTGCCTGTGGACCGGACTGATGAGGGTCGCGGAGAAGGGCGGTCTGACGGCGATTTTAGCGAAGCTGTTTTCCCCCCGTGATGGCGAAGCTGTTTCCCGATTATGAGAAGGACAGTCCCGCCGTCAAAGCTATCTGTATGAATATCACCGCAAATCTTCTGGGATTAGGAAATGCCGCTACGCCTATGGGAATCGCCGCTATGAAGGAAATGGCAAGGGCCCGGAAGGAGGAGCTGCCGTCTGCCGCGGACAATGGTATGGTTATGTTCGTGGTTATCAATACCGCTTCTCTGCAATTGATCCCCACAATGATGTCGGCTTTGCGGGCAAGCCACGGCGCGGCCTCGCCATTTGATGTGATGCCCGCTGTTTGGATTACCTCTGTTTGCGGCCTGTGCGCGGGAGTGCTGATGGCAAAGCTTTTGGGAAAGAGGCGGCGTCCATGACTGAGTTCGGCAATTTACCTGATTCCCTGTGTAATCGGCTTGATTTTGGTTTTTGGCCTCGTACGCAGGGTCCCCTTATTCGATACCTTTTTAGAAGGGGCAAAGGAGGGGGCAAAGTCTACCTTGGTATTATCCCGGCCCTGGTAGGGCTGATTACAGCGGTGAGTATGCTGAAGGCCAGCGGCGCTTTGGATATGTTTACCGCGTTCATCGCGCCGCTGGCGGAAAAAATTGGCCTGCCGCCTCAAGTGGTACCGCTGATGCTGCTTCGTCCAGTTTCCGGAAGCGGTTCTCTGGCCCTGGTAGATCAGATCTTTTCTTCTTCCGGGGTAGACAGTTTTGCCGGCAGGGTGGCCGCGGTAATGATGGGCTCTACCGAGACTACGTTTTACGCGATTGCTGTGTATTTCGGCTCGGTCAATATTAGAAAACCGCCGATACCATCCCCAGCGCTCTGACCGCTGATTTCACCAGCGTGGTTATCGCAGTGCTGACGGTTCGCCTGTTATTCGGAGGGGGATAAGAAAGTTAAGAAAATTTTGTGGCGTTGGCATCCGGCTTTGCTCTTGATAAAATGGCGGAAAAATCCGGACTGGCTGCCAGGATTTATTGTGACAGAGAGGCAGCGCCGCCGGTCAGAACGGGGGCGGCTGGAATTTTTATAAAAGCCGTAAAGCAGGCTGGAAAATTTCCCAGCCTGCTTTACCGGCTTTTGCAAATTATCTGAATCATTTAAACTTTCCGGGGGAGAAGGAGATTTGCTTTGAACAGGAATGTTCATTGTCAAGCTTCCGGCACCGCCGGACTTTTCCTTGCTGCCGGCACGCCGTCTGCTCTGGCTTTTGAAGGCGGAATTTATATGCGAAGCGGGTGCTTCCGGCACGTACGGCTGTATTCCAGCGGTTCGGCAGCGAAACGGGCCGCCGGAGATTCAGATATCTCTGGGAAATTCGATGACAACCTCGTTGTCGAAGGGCTTTTCCACCGCCCGGCCTTGCTCCAGAGAAGCGCGGGGATCAATAACCCGCTGGTTTTTAGAGCCCCTGAATTTTAGCAGCATTGATTTCTGTTCCAGAATAAAGCGGCCGTCTACTAACGTGTCTGACTGCTCTAGAAGCCGCCGCCAGCCGGGATGCCCCTCCAGGCCGTTGAGCAGCTCCTCTATCGTGTAACCGGTATAAGTGACTACGTTTAATCCCAATTTATGCGCTTCCTCCGCCAGCTCCGCCATAGCTTCCGGCTGCACAAAGGGGTCGCCGCCGGATAGGGTAATCCCTTTCAGCATGGGATTCTTCCGGATTTCTGCCAACAGCCTTTCCGTAGTGGTATCATAGCCGCCGCTAAAATCATGGGCCTGGGGATTTTGACAGCCAGGACAACGATGGGGACACCCTTGGCCGAACACCACGAAGCGGATGCCGGGACCGTCCACAATGGATTCCTTGATGACTCCCGCGAGGCGAAGCTTACTCATAACCGTGATTCCTGCTTTCTTACATAGAATAATTAAAAGCTGAAAAAGCGAAGAGGCTTCACTCAGCTTTCTGCGGCGAAGCCGCCGCCGGCCGGCAGTGACAAGCATGCTTCAAGAAGGGCGGACAGGAAACGCCTATCCGCCCTTCTTGATCAAGCCGCCGTCTGTTTGCCGGTTTCAGTTCTCTGCCCACTCTGCCGGAACCGCCGGCGATTCTATTCTATGACGGGTCTGCCGCCGCGCTGAAACAGCGGATTTGTTCTAAATGAGCAAAGATGAACTTCCTGAATCAGACCTGCTCCATCGTTCCACAGCCGGTGCCTAGGGAATGCTTTACCCGATCCCGAACCTCCGCCTTTTTCGCGTTGTTGAAGCGGTCTACCGTACCTACTAGATAGCCGGTGATACGGCGAATCCGCTCAAAGTTTTCGTGGCCGTCGTGCTCGGATCTGCCGCACAGAGGACAGGTGTCTCCGATAATACCGGTATAGCCGCAGACAGGGTCCCTGTCCACCGGATGGTTAATGGAACCGTAGCCGATGCCGCTTTCCTTCATGCAGCGGACCACCTGCTCAAAAGCGTCCAGATTCTCTGTAGGATCACCGTCCAGCTCCACATAGGAGATATGGCCGCCGTTGGTGAGAGCGTGGTATGGAGCCTCCAGCTTGATCTTATCCCAGGCGGAGATGTCGTAGTAAACTGGGATGTGGAAGGAGTTGGTATAATATTCCCGATCAGTAACGCCGGGGGATTTTTCCGAATTTTTTCAGCATCCATACGGACAAACCGGCCGGATAAGCCCTCCGCCGGGGTGGCGATCAGAGAGAAGTTCATGCCATGCTTTTTCGTGGCCTGATCCATGCGCTGGCGCATATACCCGACAATTTCCAGACCCAGGTTCTGGGCTTCCTTGCTTTCGCCATGATGATAGCCGGTCAGAGCCTTCAAGGTTTCCGCCAGGCCGATGAAACCCATCGTCAGAGTGCCGTGCTTCAAAACCTCACGCACCTCGTCATCCGGCTTCAGGTTATCGGAATCAAGCCAAATCCCTTGCTGCATCAGGAAGGGATAGTTCCGGGCTTTTTTCTGTGCCTGCAATTCAAAGCGGTCCAAAAGCTGATCAATGACCAGATCGATCTTCCGGTCCAGCTGCTCGAAGAAAAAAGTCGATGTTATGGTTGCTGAGGATCGCGATTCTAGGAAGGTTCACAGAGGTAAAGCTGAGGTTGCCCCTTCCGTTAACAATCTCCCTGGTTGGATCGTAGGAGTTAGCCATAACCCGGGTGCGGCAGCCCATATAGGCTACCTCGGTTTCTGGATGGCCAGGCTTATAGTATTGCAGGTTATAAGGAGCGTCAATAAAAGAGAAGTTGGGGAACAGCCGCTTGGCGCTTACCCGGCAGGCCAGCTTGAACAGATCATAGTTGGGCTCTCCGGGATTATAGTTGACGCCTTCCTTTACCTTAAAGATATGAATGGGGAAAATAGGAGTTTCTCCATTGCCCAGGCCGGCTTCTGTGGCAAGCAGAACATTCCTAATCACCATGCGGCCCTCGGGAGTGGTATCCATGCCGTAATTAATGGAGCTGAAAGGGATCTGAGCGCCCGCCCTGGAATGCATAGTGTTCAGGTTGTGGACGAAAGCCTCCATCGCCTGGTAGGTCGCCCGGTCGGTTTCCGCACCGGCGTGCTTAAAAGCAAATTTTTGAATTTTTTCAGCGCTTTCAGCACCAAACTTATCTGTGAGAATCTGGAGCTCCGCCTCCATATAGGCTTCGCCGTCTTCCAGCTTGGGAATGGCGCCGGCACTTTTTTCCGTGGCCGCGGCCATGATTTCCTTGGATAAAGCGCTGGCATCCTCGGCGTCCTCCATGATTTCAATGGCCCGAGCCATGTTTTGGCGGTAAATTCTCTGATAGGTTTTGATCACGCCCTTAGCCATGGCGTAATCGAAATTCGGAATACTCTGCCCGCCGTGCTGGTCATTTTGGTTGGATTGAATAGCGATGCACGCTAACGCAGAATAACTGGCGATATCGTTGGGCTCTCTCAGAAAGCCGTGGCCAGTGGAGAAGCCGCCGGTAAACAGCTTGTCCAGATCGATTTGGCAGCAGGTGGTGGTCAGGGTCAAAAAGTCCAGGTCGTGAATGTGGATATCCCCTTCCGGTGAGCCTTAGCATGGGCCGGGTCAAGAATATACATCTCATAAAACTGCTTAGCGCCCTCAGATCCATATTTCAGCATGGTGCCCATGGCGGTATCTCCGTCAATATTGGCGTTTTCACGCTTGATGTCGTTATCTTTGGCGGCTTTAAAGGTTAAATCCTCATATATTTTCATCAAACGGGTATTCATCTCACGATGACGGGTGCGGTCGGCGCGATAAAGGATGTATTCCTTGGCCGTGCGGGAATGGCCGCTTTCAATCAAGGTACGTTCCACCACATCTTGGATGTGCTCGACCGTAGGGGTGGAAATCTTCTCCTCTTTTTCAATGTAGTCTTCTACCTGTTTGGCCAATTCTTCGGCGACCCCGCGGTTGTGGCCGCCGATTGCCTCAGCGGCCTTGTAAATAGCGGTGGAAATTTTGTCAATCTCGAAGGGAACCTCCCGTCCGTCCCTCTTAATAATACGTTCAATCATGCTTCTTTCTTCTCCTTTGAACACTTTTGATACCATATCTTGTGGGTTATTCGAAATACATTCCTCATTATAGACTAGATATAGAATGGTGTCAATAAGGGAGAAGAAGAATCACGATTGTTTTTTTGATCCTTTCAGAACAAAACATCCGAAGCGCTCAAAAGAATAATCCGTAAACTTTTTGCATGGCATTTGAGCTGTTTTTTGGGAAGTCAAAATTCAGAAAGCCAGGGACTCCCATATGCGAAGGCCGGCATGTCGGTTCACTGAAAAGCAGGCGGGGAAACGGGCGGGAGAATCTTGCTTCATTGCTTCATTTGTCGGAAAATTGATTTCAACCAGCGGATGTCGTCTTTTTTGTCAGGCTTTTCATAGCGAAATAAAAAGAAGAAGATAAAATTCCCACGGTAAATATCAGTTCGAAAAGCACCCGGAACAGAACGTCAGGAAGGAGCTTGCTCAAAAATAGAGGAGAGCCCCATCAAAAAGCAGGCCGGGAAAGACGACGGCTAAAGCGGGTTTTAAAATCCAGGTAAAAAACCGCATTTTCAGCTGTGTAACCTTCATCAGCCGGGCGATGCTGAGAGTGGAATTTAAAATTTCGCTGGCGAAAATGACCACAATCAAGCCGTTTAATCCCATAAGCGGCAGCAGGAACAGGATTAGCCCGACCCGCATGACCGAGTCTATGATATTATAGGACAGATAACTCAGCTGTTCGTTTAAGCCCTTGAGCATACCGTCTACCACGCTGTCCAGGTACATCAAAGGGATTACCGGCGCCAGCACGCTGAGATAAACTCCCGGAGCTGAATCATGATAGATGAGAAGCCCCAAATCTTTGGCAAAGAAAAACAAAAACCACAGATAAAAATGGAAAACAGAAAGGTGATTTGAAAAACCCGCCCGGCGATATAGTGGATATTCTTTTTGTGGTTGGCGGCATTGGCCTCAGAGAGCTCCGGGATCAGCAGCATGGAAAAAGAGGATAAAAAGGCGGAGGGAAATGTAATCACCGGCATCACCATACCGGTGATCATGCCGTAGCCGGCTAGGGAACCCTCATAGGACGCGCCGTTTTTTCAGCCCCGGCGGTATTAGGATGTTTCCGTCATGGAAAGACCGGAGCGCAGGCAGGAGCTGGCGGTGACCGGGAGGCAGATGGACAGCAGCTTTTTTTATTCCGCCGCTTATCCGGCCCTTAGAAGCCTTGCCCCTGAGCTTCCGCAGCTCGCCCCAGTAGAGCAAAAAAGAATACAGGCAGGAAAAAAATCTCCGCACCGGTCGTTCCCAGCACAATGGCGCAGCAGGCATATTCCAGGCCCATGGGCGCCAGAAAGTTCACTACCAAGGCGAAAATAACGATTTCAGCGATTTGCTCCAGAAGCTGCTCGCTGGCGGTTTTGATCACCTGGCGAACCGCGAAGAAATATCCCCGAAAGCAAGCGGACACCGCCATGAACGGCAGACTGGGAGCCAGAATCTTCAGAGATAAAATGGTGCGGGGATCCTTCAACACCTGATTGCCAATATAATCGGCGCTGAAAAACAGTGCGCCCCCCATCAAAAGGCTGAAGAAAAGCCCCAGAACCAGAGCCCTGCGCACAGCGGTTTTCGCTTTTTGATACTCCTTTCGCGCGAGAGCTTCGGTGACCAGCCTGGTCACCGCTAGGCTGACGCCTGAGGTGACAAAGGTGGAGGCGAACAGAAAGATCGTACAGATTAACTGATAAAGCCCGATTCCCTCTGCGCCGATTTTATTGCTCATATAGACCCGGAAGGAAATTCCGATGACCCGGGAAAGCAGCACGGCGGAGGTAAGCATCAGAGAGTTAATTAAAAAAGCCCTTTTCCTCATAGTGACCTCCTCGCATGGTTTTGACCGAATACGCCCGGAATTTCATTTAGAGCTTTCGCCGGCTGTTACGAAAAAG
>ENA-OQCD01000561-OQCD01000561.1-human-gut-metagenome-genome-assembly--contig:-NODE-561-length-10540-cov-1.736387_pt1 | contig 10540 bp, 15 predicted proteins | sample MGYA00242755_ERZ504571 | MGnify/ENA primary metagenome ERZ504571 (study PRJEB26092, sample SAMD00036274) | human gut metagenome | host: Homo sapiens | study: EMG produced TPA metagenomics assembly of...
ACGGCAAGGCGTCGAATTCGCTGTAATCCATTTCTCTTCCGCTCCTTTCCGGAAAAAGCATGCGTCCCGAAAACCAGAGGATTGCGAATCAGGCTGCTCGAACTATCATACGTCGAATGCCTTATTCCGGCACGCGCCAGATGACGGCGGCGTGAAGACCGGCTGCCTGGGCCGGGTTCCCCGTCGAAAGGCATCAGGACGCCTCCCCCGTGAGCCGCGCGTACCCGTCGAACAGGACCTTCAGGCGCGCATCGTCATCGTCCTTCAGCCATTTCCTCGCGCCGAACGCCACGTCCGCGATCTTGTCCAATTCCCGGTGGGCGGCGCGTAGGTCGGTCGGCATGTAGTCGGGGTCGTACAGGTCTGCCAGGGACTGGCCGGGATGGTTCGCGCGCGCCGCCAGCACGTTCCTGCCGGCCTCGATCAGAGCCATACGGGTGTCGTCGTCGAGGGCGGGCAGGGGCAGGTTGTTCCAAACCACCGTGTTGCTGAAACGGCAGCGTGATTCCAGTCGTCCCCCAATCGTCTGCTGCCATGTCATGAACATGCGTGATTCGATGACGGCGAATGCGAGGCCATCCCCGGTCGGGACTGGTGTACACCATGTCGCCGGCGATGATGTCCGGCGTGTACCAGTCGCAGGTCATGTATTCCCGATCCTCGCTGAACACTTTCGGGATCGCAAGATAGTTCGTGGACGGCTGATGGTCGTCACGGAACAGCCAAGGTGTCGCACGATGCTTGTAGGCATCGCCTTTCGTCGGCGCATTGCGACGGTATTCGGCGCATGCGTCGACACGCTTCTTCAGGAACGAGGATTTCCTCAGTTCCCCGGGCTCCGCGTCCCTGAGCCATAGGCACCAGCGGTCCGTGCCGTTGATGAGCTCGCGTCCCATGCGGAACGGTCGGACGAAGCGTGCGGCGATGGGATCGGCCATGGCCCTGTCATATTCCTCACGGTCGGCGAGCAGCAGGTTGCCTCCGTCCAGGGGCATGGAACCGGAATCGGTGACATCGAGAAGAGGCGAGACCGGTCCCGTTTTCTGGCTTCGTTTGCTACGTACAGGTCGGGGCCGTCGATGAGGTAGCCGTTGATGTTGTCCACGGTGCGGGCGGTCGGCTCCCCGTTGATGTCCGCGTATTCGAACAGTACGGGCGCGGGCTTCGCTTTCCTGCCAAGGCCGATGATGATGACATGGACGTGCGCGTTGTCCGTGGACTGGGCGTCCCATGCGAACGTGCGGTGCGCGAAAACGGATATGCCAGCCGTCCGCATGCAACGGTTTGAACAGCGGGCCGACGGGCTGTCCCTGGGTGATCGAGTTGGTGGTGACGAATGCGAACGCCGCATCCGGTTTAGACAGGTAGGAGGCGGCCTTCCGGTACCATCCGGTCGCGTAGTCGAGATATCCGTCATATTGGCGTCCCCACACGGTCTTCAGATCTTCGGTCTGGCCGGCGGTCTTGGTGACGTGTCCGATGAACGGCGGGTTGCCCATCACATACGAGCATTCATCACCGGGCAGCAGAAGACTGACGAGGTCATAACCATAGTCACTCGCGAACGCTCTCGTTGGCGTCGCGGCACCTTCGAGGATGCCTTCAAGCGCCTCACGAGTCCCCAACGTCCTTCTCTGCATGAATGAACCTCCTTGTATGGCTGGAAGTTATCGTCACAGATGATTTCGTAACCACTTACCTCTGTTCAAGCGCCGCGTTGACCCGTGCCTTGAGTGCAGGCAAGGTCTCGGCCTCGAACCAAGGATTCCTGCTCATCCATAGCTGGTTGCGCGGCGACGGATGCACCAAAGGGAAGAATCCCCGGCCGATATAGGCATCATAATCGCGCACCACGGTTGTAAGGCTGTCCGAATTCTTGAGATGCAGGTACCTGCGGACGGCATATGCGCCCACAAGCACAGTGAGCCGAACATTGGGCATGAGCGCCAAGAGTGCAGGATGCCACTGCTCGGCGAATCCCTTGCGCGGCGGTAGATCGCCCGACCTGCCATGTCCCGGAAAATAAAAGTCCATGGGGAGAAGCGCCACCCGCTCAGGATCATAAAAACGTCTCGCGAGAAACACCCAGCCAATCGCGCAGACGCTCTCCTGACTTGTCGTTCCAGGGGATGCGCGTCTCTTCCGCCACCGCGCCTGGTGCCTGCCCGATGACCACGATGCGAGCGCCAGCCCCGACGGAGTAGAGCGGATCGATGCCGCGCTTGGTGTAGTCTGCATTCGCCCCATCAGCCTTTATGGCATTAAAAATCGCAAGGAAATCCTTGTCCATGTCGAAACCATCTCCTTGGTGACATGCGCCGTTCATGCATATTGATTACTCGTTTCCCACAAATATACCTTGCCTTTGCTCTGCAGGGTATATCGTAGGAAATCATCCTCATGTAGTAATTCCCGCATAGCCGCTTATCGTCTTTCAAAGATTTTTTATTGCCAATGTGCATCACAAAGCACTACGCCTAACTGGATTAAATAAATACTCAGGTTTCAACCGTCTTGCAAGCGTAGCGTTACCGCGAACCACTCTCTATAAGCACCCATGGCGCCCATCGTAGATAACAAGCCGAAAGAAGGAGAACGCGGTCCGGACGACCTATTTCAAGCCTCTAAAGGAGCAATCCTTTCGGGGCTTTTCTATTGTCCGAAAGGAGGCGGCACGCATGCCGAGAAAACCAAGACGCCCCTGCCGCCACCCCCGGCTGCCCCGAACCTTTGCGAGGACGGCGAGCAATACTGTGAGAAGCATCGCAAGGAAGCGGAGCGGCAGTACAAGCATTTCACGCGCGGCTACTCCGCGGGCAAGCGCTATGGCAGGCAGTGGAAGAAGATCCGCGACCGATAGAAGAACATTGGCATAGTCCTCAAAGTGAAATCCCCTTATGAGGTCAGACACATCTGGCAGCGGGACACCATAGGACGCCGCCACATACGTTAGATATTCCCGGAATGTGAAATACTGAAATGACTGATCTTCCGCTGCCCCTAGATCCAGTGCAAATCAGAAAGTAAGGGGTGATCTGCGGTGTACCAGACGCTTAAATGGTTCAAGGAAAGAAGTGCCTTGCTGTCCATTCTGCATTACCTCCGATTGTTTTTGTCTTTCTCCCAGAGCGAATAGCGGAGAACAGGAGCACGCCGCCGAGGAAAATGTACAGCAGGACAAACGGGATGTTCATGGTAACGAAACTGTAAATCATGCAGACAATAAAACGCAAATCCATTCTTCGCGTGGCCGACGGATACGGGTTCCATCCGATCAGTAAGTTCGGCAAACGAAGCATCCCGGAGTTGACCGGATGCGCTGCGGGGCATGTGGATGCATGTTGGTTGTGATGGGCCGGTTGGAGGATATTCCGGCCGATTATGAGGGTCGTTTGGGCGTCCCCGTTTTCTTGAAAAACCTGTCGAATAAAAAAACGACCTTACTGAGCCGCCTATGCCTTGTGCATGGCGATAATATGCTCTATCTCGGCAAGATCCGAAGCGAAATAGATACCATGCTGGCGTTCCCCTGTGGAGAAGCCATCGTCGATCATGCGCTGCAGCAACGCCTTCATGTCATCGTAGAAACCGTTGAGATTGTAGAAAAATGCAAGGCTGCGTCAACTGGTCAAGGCAAACCTTCGACACAACCTCACTGATCTCCTCCAACGTTCCCGTGCCGCCGGGGAAGGCGATGAACACGTCGCCAAGCTCGATCATGCGAGTACGCCGTTCGGTGATATTCGGCACGATGGTGAGCTGGGTCAGATTCTTGTGCGCGACACCCTTGTCCACGAACATCTGCGCCTCGATGCCGGTCACCTCGCCACCCTGCTCAAGCACGGTGTCGGCAATCACCGCCATCAGTCCCTCGTCGGAACCGCCATATACCAAGCAGTGCCCGTTTGGGCGATCCATGTGCCAGTTCCACCACGGCTTGCTTATATACGGGGTTGTCGCCTTCGTGAGCTCCTAAATACACCGTGACATCCATGCTTGTACCTCCAACATCATGGGATGATGTCGCACTCCCAACCGCAATCAGACAATAATCAGATAATCAGTGTAACGAACTGATGCTCGCAAACCAATCGAAAGTGGCAAGAAACACTCGCAAGCCGTGCATGTCTTTCATGGATGCGCAAAAAGCCCCCGTACCCGACCTGCCAAATTCATGACATGTCGAATACGGGGCAAGGCGAAGGGTGACGATCCTGCTGTGACAAATCGCTGCCGTTGCACAACACTTTTCCCTCTGTGGGATTCGCAAGCCCGGAAATCAGTAACAGCATAGTGGTTTTGCCAGCGCTGGGGCATCGCTCTGTGCGTTGCCGGACTGCTGCGAATCCGGAGAATTGTTATCGGTATTGGAATCCTGCGAGTCGGCAGAGTCGCTGGAATCATTTGTCGGACCCTGCATATCGCGACCGAACTGCGCCCTCTGGCTGGTCTGCTGCGACTGCTGCTGGAATGAATCTGGAAAGTTTTTCTGAATTAAAAACGTGACATGGATGGGGCATTCGTTGTGGCAATGGTGTTAGGCTAACGCGTATGCCTATAAAATCCGAAGTCATTGCGAATCCCAAGTCGGAGCGCGTTCGCCGCGTGTCCGAACTCGCCGATCGAAAAGGGCGGAAACGGTCTGGCCGTTTCATGGTGGAAGGACCGCAATCGGTGCGCGAGCTGCTGACATGGCATCCAGGACTTGTCGAGGACCTCTACGTTGAGGTCGAGTCGGCACAGCCCGATGCCTCGTTTGCGACACCTGCCGTCGCACAGATGGCGGGCAAGGCCATGCAATCCGGCGTGTATGTGCACAAGGTCACTCATGCGGTGATGCACCGTATGAGCGCCGACGCGCAAGGCGTGCTTGCCGTCGCGGACATGCAGGCTTTCCTCGATTCGTCCGCCGCTCCGGACGATTTCGACGAGCATGCGATGGTCGCCGCGTTTTTGGCAGGTCCGCGATCCCGGTAACGCCGGAACCGTGATTCGTTCCGCCGACGCGGCCGGCTGCTCCGCCGTGGTATTGGTCGACGACTGCGTGGACGTGTTCAATCCGAAAGTGATCCGCTCCACCGTGGGATCACTGTTCCACCTTCCGATTCTGACCATGGGAACGGACGACTTCTTCGCATGGTGCGATACTCACGAGCTGGCAGTGTATGCGGCCGATGTATATGGCACGGATTCCCGACAGCCGGAATCCCTGACGGATGTAATCGCCGCGCCGGAAACGCTTGCCGGCGCCAAAGCGGTGTTGTTCGGCAATGAGGCACGCGGATTGACCAAGGAAGTTTTGGAACGAACCGATAGGATCGTGTCCATACCGCTCTATGGCAAAGCGGAACCTTGAACCTCGGCACCAGTTCGGCGGTAATGCTGCTGAGCTTGGCTATGTCGAGTCATGTTGAAAGAATGTAAAGTCGGAAAACGTTGAAATTGCGCGTTTTTCGCGTAAAACAAACGGGAAATGAGAAAGGTATCTCGTGGCAGAGGGTGCGGTATTCGACGCCCAAGCGGTAACCGATGCGGTTGCCGAGGGCATCGCGAAAATCGAAAACGCCTCCAGCATGGAGGAATTGAAAGCCATCAAGACGCAGTACGCCGGAGCGGAATCCGCGATGACGCAGGCCAGCAAGGCCATCGGCGCGCTGCCGAAGGACCAGAAGAAAGACGCCGGCAAGATCATGGGCAAGCTGCGCGCTGACTTCGGTCGTGCGTATGGCACCAAGGAACAGCAGGTCAAGGCCGAGGAAGAGGCCCGTGCGCTTGCCGCCGAAACCGTGGACATGACCTGCCGGTCAACCGCAAGCCGCTTGCGCCCGCCATCCGCTGCCGAAGCTGATGGAGGATGTCGAGGACTTCTTCATCTCCATGGGCTGGCAGATTTCCGACGGTCCGGAAGTGGAGACCGAATGGTATGACTTCGACGCGCTGAACTTCGGTCCGGACCATCCGGCCCGCCAGATGCAGGACACCTTCTATGTCAAGGGCAATCAGGCCAAGGACGCCGCGGGCTTCGTCGGCTCCAACATGGTGTTGCGCACCCAGACCTCGTCCGATCAGGTCCGTGGACTCATCACCCGTGGCGTGCCGCTGTACATCGCCTGCCCGGGCCGTGTGTTCCGTACCGACGAACTTGACGCCACCCACACCCCGGTGTTCCATCAGGTGGAGGCCCTCGCGGTCGACAAGCATCTGACCATGGCCGATTTGAAGGGTGTGCTCGACAAGCTTGCCGTGGCCATGTTCGGTCCGGAAGCCAAGACCCGTCTGCGTCCGAGCTACTTCCCGTTCACCGAGCCGAGCGCGAGCTCGACCTGTGGTTCCCTGACAAGAAGGGCGGCGCGGTTGGCTTGAATGGGGCGGCTGCGGCATGGTCAACCCGAACGTGCTGAAGTCTGCGGGCCTCGATCCTGAGGTCTACACCGGCTTCGCCTTCGGCGTCGGCGTGGAACGTACCCTGCTGCTGCGCCACGACATCAACGACATGCACGACCTGGTGGAAGGCGACGTGCGATTCAGCGAACAGTTTGTGATGGGGGAGTGATTGACCCATGCCAATGGTTGACATTGATTGGCTCAAGGACCATGTCGAGGTTCCGGAAGGCCTTACGTACGAACAGCTTGCCAAAGATCTGGTGAAGGTCGGTCTCGAAGAGGAAGAGATCCACACCTCCCAGCTGGTCGGTCCGATCGTCGTCGGCTACGTGGTCGACGCCACTCCGGAACCGCAGAAGAACGGCAAGATCATCAACTGGTGCCACGTTGACGTCGGCGACGAATACAACGAAACCGATGAGAACGGCAACAAGGTGCCGCGCGGCATCATCTGCGGCGCGCGAACATGGCTGCCGGCGAAAAGGTCGTCGTAACGCTTCCTGGCGCTGTGCTGCCGGGCGATTTCAAGATCGAACCGCGCAAGACCTACGGCCATATCTCCAACGGCATGTGCGCTTCCGAACGTGAGCTTGGATTGGGTGATAGCCATGACGGCATCATCCTGCTTCGCAAGTACGGCTTCACCCCGGAAGAGTATGAGAAGCTCCAGCCGGGCGACGACGCCATGCACCTGCTGCACTTGGACGAGCCGCTGCTGGAGATCAACATCACTCCGGATCGCGGCTACGCGTTCTCATACCGTGGCGTGTCTCGCGAATACCATCATTCCACCGGTGCGGCCTACACCGATCCGGCTGTCGCCCTGAACGAGAAGGCGCCGATCACCAAGGGCCTGCCGGAAGGCACCAAGACCGACATCGAAGTGATCGTCGACGACAATAATCCGATTCACGGTGTGGTTGGATGCGATCGCTATTACGCTCGCGCGGTCAAGGGCTTCGATCCGGCCAGCCATACGCCGAATTGGATGCGTCGCCGCCTGACCCGCGCAGGCATGCGTTCCATCTCCTTGGCAGTGGATGTCACCAACTACGTGATGCTCGACTTGGGACAGCCGATGCATGCCTACGATCTGGATAAGATCGAAGGACCGATCGTGGTGCGTCGCGCCAACGAAGGTGAGAAGCTCACCACGTTGGATGGCAAGGATCACGATTTGAGCGTCGAGGATCTGCTGATCACCGATTCCCCGAATGGCGAACGCGGCTCCCGTGTGCTTGGCATCGCAGGCGTGATGGGCGGCATGTATGGCGAGGTCACTGCCGAAACCAAGAACATCCTGCTGGAATCCGCGCACTTCGATCAGGTGTCGATCGCGCGTCCGCACGCCGTCACAAGATTCCGTCTGAAGCCTCCCGTCGTTTCGAACGCGGTGTGGACGACCAGCTGCAGCCGGCAGCCGCCCAAATGGCCGCCGAACTGATGGTTAGGTACGGCAATGGCGAGCCGAGCGAGCAACCGACCGACTTCAATACCGTCTCTAACCGCCGTCCGATCCTGTTCAAGGCTTCGGAAGTGGCTCGTGTGGCCGGACTTGACACGGACGTGAACACCATCAGCGACATTCTTACCGACATCGGTTGCTCCGTCGCAGGAGGCGGCAACGGCGAGTTTTCCGTGGCACCTCCAAGTTGGCGCCCCGACTTGAACGAGCCGTGCGATCTGGTTGAGGAAGTGGCGCGTCTTGTCGGATATGACGAGATTCCCGTCACCGTGCCGCCGGCACCGGTCGAAGGCCAGGTCGGTCTGACTGCTGAGCAGCTGCGCAAGCGCCAGGTTGCCGATGAACTTGCCGAATACGGCATGGTGGAAACGTTGAGCTATCCGTTCGTCGGCGATGAGGATTACAAGAACTTCGCGCTGGACGTCGCTGAGACGAAGAACGTCAGCGTGGAGATCGCCAACCCGCTCGCCGGTGATCGTCCGTTCCTGCGTCGTGACATTATTCCGACGTTGGCACAGACCGTTCAGCGCAATCTGCGTCGCGGCGTGGAGAATGTGTCGCTGTATGAGATCGGCCACGTGTATCTGTGGGATCCGAACGCTCCGGCGATTCCGGCACTGCCGGGTGCAGTCAAGCCGACGGACGAGCAGCTTGCCGCGCTTGATGCCGGTCTTCCGGACCAGCCGATGCATGTTGCTGGCATTCTGACCGGCAACGCCGTTGACTCCGGTTGGCTGGGCGAGCGCCGCGCAGTGGATTGGTCTGACGCCGTTGAGGCGGTGCAGCGCATCTCCGACCGTATTGGTGCAGCTCTCACGCTGGATCAGCCGAAGGCTGAAGATGTGCCGGCGCAATGGCATCCGGGTCGTGCGGCTCGTGTGATGGCTGGTGACGTATTCGTCGGTATGGTCGGCGAGCTTCACCCGCATGTCAACGAGGCGTTGGGCTTCCCCGCCCATTCCGCGGCCTTCGAATTGGATTTGACCGCGCTGTTCGCCACGTTGAGCGGCAAGCCGGTGCAGGCCAAGCCGATTTCCACCTTCCCGCCGGTCAAGCAGGACCTGGCTTTCACGGTGTCCACCAACGTTACGGCCGCTGAACTCAAGCAGGTTATTGTCGATGCCGCTGGAAGCAGCCTCGAAAGCATCGAGCTGTTCGACGTGTACACCGGCGACCAGCTGGGCGAGGACGAAAAAGTCTTTGGCCTATGCGGTCACATTCCGCGCTCCGGATAAGACTCTCGCATCCGAAGACAGCGAAGCCATCCGCAAGCGTATTGTGGATGAAGCGTCCAAGCTGGGGTGCGCAGCTGCGCGCCTGATCCCGACCTTCCCAAGAACAGAGGATGATTATGAACGAACCGGAACAGTATCAGCCGACCAACACCGACGAACGTCAGGAGACGGCTGATGCTGCTCCGGTTTCGTCATCTTCCGATGCCGCTGCGTCTTCACAGCCGGAGTATGGTCAAATCAACCAACCCGAATATGGTGCGATGAGCAGCCAGCTGCCAGCCGGCTACGATCCATACGTGTATGGTGCGCCTGAACCTGAACCGCAACCTGCGGATGCTGTACAGCAGCAGAATATGCAATACCAAACGGGGCAATACCCTTCAAATGGGCAGCAACCGATGCCTCCGTACAATGCGAACGGACAACAGAATCCATACGGTGCCAACCCGTATGGGGCAAATCCGTATGATCCGAACCAATATCCACAACAGGGCAATATGCCCTATCTGCCGAATCTGGATCTCAACGATCCCCGGCAGAATCCCGCATACGGCCATTGGGATGCCTATGCGATCATGTCTCTCGTGCTTGCCGTGCTGATGCCGGTGCCGGTCCTTCCCGCGTTGGTCGGCGCAATCTCGATGTGGCGTACCAAGAAGCTCCACATGAAAGGGTATGGCTTGGCTCTCGCCGCGGTGATCATCAACGTGCTGTATACTTTGGCCGTGATTTGGTTGGCGATGCATGGACTATCCGTTGCCGACCTGTATAACGAGACCTTGCAGTACATGCTTGGCGGTGCGGGATCAGGCCAAGGAGACGAGTCGATTACCGCCTGATTCGGCGTGTTTCCTTGTCTTCTGATAATCGTCATAGTCACGCAATGACCACTATGCGACACGAAACGAATGCATAATTATGCAATATAGTGCATAAGTGTATGCTGAATGTGTTTTCAGTGAGTCAATGAAAAGAGACGTGACTATGGCCAAATACACAGTAGCCGTGGCCGGCGCGACCGGATATGCGGGAGGCGAGGCTCTCCGTATCCTCGCGGCCCATCCATATTTCGAAGTGACGTGCGTGACCGGGCGTTCGTCCGTTGGGGACAAGCTTGGCAAGCATATGCCGCATATTCCGCAACTTGCCGACCTTGTGGTGGAAGACACCACTCCGGAAGTACTGAACGGGCATGACGTGATCATCCTTGCGCTGCCTCATGGGGCATCCGGTGCATTGGCTTCCCAGCTTGATCCGAATGCCGTGGTGGTGGATTTGGGAGCCGACCATAGGCTTGAGGAAAAAACCGCATGGGATGAGTTCTACGGCGGCGACTTCTATGAGCACTGGACTTACGGCATGCCTGAGCTCATTACCCGGCATATCCGAAGATGGTTCTTACCAGCACCAGCGATGGAGGTGATTCCAGGAACCAAGCGTATTGCCGGTCCAAGGA
>ENA-OQCD01000562-OQCD01000562.1-human-gut-metagenome-genome-assembly--contig:-NODE-562-length-10533-cov-1.910821_pt1 | contig 10533 bp, 12 predicted proteins | sample MGYA00242755_ERZ504571 | MGnify/ENA primary metagenome ERZ504571 (study PRJEB26092, sample SAMD00036274) | human gut metagenome | host: Homo sapiens | study: EMG produced TPA metagenomics assembly of...
GACTTTTCGGGCGGACAGAAAGATTTGGTCGCCCTTGTTGAAAATATACGCTTAGGAATCGACAGGCATGCGATTCTCGTGCGGAACTAAGCTACACATCATGCGAAAGCGGAGCAGGGATGACCCCCGCTCACGTCGAAATCGCCCCAACGATCGGCGATCGAATCGAGCGTGGCATACAGTTCGTTCGGATCGAACAGAGTCACCAGCTTCAGGCGGGTTTCCTTGAAATTGGGAAGCCCCTTGAAATAGTTCGACAGGTGGCGGCGCATCTCCAGGATTCCAACCCGGTCACCTTTGATCTCCAAGGATTTGGCCAGATGTTCTTTAGCGATTTCGACCCGCTCCGCCACCGACGGCTGCGGCATCACCTCGCCGGTTTCAAGAAAGTGTTTCACTTCGCGGAAGATCCAGGGCCGCCCGTAGGTCGCCCGCCCGATCATCACCCCGTCCACTCCGTAGCGGTCGAACATTTCGCGGGCCTTGGGACCGGAGTCGATATCTCCGTTACCGATGATCGGAATCCGGATCGCCGGATTGTTCTTCACCTTGCCGATGAGCGTCCAATCCGCTTCGCCGCGATACATTTGGGCCCGCGTGCGGCCGTGGATCGTCAGTGCGGCGATACCCACGTCCTGCAGGCGCAGAGCGATCTCTTCGATGTTCTTCGACTCTTCATCCCATCCCAGACGGGTTTGACCGTCACGGGTTTCTTCACGGCTTCGACGTGCGGCGGGTCATCTCGACCATCAGGGGGACATCGCGCATCATACCCGATCCGGCGCCGACCGGCGATCTTCTTCACCGGACAACCGAAGTTGATATCGATGATATCGGGATCGGCCGCCTCGGCGATCCGAGCCGCCTCGACCATCGGTTCCACCAGATGACCGTCAAAGCTGGATACCCACGGGCCGTTCGGATTCGGCGATGCGCAATTTGGCAAGCGACTTGCCCGCATCGCGGATCAACCCGTCCGAAGAGATAAACTCGGTATATACCACGTCGGCACCGAACCGCTTGCACATATAGCGGAACGAAGGATCGGTCACATCCTCCATCGGAGCCAGGAACAGCGGGCGGTCACCCAATTCTATGTCGGCAATCTTCATGGCATCAAAACAAACTCCGCACGGAAAGACCTGCTGACCCTAATATAATCCTTGATGGTAAACCACTTACTCAGGATGTGAAGATAAAGAACAACACTTGGCAAGTTTCTTTGGCATACTTGTTCTAGACAACCTTATTTTAATAAAAGATAAAAAGGAGGCATTCAGTAAAGAATGCCTCCTTTTTTGTAATTTTGCACCATGAAAAAAAAAATTCGTAGATGTCATAGTTCCATTACCTATTGCCAACCAATACACTTATTCCCTTCCTCAGGAGATGGAAGAGATGGTACAGATTGGTTGTCGGGTGGTTGTTCCGTTTGGAAAGAAAAAAGTTCTATACGGCAATAGTGACAAATGTACATTATGCGGCCCCGGAGGGGTATGAAACGAAGGATATAGCTGAAGTGCTGGATTCATCTCCGGTACTGTTACCGAAACAATATGAGTTCTGGCAATGGCTGGCGGAATATTATCTTTGTACATTAGGAGATGTGTACAAGGCGGCTATCCCTTCGGGTATGAAACTGGAAAGCGAAACGTTGGTGGAATATAATCCCGATTTTGAAGCCACTGCACCCTTACCGGAGAAAGAGCAGAAAATTCTGGATTTGTTGAGCCGGGATACAGAACAGTGTGTAACCCAGTTGGAAAAAAACAGCGGACTGAAAAATGTGTTGACTGTCATCAAGTCTTGTGACAAAGAGGCCATCTTTGTCAAGGAGGAACTGAAACGTAATTACAAACCGCGTACAGAGGCAAGGGTGAGGTTGGTGAACGGAGAAGCGGATGAGGCTTACTTACAACGGCTGTTCAATGAATTGTCACGTGCTCCTAAACAATTGATGATATTAATGAAGTATGTGGAATTGTCCGGTTGGGTAGCCAGAGGGTATGCTTTAAGGAAGTAACAAAGAAAGAGCTGCTTGAAAGTCTGGAGGGTCTGCGGCCGTTTTTAACGGATTGGTCGAAAAGAAGTCTTTGAGGTCTATCATCAGGAGATAGGACGTTTGGATAAAGGAATTTCGGATACCGGTGATATTAATCCGCTGAATATTGCGCAGCAACAGGCTTATGGCAACATTCTTCAATGCTTCAGAGAGAAAAAAATGTGTGTCTTCTGCATGGCGTTACATCCAGTGGCAAGACGGAAATTTATATCCACCTCATTCAGGAGGTGCTGAAAACAGGAAAGCAGGTCTTATATTTGCTTCCGGAAATTGCACTGACCACTCAGATAACTGAGCGTTTTGAAAAGGGTGTTCGGACATCGGCTGGGTATTTATCATTCCAAGTTTCCGGACGCTGAGCGGGTGGAGATATGGCAGAAACAGTTGGGAGAGAAGAGCTATGATGTGATTCTCGGAGTTCGTTCCTCTATTTTTCTGCCTTTTCGTAACTTGGGGCTGGTCATCATAGATGAGGAACACGAGAATACGTATAAACAGCAAGACCCTGCCCCACGTTACCATGCCCGTAGCTCAGCCATCATGCTGGCCTCTATGTTCAAGGCGAAAGTGCTGCTGGGGACGGCTACTCCTGGTGTGGAAACTTACTTTAATGCTACCTCGGGAAAGTATGGCTTGGTAGAATTGAAAGAAAGATATAAAGATATCCGGCTTCCTCATATAGAACTGGTTGACATCAAGGAACTGGCGCATCAGAAGCGGATGCAGGGCCCTTTCTCACCGGCGCTGGTCAAGCAGATAAAAGAGGCATTGGAGTGTAAGGAGCAGGTTATCCTGTTTCAGAACCGTCGCGGTTTCGCTCCGATGATAGAATGTCATACCTGCGGCTGGGTTCCTAAATGCAAGAACTGTGATGTGAGTCTGACGTATCATAAGGGGCTGAACCAGCTGACTTGCCATTACTGTGGATATACCTATCAAGTTCCCCGTTCCTGCCCGGCGTGCGGCGGAGTGGAATTGATGCATCGCGGTTTCGGTACAGAGCGTATAGAAGATGATATAAAACTGATATTTCCCGAGGCGAAAGTCGCCCGGATGGATTTGGATACCACCCGTACCCGTACCGCATACGAGAAAATTATCACGAATTTGAACTGGGCAAGACGGACATTCTGATTGGTACTCAGATGGTATCCAAAGGATTGGACTTTGATCATGTCAGTGTGGTGGGGATTCTGAATGCGGATACGATGTTGAACTTCCCGGACTTCCGGAGCTATGAGCGTGCTTTCCAACTGATGGCCCAAGTAGCAGGACGTGCCGGGCGTAAAAATAAGCAAGGACTGGTTATCCTTCAGACCAAATCGCCCGATTTACCCGTTATTCATCAAGTGATGCATAATGACTATGAGCAGTTATATTATGACCAATTGGCAGAACGGCAGATGTTCAAATATCCTCCTTATTATCGTTTGATTTATGTATATCTGAAACACCGCAAAGAGGATATTCTGGATTTGGCGGCGGATACCATGGCGGCACAGCTCCGTTCCGGATTGGGCGACAGGGTATTGGGCCCGGACAAACCGCCGGTGGCCCGTATCCAGACCTTATTTATAAAGAAAATGATTGTGAAAGTGGAGCAGAATGCTTCTATAAAGAAAGTGCGTGATTATCTGCTTGCCGTACAACGTGCCATATTGGAAGATGAACGTTTCCGTTCGTTGTTAGTTTATTATGATGTAGATCCACAGTAACCGGTCCATGCACTGGACGATAATAGAAAAGATAAACGAAAATAAAGATGAAGATAGAATTAGACGTACATACCCATACCATTGCCAGCGGGCATGCATTCAGTACTTTACAAGAAATGGCGCAAGCTGCCGCCGATAAGGGATTGAAGGTTTTAGGGATAACGGAACATTCGCCCGGTGTTCCCGGTACTTGCCATCCTATTTATTTTAGAAACTTGCATGTGGTTCCCCGCCGGATGTATGGGGTGGAGCTGTTGTTGGGGGCTGAGATTAATATTCTGGATGGTAAAGGAAACCTCGATTTGGACGAGGATTATATGAAGATGCTTGATATCCGTATTGCGGGTATCCACTCTTATGTTATGAATATGGAACGATAGAAGAAAACACCCATGGAATGGTACAGGTTATCAGCAATCCTTTTATTCATATTATCAGTCACCCCGGAGACGGTACGGCGGCGTTACATTTTGAACCGATGGTATTGGCAGCCAAAGAACACCATACTTTATTGGAAATAAATAACAGTTCTTTAAAACCCACCCGTAACAAACCCAATGCCCGTGAGAACAACCTCACCATTCTCCGTTTATGCAAGAAATATGAAGTTCCGGTCATTTTGGGAAGTGACGCGCATATTTCGTTTGATATAGCCCGTTACGATAATTTGTATGAATTGTTGCAGCTTACCGGGTTTCCTGAAGAGCTGATCATGAACCGTGATGTGAAATCATTTAAAAGAATACCTTCATTTGTAGATTATATATGAAAAGAATACTTTTTTGTCTGCCTCGGTAACATTTGCAGGTCTTCTTCGGCAGAAGAAGTGATGCGTACTCTCATAAAGAAAAAAGGACTGGAACACGAGATAGAGGTGGATTCTGCCGGAATCCTGAGTTATCATAGAGGGGAATTGCCCGACAGCCGTATGCGGATGCATGCTTCCCGCCGCGGTTACAATCTGACCCATCGTTCCCGTCCTGTCTGTACGGAAGATTTTTATCATTTTGATATGATCATCGGTATGGACGACCGTAATATAGAGGACTTGATGGAACGTGCTCCCGATCTGGGAAACGGAAAAAGAAAAATCCATCGCATGACGGATTATTGCCGCACCAAGGTGGCAGACTATGTTCCCGACCCTTACTATGGCGGTGCGCAAGGGTTCGAGAACGTGCTTGATATATTGGAAGATGCTTGTGCTGGATTACTTACTTCTTTAGTTCCGGATAACTGATACGAGTATGATACATCGTTTTCAGCTTTTCTTTAAACAGCGCTTTAACTGTTGCTATATCCTTGAACGTAATAGGGCATTCTTTGAAATACCCTTCAGATACCTGTGTGTCAATAATCTTATCTACCAGTGTGCTGATGCTTTCTTCCGTGTACTCCGGCAGGCTGCGTGAAGCCGCTTCTACAGAGTCGGCCATCATCAGGACGGCCTGTTCCTTGGTGAACGGGTTCGGACCGGGGTAGCGGAACTTTTTCCTGATCCACTTCTTCGTCAGGATGTTCGTTTTTATATGAAATGTAGAAATACTTCGTCAGTCCCCGTCCATGATGGGTACTGATAAAGTCTTTGGATCACTTTGGGCAGATTATGCTTTCCGCCAGTTTCAGTCCGTCGGTGATATGACTGATGATAACCTGGGCGCTTTGTTCATAACTTAAACTCTTGTGCGGGTTGACTCCCGACTGGTTTTCTGTAAAAAAAGCCGGATTCACCATTTTACCGATGTCATGATATAATGCTCCCGTACGCACCAGCTGGCTTTTACCTCCAATCTTGTTTGCCGCCGCAGCAGCCAGGTTTGCCATCTGCAATGAGTGTTGGAAAGTGCCCGGAGCTACTTCGGACATTTCCCGAAGCAAGCTATTGTTGATATTTGACAGTTCCACCAAAGTCACATCTGAAGTAAAACCGAATATTTTCTCCAAAAGGAACAGTAACGGATAAGCGAACAGCAGTAAGATACCGTTGATCATAAAATAGATGTACATGCGCGTATTCAGCTTGGTCAAATCATCTTCATGAATCAGCTCGAAAGCAAAATATAATAAAGCATAACTGATAAATACAACCAAAGCCGTCCGTAACAATTGCGACCGTTGGGACAATTCTCTCAAACTATAGATCGCCACCATTCCTGCCACTACCTGTAACAAGATAAACTCATGTGGAAAACGTAAAGTGATGGAGCAAAGCAAAATGATAGTGACATGTGCCATGAATGCCGTTCTTGAGTCAAGGAAAACACGGACTATAATCGGAATCATGGCAAATGGAACCACGTAAATACTTGACAAGTTCTGTTCCACCATAATGGAAGACAGGACGGGGAAGAACACAATCAGCGCAAATAGCAGGGTGAGTGTTCCTTTCCGTTCATAATAATCTGCCCGGAACAACTCCAGATAGGCCATGAAGCAGAACAGGAAGATTCCTACATATAATATTTGTCCGGCCAATGTCAGTCTTTTCTCTTGTACCGAGTCGCTACGTTTTTTCCCATTCCTTGCGTAAGGATTCCAATATATTGTAAGTTTGCTCATCAACAATTTCTCCACGGTCAATAATCTTTTGTCCGTTCAGCACAAAGCCGTTTGCCCATGAAATATTAGAGAGCAGATCTTTTTGCGCGGCTTCGGACTTTTTCTTCATCATAAACCAGATTAGGTGTAATGTAATCATTCAGATTACATTGTTGTAATATCTTCTTTTTTGTAGTGGGTGGTATCCGCATTCAGCAAATATTCATAGGCTTCCTTCACGGTGTACAATTGGTCGATAAAAACGGCTCGTAGCTACATTCTTGTCTACCAGCCGTATGGCAATGATACTGTCTTCCTCCATACGCTTCAAGTCATTTCCGGCAATGATTCCGTCCTCATACAGTGCCTTTAATGTGCGTTCAATATAACGTACATAGTCCGTGCCCGGCAGTGAATGGCGTAAGGTCTTGTTGTAATCCTCCCTTAATTTGGAAAGGACATTTTTTTCGGCTTCCTTGTCTATCTGGAAATAAGGTTGATAGTCTGCCAGGATGCTGTCCTGTTCCTTTTGTACTTGTATGTCGTTTTTGTAAATCGGAAAATCAAATGATGCCTGTAACAGTCCGTATTTCCAAGGCTTGTTTATATCAAATTGATAGTTGAACTTTCCTTCATTGGGTAAAAAGTAGACTATCACTGATACTGTGGCAATGAAAATAAGGCTTTTATAAATCAAATTTTTTATATGAAACCGTTGGTTGGTCTTGAAACTTCTCATAATCGTATATTTTGCGCGCAAAATACGAAAAAATCGGGAAATTTTAGATTAATTTTGCAGCGTATTTTATATAAAACAACAATGTCAGAAAGAAAAGTAAGAGTTCGTTTTGCTCCGAGCCCGACGGGAGCGTTGCATATCGGCGGTGTGCGCACAGCCTTGTATAACTATCTGTTTGCTCGCCAGCATGGTGGAGATTTAATTTTCCGTATAGAAGATACCGACTCAAATCGCTTTGTTCCGGGTGCGGAAGAATATATCATTGAGTCGTTTAAGTGGTTGGGGATAAACTTCGACGAAGGAGTCAGCTTTGGTGGTAACTACGGCCCCTACCGTCAGTCTGAACGTCGTGATATTTATAAGAAATATGTACAGGTGTTGCTTGACAGCGATAAGGCGTATATTGCTTTCGATACTCCGGCAGAGTTGGATGCCAAACGTCAGGAAATCTCTAATTTCCAGTACGATGCTTCTACCCGTATGTCTATGCGTAACTCTTTGACTCTGCCGAAAGAAGAAGTGGATGCACTGATTGCCGATGGGAAGCAATATGTGGTACGTTTCAAGATTGAACCGAATGAAGATGTACACGTACATGATATTATCCGTGGCGAGGTAGTGATCAATTCTTCCATTTTAGATGATAAAGTTTTATATAAATCGGCGGATGAACTGCCTACTTATCATTTGGCAAACATTGTGGACGACCATTTGATGGAAGTTTCCCATGTAATCCGTGGTGAGGAATGGTTGCCTTCCGCTCCGTTGCATGTCCTGCTGTACCGGGCTTTCGGCTGGGTGGATACCATGCCCGAGTTCGCACATCTTCCCTTGTTGTTGAAACCGGATGGTAACGGTAAACTGAGCAAGCGTGATGGTGACCGTCTTGGCTTCCCTGTTTTCCCGTTGGAATGGCACGATCCCAAGACCGGTGAGGTGTCTTCCGGTTATCGTGAGTCGGGTTACCTGCCCGAAGCTGTTATCAATTTCCTTGCCCTGTTGGGATGGAATCCGGGAAATGACCAGGAACTGATGTCCTTGGATGAACTGGTGAAGCTTTTTTGACCTGCACCGTTGCAGCAAAGCCGGGGCAAAAATTCGACTTTGAAAAAAGGAAAAATGGTTTTAACCATGAAATATATATTGAAGAAAAGCAATGAGGAAGTAGCCGGGCTTTTCATGCCGATCTTGAAAGAGCATGGCATTGAAGCTCCTATGGATAAAAGTGGTGACCGTGGTAGGCTTGATGAAAGATCGTGTAAGTTTTATCAAGGATTTGTGGGAAACTTGCAAATTCTTCTTCGTCGCTCCTACGGAATATGATGAGAAGACCCGTAAAAAAACGTTGGAAAGAGGACTCTCCCGAACGTATGCTGGAGTTGGCGGACGTATTGGAGGCCTTGGACGACTTCTCGCTGGAGAATCAGGAGGCTGTGGTCATGAAATGGATAGAAGATAAAGGTTATCACTTGGGTAATATAATGAATGCTTTCCGTTTAACCTTGGTAGGCGAAGGTAAAGGCCCGCATATGTTTGATATTTCAGCCGTTTTAGGGAAAGAAGAAACATTGCGACGCATTCGTCGGGCTGTGGAAGTGCTCAAGTAATAGCCGGTAGTTATGATTTATAACCTAGTCATCTATATTTATCTATTCGGGGTGAAGGTTGCCGGCCTGTTCAGCGCCAAGCCCGCCAAAAATGGTGAAAGGACACCGGGAAGTATTTGATATCTTGCGTAACAAGATAGACAAAAAATGCCCGTTATATTTGGTTTCATGCAGCTTCATTGGGTGAGTTCGAACAGGGACGCCCTTTGATAGAACGTATCCGTAAGGAGCATCCCGAATATAAAATATTGCAGACTTTCTTTTCTCCCTCAGGGTATGAAGTGAGAAAGAACTACCAGGGGGCAGACCTTGTCTGCTATCTGCCTTTCGACACTCCGCGTAATGTCCGTCGGTTTGTAGAATTGGCTAATCCCTGTATGGTATTTTTTATCAAGTACGAATTTTGGCAGAATTACTTGAATGAGTTGCATCGGAGAGCTATTCCCACCTATAGCGTATCTTCCATTTTCCGTCCCAATCAGATTTTTTTCCGTTGGTATGGGAAGAGATATAGTGAGGTGCTGAGGACTTTTTGCTCATTTGTTTGTACAGAACGAAGTTTCCAAAGAATTGCTGGCGACAATTGGCGTGACCGATGTGACAGTTGTGGGCGATACTCGTTTTGACCGCGTGCTGGATATCTGCCATCAAGCCAAGCAGCTTCCGCTGGTGGAGAAGTTCAAAGGTGATTCGTTGACTTTTGTTGCAGGCAGCTCATGGGGACCGGATGAGGATATTTTTATCAAGTATTTCAATGAGCATCCTGAGATGAAGCTGGTTATTGCTCCTCATGTGGTGAGCGACAGTCATTTGAGGGAGATTTTAGATAAGGTGAACGTCCGTGCATCCGCTATACCGAGGCTACGGAAGAAAATGTGACACAGGCCGATTGTTTGATTATCGACTGTTACGGACTGCTGTCCTCCATTTACCGATATGGTGAGATTTCGTATATTGGGGGTGGCTTTGGAGTTGGAATTCATAATGTGCTGGAAGCGGCTGTATATGGTATTCCTGTGATATTCGGACCTAACAACAAGAAATTCCGCGAGGCGCAACATTTGTTGGAGCAGAAAGGCGGTTTTGAAGTAACCGGTTATGATGATTTTAAACGGTTGATGGACAAATTCCTGTCGGATGAGGCTTATTTGCAACAAGCAGGGAAAGCTGCCGGAAATTATGTGAACCATAATGCCGGAGCATTAGAAAAGATAATGAAAGATATCACTCTCTGAATGTTTCAAGGTGATTTGAGTATATGCAGGTTATAGAGAAGATTTGGCTCTATAACCTGTTTTTTTTCCTTCAAATCCTTCATTTTAATCTAATTTATTGTTAATCAGTTCGTTATAATGAACCATTTTCACTTTATTTCCTTCATCCGGATATAAATCCTTCAGCCTGCTGAAATGAGGCTTGTCCGGCTTTGGGGTCAGCAGAAATTAGTGGGGATTTTATTTCATGCGATTGTTTGTGATACCCTGTACGAGCGTTCGTAATTTTATGTATGGTTTGTATGGCAGGCAAAAGTAAGGATGGGGGATTGCATATATGCCCTCACGTTAGCATTTCGACTTGTTGCTATATACCATACATGTAGTCAGATGTATATCTTCCTGCCCATATGCTGTTTCGCTTTTTTTAAAAGAAGGCTGTCTGGGGATTTTTCCTTCCTACGTAAGGAATGCGTAGCCTTGTAGTCAGCTTCATCCTTAAAAGATCTTATCCATATCTCTAACCCTTTCCCGCCGTATGGTTAAGGGTTTTCTTCCTGCCTGTTTTATCTCCGCAAGCTTTGGAGTTAACTCCATAGTCTTGGGGAGATTAACTCCAAAGCTTATGATGATTAACTCCGAAAGGTTAATGGATGAC
>ENA-OQCD01000563-OQCD01000563.1-human-gut-metagenome-genome-assembly--contig:-NODE-563-length-10509-cov-3.357831_pt1 | contig 10509 bp, 15 predicted proteins | sample MGYA00242755_ERZ504571 | MGnify/ENA primary metagenome ERZ504571 (study PRJEB26092, sample SAMD00036274) | human gut metagenome | host: Homo sapiens | study: EMG produced TPA metagenomics assembly of...
ATACTGGATGCTGCAAAGGTGAGCGCCGCCAGTGGCGGAAACAGCGAACCGAAGCAGGGGCAGCGGTCGCAGAGTGCGAGGGGCTTTTGCCCCCGAAGCACGATGCGGGTACCGCAACCCCGACATTTATCGAGCATTTTTGGCAACGCAGATGCCGTGCCGCAGCTGCCGGAGCGGTGCTTAAGCCGCAAGGCGGGAATTGTGCGGTGTTGCCATAGGAAACAGAGCGGTACCCGGTAACATGGGTGCCGCTTTTGCTGTCACAAAATGTGGGGACGGCGTGTTAGAGAAGTGAAAGGCCTTTCTGAATAAAGGAAAAAGGAGGGAGAAGAGAATGTTCTCGGCAGATACCTTGCAGCAGGCATTGGTGCAGGATTATGGCCGCCTGTGTACATTGGCAAATAAAATTTTGCAGGACAGCCATCTGGCGCAGGATGCTGTGCAGGAAAGCTGGCTGCGGCTGAACCGGGCACGGCCCGATACGACCGATGCGGAAAAGCTGCGCCATTTGCTGCTGGTCACGGTGCGCCATACGGCCCTGAACATGCGGCGGAGCCGGCGGGCCGAACCGGCAGAAGATGCAGTATTTGCCGCCCTGCCGGATGCTGGCCCGCTGCCGCAGGAAAAGCTGGAACGCAGTGAGGCCGTGCGCTGCCTGCTGGCGGCAATGCAGGCGCTGGAAGAAACCGACCGCGCATCTTGCAGCTGCAATACGGGCAGGGCATGACCGGGGCACAAATTGCGGCAGCACTGGGGCTGCACGCCGCTACGGTGCGCCAGCGCAGCCGCCGCGCCCCGGCAAAAAGCTGAAACAATTACTGGAACAGGAGGGCCTGACCTTATGAAAGAACCATTGGATGAACTGCTGGTGCAGACGTGCGCCGCCCAGCAACGCGCGGATCTGGCGGCGCTGGAACAGCTGGAACCAGCCAATGTGCCAATGCCATTTGTGCCGCAGGTGCGCCGCACACCCCCGGCGGCTGCTGAAAACGGTCATCATAGCCGCCGTCTGCGCAGCATTGGTTACCACCGTGTATGCCTTTTGGCCTGAAGTTGCCGTGATCCTGGAGGGGAGCCGCGCATACCTTGCCGTGCAGGAAGCACCGCAGAACAGCATCCCCATGGAACAAATGCAGCTGACCTGGCTGCCGGATGGCTGCACCGTGACATGGGATGACAGTACCTATCAGAAATACGGCGCGTACTCCTGCCTGATCGATAACGGCAAGCAGAGCAAAGAACACCAGGTGCTGGGCATTGCCCAAATGCCGCTGGAAAACAAAGTCAACATTCAGGGCCGCGGGCCGGATGATGCCATTACCGAGGAAGATAAAGCGAACATAGAACAACAAATCATGATTGTGGATGATATTGCTGCTTTGACTGCGGAGCAGATTGAGGATTGCAGTGTGGTGGCATGGACAGCAGGGGACAGCTACTATGTGGCATCGGTGTACCGTTGGCAGGATAAAGCGGAAGTGGTGGAGATTTTGCAGGGGATACGGTAAGAGCAAACGGCCCCTGCGCCCTGCCGTACTGCCAGCAATAGAAAGTGTGTTATGCTCTGCCTTTCTGTAGGGCGGGGTCACCCGACCGCGCCGGGGCCATGGTCGGAACTGTACATTAAAAATATAAGATGAACCAACAAATTGTTTGTAGGGGGCGGCGTCCCCAACGCCCCGGAAGGAGCCTGGTCATAAATCCCATGATAACAGATAAGCAGGGCTCCGGAACGGTCAAGACCGTTCCCTACAGTGCACGATAAAAGCCCACCAATCTTGTTCCACTATCCCGCACCCCCCAAAAAAATTCTGAGCGGCACGCCCGCGCAGCGGTCCACCACAATTATTCTTTATTTATTTTTTCTTTCTTAATTAACCAAAAAATCCGCCCCTTTTTTCAAAAGGAGCGGATTTTTTTAGCTTTAGTTCAGTTTTAGGCGCTTGAGCTGGAATATAGGTGCAATTACAGCAAGCCTTCGTTGCCCAGAACTTCCTTGGTGTCGCGGGCAATCATCAGCTCTTCGTTGGTCTCGATGACCAGGGTGCGAACCTTGGCACCCCAAGCGGTGATTTCCACAACATCTTTGTTCTGCTTGTGGGCGTTGGCGTTCTTGTCGGTATCCACGCGGATGCCCAGCCAATCCATGTGGTGGCAGATCTTGGCACGGGAGTCAGCGTCATGCTCGCCGATACCGCCGGTGAACACGATGGCGTCAACACCGCCCATAGCGGCAATGTAGCTGCCGATGGTCTTCTTGATCTGGTAGTTCAGCATATCGCTGGCCAGCTGTGCGCGCGGGTTGCCGGCGGCGGCTGCTGCCTCAACGTCACGCTTGTCGCTGGAACGCCGGAGACACCCAGCAGGCCGGACTTCTTGTTCAGAATCTCGTCCAGCTGGTGGCCGGTGATGTTCAGGGTGTACTTCAGGTAGTTGACCACAGAAGGGTCGATATCGCCGCAGCGGGTGCCCATCATCAGGCCGGCCAGCGGGGTCATGCCCATAGAGGTATCCACAACCTTGCCCTGGTCAACTGCAGCAATGGAAGAACCATTGCCAAGATGGCAGGTGATCAGCTTCAGGCGGTCGATGGGCTCTTCCAGATATTCGGCAGCGCGGTAGCTGACGTACTTGTGGCTGGTGCCGTGGAAGCCGTAACGGCGCACGCCGTACTTCTCGTAATATTCATACGGGATGGCGTACATGAAAGCCTTCGGCGGCATGGTGGAATGGAAAGCGGTATCAAACACGGCAACATTGGGAATATCGCCAAAGACCTTTTTGGCGGCCTCGATACCCAGGATGCCGGCAGGGTTGTGCAGCGGGGCCAGGGGGCTCAGCTCGCGCAGGGTCTCGATCACTTCGGGGGTGATCAGGCAGCTGGCCTGGAACTTTTCGCCGCCGTGGACCACGCGGTGACCGATGGCGTTGATCTCGCTGACATCATCAATGACCTTGCCATCGCCGGTGGTCATCTTCTTCACAACCTCAGCAAATGCTTCGGTGTGGGTGGGGGAAGATGGCCGGGGTGGTGGCTTTATTGCCGTTGGCTTCATGGGTAATCATGCTGCTTTCCATGCCAATGCGCTCGCACAGGCCCTTGCACAGCACCTTCTCGCCTTGCATATCAATGAGCTGATATTTCAGGCTGGAAGAACCACAGTTGATAACAAGGATCTTCATTGGATTTGTCCTCCTTCAAAATTTAAGAACCATGCCGGGCGGGACCCGGTTTTTGTATTGGCCCTTTTGTATCAGACAAATTTATTATATAATGAAGCAGAAAACATTGCAAGGCTCTTTTCGGCACAAGCGAACAGAATTTGCGGAGAATCAGGGGGAGACGATATGAATTTTGTCGGCATCATTGCAGAGTATGACCCGTTCCACAGCGGCCACGCATTGCAGCTGCGCATGCTGCGGCAGCGGGGGGGCCAGTACCATCGCGGTGTGCATGAGCACCGGCGTTGTGCAGCGCGGTGGGGTACCCATCCTGCCGGAAGCTGTGCGGGTGCGCGCAGCGCTGGCTGCCGGGGCGGACCTGGTGGTGGCGCTGCCTGCGCCCTATGCCAACGCCAGCGCAGAACAGTTTGCCGCTGCCGGGGTACATCTGCTGGCCGCGCTGGGGTGCGATACCCTTGCGTTCGGTGCCGAAACCCCGGAGCCCGCCCCCTTGCAGGCAGCGGCTGCCGCGCTGTGCAGTGCGGCGTTCCCGGCGGCGCTGCGCAGCCAGCTGGAAAGTGGCCTGCCCTTTGCCGCCGCCCGTGCCGCAGCCGCCGAAACATTGTGCCCCGGTGCTGCGGATTTGCTGCAAACGCCAACAACATTTTGGGGATCGAATACTGCAAGGCCATTCTGCGGCAGGGGGCAGCCATGCAGTTGCTGCCCCTGCCGCGTCTGGGCGCAGCCCATGGCACCGCCCAGACCGGCCAGGTGCAGGGGCAGGCACTGGCTTCGGCTTCCCATATCCGGCAGTTGGTGCATACGCAAGGAATCAAGGCTGCCCGCCCCTTTGTGCCGCAGGCAGCCATGGAACTGTACCGCCAGGCCGCGGAACAAGGTCAGCTGGCGGACCCGGAAAAGTTCAGCACCGCAGTGCTGACTTTGCTGCGCACCAAAACGCCGGAGCAGCTGAGTACCTTACGCGGCGCGGGCGAAGGGCTGGAAAACCGCCTGTATGCCGCAACCCGCGAAGCAGAAACGGTAAATGATCTGTATGACCGCCTGAAAACCAAGCGCTACCCCACGGCCCGCCTGCGGCGACTGGTACTGGATGCTGTGCTGGATGTGCCTGCCGCGGGCCTGCCCGCGCTGCCGCCGTACCTGTTGGTGCTGGGGGCAAAGCGCAGCGCGCTGCCGCTGTTAAAGCACGCAAAATTCCGGCGGGCACCAGCCTTGCGGGTTTGGCGGGGCAGGACCCAAACTGCAAATTGCTGCTGATATGCACAGCAAAGCGGTTGATTTTTCGTTACTTTGCCGGTACAAAATACAGCCCATGGGGCTTGCGTACACGGCGCATGTAGTGCTATTATAATATAAGTATGGATAAAAAGTGCGCGGAGTTGAAAACTTTGTTGCACTTTTAATACGCAAAATCGTTGCGGTATGAGGAAAAACAATGGCACTACATGTCATGGACGAAGCCAACCAGTGTCTGGGCTGCAAAAAGCCGCGCTGCCAGCAGGGGTGCCCCATCCAGACCAATATCCCCGAAGTGATCCGCCTGTTGAAAGCCAACAAGCTGGACGAAGCAGGCCGCATGCTGTGTTGCCTTAAGGATAGGGGATAAGGGGGCGTTATTCTGTTCCGCACAGCTCAAATTCGTTTTTGCGGCAGCGGATCAGCCCATCGTCCCGCATTTTGCCCAGCTCCTTGGAAAGTGCGCTGCGGTCCAGGTTCAGGTAGTCCGCCAGCTGCTGGCGGTCAAACGGGATGGAAAAATGCGTGCTGCCCGCCCGCACTGCCTGCGCGGAAGATAGGTCAGCAGCCGCCCACGCGCACTTTTTGGTGTGGTGCACCGGATGCGTTGGGAGAGCGCCAGGTTTTTCTGCATAGAAAGCAGTAACAGGTTGTGCAAAAACTTGGGGTACCAGCTGGCGGCAGTGTTTTGCTGCTGCAGCATGGGTACAAGATCCAGCCATAAAATTTCGCACGGCTCCGCGGCGGCCACATCCACCATCAGCGGCTCGCCGCGCAGGGCATAAGTTTCGGCAAACGCCTGCCCGGCTTCCACATGGCTCAAAATGCTTTTGTTGCCCCACAGGTCGTTGGATTCTACGTTTACGCTGCCGCTTTGCACAATGCCGATCTCATGTACCACACGGCCCGCATGGTAGATCAGAGCGTTTTTGTCATAACGCTGCACACGGATGCAGTGGGCGGCGCGCAGGGCGGCAAGTTCGTCCGCCGTCATGCCGCGGAAAAGCTGGATGGGGGTGCTGGCTGTTTTTTCCATGGGATTCCTCGCTTTTTGTGGTTATAACCACAGATTTATTGGCCTGATGGCATTATAATACAAGCACAGCAAAAAGAAAAGAGCAGCGCGCCGCACAGCAATGCACGGCATTGAACGGCGCGGAGAAAGGAACACCCTCTATGATTCGCAAAATTATCCAGATCGATACCGATAAATGCAACGGCTGCGGTGCCTGCGCCAATGCCTGCCACGAAGGTGCTATCGCCATGGTCAACGGCAAGGCCAAACTGATGCGGGATGACTACTGCGATGGCTTCGGCGACTGCCTGCCCCATTGCCCCACCGGCGCATCACTCACCTTTGTGGAGCGCGAAGCCGCCGCTATGATGAAAGGCTGTGGAGGAAAACAAGCGCCAGAAAGCCGCAAGCCGCCCCAAAAGCCGCCTGGGCCGGCTGCCCCGGCCAGCCGCTTTTTGATGACCGTACGGGCCAGTGCCGCTTCTTCTTTCAATCCAAAACCCCCTTCCCCATCCAGCGTGCAGCGGTTTATTCCGCCACACCCTAGTATATGTACGGGAACGGGGGCTTAATCATTCCTGGGTATATCCAAGCTTACTGGGCCTGATCCGGCAACAGAACAGCGGTCACACAGACAAACGTGCCGTTTGTGCCGCCGGTGCTCATCAGGGTCAGGAAGGTTTCCTTATCACCGGGGGTATTGCCGGTATCAAACAGGCTGCGTTCCTTAATGCTCTGGCTGAACTCCGCATAGCTGTAATAATCCGAAAGTTCCCCATAGCTGGCGGGGGTAAAGGCATTCTCGGTGCCTGCGGCATCGGTATTATACACTGCCACAGCACGGAAATGGTAGGTCACATCACTCAGGTACAGGGTGAACTCGGCATTCTGGCTGAAGTTTGTCTGGTCTGTCAGGCTTGCCAGCGAGGCATCCGCGCAGGAAAGCACCGTGTTGGACGGCATGGAAGCGTTCAGGTAGTTGGTGCCGCTGATGGCAGCGCCATCGCCCGGCTGGGAGCCGCTGTACACCAGCTGGCCGTTCTGACCGGGGGAACGCAAGATAACCGATAATTTTTTCGTTTTCTGCCGCAGCGGATTTCAAATATGCCTGCGCCTGGGTATCAAACTGCTCTGTGCCGTAATTTTTTATAGGCAGGGGCTTTCACGGTGCATCCACGGGTCAGCCCCAGCAGCACCGCAGCACCCACCAGAACCAGCAGGGCAATAACAGCCACTGCGGCAATCGCTTTGCGGCGGTGGCGGCGCTCGGCACGCTCGATCATGGCAAGGCTGCGGTTGTGGATGGCATCCTGTTTGGGTTCCTGCTTTGCTGCCAGGGGGCGCGGCACTGCCGGTTTGGCTTTGCGGCGGTCAGGGAAGGTAATGGTGGGCTCTTCGTCCTCCCCGTCATCCTCATCGTCTTCAAACAACTGGCTGGCGGCGCGCTGGAATTCATCGGTGCTGCGCGGCGGGGCTTTTTTCGTCCGCCTTGCGGGCTGCTTCCAGCGCGGCGGGGTCAACCCTGCCGAAAAATCTGGGATATCATCATCCAGGATAGAAGCTTTTGGTTTCGGCAGGTTGGCGGGCGGTTCCGGCTCCGGCAGGGGTTCCGGCTGCGGTGCAGCGGGCGGTTCCGGGTTGGGCTGCTCCTGCTGCTTTGCTGCCTGCTGAGCCGCCATGGCCTGCTCCAAATCTGCACGGGAAATTTTGATGGTGCGGGTGGCACACAGTTCCAGGTCCGGGTCCAGCTCGCTTTCTGCGGCGCGGCGGGCGCGCGCTTCGGCGGCGGCCTGCGGGCCTGCGGTGCGCAGGTCCAGCGGATCCGGTGTTGGCTGCGGCGCGGCAGGCTGGGCGATGGGGCGTTCAAAGGTAATGGTCCCGGTAGGGGTAGCCTGCGGTTTGGGTTCAGTGGGCTGCGCATCTAATCGGGGACCGGTTCTGCATCGTAGCTGTCCGGGGCGTTGGGCTTAACCGCCGGTTTGGCCGGGGCAGCCTTGCGGCGCAGCGTAAAGCGCAAACCTGGCCTCGGCTGGCCTTCGCCGCTGACCAGCAGCAGCGGGCGCTCCCGCCCCGGCTTGAAGGTAATAGCGGAAGGTCCCAGGTGCATCCCCAATGCACGGCGGCGGGCCAAGTCCAGAATATGGTTGGCGATTGCCATATCGGAGATTTCGGGGCTCAGGGCACAGGCTGCCGCGCCGATGCGGCTGCACAGCAGCACAAAAGCGCCTGCCCCACTGTTGCGGGCATATACACGGCGGCATAATCCGCATTGGCCAGCAGCAAAGCGCTTTGAGCGCGGCCTGCAGCGGCCTGAACCATATCGCCGGGGAACTTTTTGAGCAGAGCTTCCGGCGCGGCAATGCGGCGGGCGTTCGCCGGGTTCAGGTAGGTCTGGTTGCCAAAATCGAACGCTGCTTCGCTGTGCTGCAGGCCGCGCAGGGCGTTGCCCAACAGGCGGCCGGTGGCTTCGTCCGCCGCAACAAGCAGGCGGCGCTTTTTCAGCAGGGCATCCAGCGCGGCCTGGGCCAGGGTGGTATCCTCAAAGCCATAGCAGGCATCGCCAAAGCGGGTGCGCAGTTTCTGCACCCACTTTTCGCAGTATTCATCCGCCATTGCCTGGGTGGGGGCTGATGCCTGCACGCAGACAAGGTATTCACCATCGCGCTCCTGCAGGCGCAGGCTGGGGCTGCCCTCGGCCTGGGCGTTCTCAATGATGGAGTTCATCTCCGCTTTGGAAAGCCCAAACACACGCAGGATTCGCATTTGGATTTGCAGCATTAAAACACCCCTTTGGTGGAAAGTTGAAGTTAGGAGTCAGGAGGGAGGAGTTAGGAGTTTTGCCGTGCCACAAAGTTGGCAGAAAACAAATTAGAAATTAGGAATGAGAAATTAGTAATTGGTGGGTGGTTTTGCTTTCTCATTGCCTATTAAAGTTATTGTTAAATATCAAGGGTTTCGGGTTGACATCTTTGGAGGGGACGGGGTGGGCGTTTTCGGGAGGGATATCAAGGGCCATGCGGCGCAGAAGGTCCAGGGCGTACAGGGCGGCGCGGGTGCGGATGATGCTGCGCTCGGCATAGCCGCCGAGTTCCAGGCGCATCAGCCAGGCTTTGCCGCTGCGGGCATCCGCACCGGCCAGGTAGACGGTACCTACCGGTTTGCCCGGCAGTGCGCCGCCGGGCCCGGCAATGCCGGTAATGCCCACGGCCAGATCTGCCCCCGATGCCTGCAAAGCGCCGTAAGCCATCGCCACGGCCACCGGGCCGGAAACCACGTTATACTGTTCAATCAAAGTCGGGTCAACACCCAGCAGCTTTGCCTTGGCGGCTTCGGCATAGGTCACAAAGCCATAGCCGAACACCTCGCTGGAGCCGGGCACATTGGTGATTTTTTCTGCCACAAGGCGCCAGTGCAGCTTTCCGCGGTGGCAGCATGCAGCCCTTTTTGCTGCAGCAGGTGCACCACAGTGTATTCCAGCCCCGGCACATCCACATCATACGCATTGGGGCCCAAAATCTTGCGGAACTCCGCAATGCGGGCATCGCAGGCCGTTTCGGCTTCCGCCTCGGTTGCGGCGCGGGCGGTCACACGGATCTCGCTCTCGCCGGTTTTGCAATAAATGGCTGCCGTGGGGTTTTCGCTGGCGAACAGCGGGGAAACCTTGCTGGCAATGCTGCTTTCGCCCCCCAGCACCCGCAGCGTTTTGGAGTGGATGGTACAGTTCTGGCGCTGCAGCAGCACCGGGCGGATATCCTCCGCCCACATGGCCTTCATCTCACGTGGAACGCCGGGCATCAGCACGGCAATGCAGCCGTCATCCTCGAACCAGGCACCGGGTGCGGTGCCATGGGCGTTGGGCAGCTTGTGCCCCTTGGTGGGCACCATGGCCTGCTTGCGGTTGTTGGCCGGTGGGGTGCGCCCGCCGCGGCCGGTACGGGCAAAAAAGTCCACGATCTTCTGCCATTCTGCTTCATCAAAGTGCAGGGTATCGCCAAAGGCTTCGGCCACGGTCTCCTTGGTCAGGTCGTCCTCCGTGGGGCCAAGCCCGCCGGAAAACACCAGCAGATCGCTGCGGCTTTTGGCTTCCTTTACCAAATCACACAGGCGGCCAGGGTTATCCCCAATCACATGCTGGTGCAGCACGCTGATGCCCAGTTCCGCCAGTTCGCGGCTCAAAAACTGGGCGTTGGTATTGACAATATCGCCAAGCAGCAGCTCGGTTCCTACACAAATGATCTCCGCAGTCATGGTTTGTTCCGTCCTTTATCCAAGGGTAATTTTTATCTGGCGCTGTTAAAACTCCGGGTCATCCCCGATGCGGATGGGGATTTTCTCCACAGTTTCCGCCGCAATCCGTTCCAGCTCTGCCAGGCCGGGCATTCCGGCTTCGGCGCTTCGATCTCCGCCAGGCTGGGCTTGGTTTTGGGGTGCGGCGGGGTAAAGATGGTACAGCAATCCTCATACGGCTCAATGGAGGTATCAAAGGTGCCGATCTTGCGGGAAATAGCAATGATCTCGGTCTTATCCATGCCGATCAGTGGGCGCAGAATCGGCAGGTTCTGCGCGGCGTCGGTGCAGGCAATGGCCTGCATGGTCTGGCTGGCAACCTGTGCTAGACTTTCGCCGGTAATCAAAGCTTCCATCTCGCTCTGGTCGGCCACCAGTTTGGCAATGCGCAGCATGCTGCGGCGCATGAGCACGGTAAACAACACATCAGGCGCATTATCGCGGATATACTCCTGCGGCTTGGTATAGGGCACCACAAACAGCTGGCAGTTGCCGGTATATTCTGCCAGTTCGCGGGCCAGGGCGCGCACCTTCAGTTTGGCGCGCAGGCTGGTGTACGGCGGGCTGGCAAAGTGGATGTGGTGCAGTGCAAGCCCGCGGCGCGCCATGCAATAAGCTGCTACCGGGCTGTCGATGCCGCCGGAAAGCAGGTTCAGCGCACGGCCGCTGGTGCCAACGGGCAGGCCGCCGCGGCTTCCACCTTGGGGCCATGGATATATGCGCCTTTATCGCGGATTTCCACCATATTTCCAGCTGCGGCTCATGCACGTTCACCCGCAGGTGGGGGT